>MDTB01035475.1_pt1 | contig 19025 bp, 12 predicted proteins | sample 811161 | NCBI WGS metagenome assembly MDTB01 (sample SAMN05326650, study PRJNA326480) | marine metagenome | isolation source: seawater | place: Mediterranean Sea | collected 2009
CAAGCAAACGCTAAATTTTTCTTTCAATTTTTTAAAAGCGACTCAGGAGGAAGCGCAACAGGAGAAACTTTTTTAGGAATTACAGGTGACCGAAATTGTAATGGCAGTAGAACTACAGGTATAGAGGTTAATATAGAAGTAATAAGAGCAAGCATTAATATAGTTTTTGAAACACAACCTTTAGATGCGTTACCTGATGTTTGGTATGAAAACGATTTATCTTTTCCCATAGATGCATTTGGTCAACACACTGGAAGCTCTCAAAGCCAAATAGTTGATTTTGATAACTCTGGAGTAGTAACTGCCCAAGATGCGATTATAGACACAGGTTTTTCAAACTGTATTGCTTTTGGAAACGGCATAGAAAGTTATAAAATAAGAGACTCTATTACAGGAAGGCCTATGAATTTTGGTAATAGAACAACAACCACATCTTCTCAGATATATAAAGAAGCTCATAGATTTTCTGATTTAACTTATAGCGGTGTATTTAATGATGAAAGTAATGTAAATAAACTTAACGAATTTAATTTAGGTTTACTAAACTTTAGTCCATTAGAAGATTCTTTTGGTCCAATTAGAAAACTATACGCTAGACGTACCGATATTCTTACAATACAAGAAGATAAAATATCTTATGTGCCTGTAGGAAAAGACTTATTAACAGATGCTACTGGAGGAGGAGCCCTTACAAGTGTACCTCAGGTGTTAGGTGTGCAAATTGCTAGAGACGAAGAGTATGGTATAAGTAATAATCCTGAAAGTTTTGCGGTATGGGGCTTTGATAAATATTTTGTAGACGCAAAAAGAGGTGCAGTTATAAGATTACGAGGCGGGTCTGGTGGCGCTGAAGAGCTTACTGTTATTTCTGAACGAGGAATGCGTGGATGGTTTAGAGATTTCTTTATTGATTCCTTAGGTACTCAAAAGCTTGGCGGTTACGATCCTTATATGAATGAGTTTGTATTGGCTAAAAATTTACAAAACACATTTGATTTTGTTTTATGTCTTGCTTGTGACGTATCAGAAAACCTTGTAATTGAACCAGGTAAAAGAAATATTTATTGCGTAGACGTGGGTCAAGCTGTTGGTCAGGTTACAGTATCTTATATAATTCCAAATGCTTCAGATGATGATATAATTACAGAGGTAAACACACCTGCTGGAGGGCTTGAAGAAATGGAAACAGAAGCTGGAGTCTCTCCGATTGTAACTCAAGACACAAACACAGGAGTTGGGTATACCTTTAACGCATATTATAATGGTGTTAAATATACTAGTGGTTTAGTCTTTGTGAGTGGAAGTTTCACTATTCCAAAAAATAACATTGATGAATCAGAGGTTACTATTGAAGCTTCAACTTCAGGTCTAGTTTCTGATTCTGCGGAAGTTACAGTTAGTTGTCCGGTAGAAAACTTAATTACTGTTTACAATATTGCTTTGACAAGTAATACAGATGCAGGTAAAACAATTCATAATGAATATAGATGGACAGATAATGTATTTTCCTCACCCACTCAAACTAATTTAGTTCAATTTGAAACAGGTAGTGGAACAATTATATCTCAGTATGAAACCCTCACAGGAGCTTTAGGCTCCAACACCGTTCCAGACGAAGGAGCTATTGTTAGTATAATAAGTAATAAATTTCCTACAGACACTTATTTATTTGATCAAGGTTCTAATAAATTACGTTATTTAAGAAGCTCTACTGTTTATAGTAATAATGTTACCGACATGAACGCGTTAGTTACTGCTTCCGCTGAAGCCACACCGATTATAAATAGTGGGGACACTAATTATGCAACCTTTACTATGCCAACAATGACTACAGCTGATGATAATCTGTATTTGATTTGGGATTACAGAAAAATAACAGCAGCTACTTTGTGTATAAATACAACAGCATACAATGCTTGCTGTGGATGTGTTCCTGTTTTACCGACGACACCATGTGGTAGCGCTGCTAGCTATTCTGGAGGAAACAACTATCCTGATGCTCAAACATATACTTTAGGGTCAGGTACTGGTACAGTATCAGTAGAGTTTTTAGCTGAGGCCCTACCTGATAGACTTATAGTAGAGTTTGACGGAGCGGTAGTAATAGACACACGATATATGGGTATAGGTGTGGGTAGCGATTGGTATAAAGGGCCTCAGGGATTATTAGCAACACTACAAGGTATAGATCCAGACACAGGAACTTATTACGTCGAGCCTAATAACGGTGCGTTTACAGGTCAAGCTTATGAGCCTAATGGAACAGCGCCTTTACCTAGAGTTTCTAATGGTGGATATGTCACGGAAATAAATGGAGTTACAACCAATAACACTTGGCATACTTTTACTTTTCAAAAAACAACAGCAACCACAACCTGTACAATAAAAGTATATGGCCCGCTTCCAACTACAGCGTGGCATATAAAAATAGGATGTCCAACTTAATATAAAAAAATATGGCAACAGAAGCACTTTATTACATGGACGCATTAACATTAGAAGAAGCAACTTCTATATATACTGACATTGGCCTAACTACGTTAGCTGCTGATGGCTTTTATTCTAATACTGCTATTTCCAGACAACAACTAAATGGTCTTTTACAAGCTCAAACTACTTGTGATAATTGTGCTTCGCCACCCCCAACAACGGCTACTTTATATAGCGTAACACAGAATGTAACTAATAATATTGTAGGGACTTTAGGGGTTAATTATTCTCTTTCAGGATCAGGATACGATGGTAGTGGAGCTCCAGGACCAGTAACACAAACAGGCCCTGCACAGTCTCCATATGATTTTGAAATATTTGCTCAAGCTTTAGCAGGCTTTCAGTTTTCAAGCACAGCCCCTTTTACTGCAACAAATCCTGACGGATTAATTCCACCTGATTCAGGAGGAACTACAGTAACGAACACTTTAACTGGATCCATAGAACCCATACCAACGGGAGTTACTGTGCCAACTCTTTTTTATAAGTTAAATGGTTGTGCTAACTCTAATGGAAGCGTTCCTGCAGGGGGATGGATAGAAAGAGTTTCAGGCGCTGGTCCTGCTACTAATCAAAGGTTTGTGACATCTAACACTAACCCAGTAGAGTATTTTGTTTATGATCAAGCGACATCACCTCAAAGCACAGTTCCTGCTCAAGATCAATTAGAAAGCTCCGCAGGTCGAGGTCTTTCGTTAAGCGTTTTAGCAGGCGAAACAGGATGTCCTTCTTTTAATGTTGTAAATGAAAACATATACGAGTTAAGAAAATGTAGTGATAATACCACTGATTATTATTTTAAATCAACAACAACAATATTTTTACCTGGCACACGAGTTACAAATGATAGCGGATCAACTATTTATATTATAGAGCAAGAGCTTAATTCCTCTCAATTATCAGGAAAAGCTGAATTATTTAATGTGCTCGAAGTAGATCAAAACGGTGTAGCCAAAGGTCAACCAGGATTTACAATAGGAGCAGTAGGTTGCCCAGGAACATATTGGGTATTGCGAGCTTGTGATCCTGAAGCACAAATATTAAACGGTGACAGAGTGTCCGTGCAACCTACTAACGATCCTATATTTAACAATGGTGGAGCGGGGTCTGTTTATAGAGATTCTGTAGAAGCAATATGCTGGGAATTGTACGAAACAACTACAACGCCAAATCAATATAGTTCTAGCACAAGCCCTCCTGTACAAATTACGCAATATGTAGGAGATGATTGTCAAGCATGTACAGTTTCTGGAGGTTTTGGGGGAGGCTTCAGCTATCTTAGTTAATATTTATTATATTTGATTTATAAAATCAAATCTAATGTATTCTATATTTGTTCAGATAGCTAGCTATCGGGATCCAGAGTTAATTCCAACACTACGGAGTTTAATAAAAAACGCCAAATATCCGCAGGAGTTAACCATTTGTATAGCCCATCAATATTCAGAATCTGATAAATGGGATTCTCTTGAAGAGTTTAAAAACGATGCTCGTTTTATTGTAATAGAAATACCACACACTGAATCTAGGGGCACATGTTGGGCAAGAAATCAGATACAGCGTCATTACAATAATCAGCATTTTACTTTACAACTTGATTCCCATCACCGATTTGTAAAAAACTGGGACGTTAAATGTTGTGATATGTTTTTTAGATTGAGATCTAAAGGTGTTGCTAGACCTTTAATCACCAGTTACTTGCCGTCATACGATCCTAAAAATGATCCAAAACACAGAACAAAAACTCCTTGGGGTATGTCCTTTGACAGATTTACACCAGATGGCATTGCTTTATTTTTACCTTACTATATAAAGAAAAACACCAAACAACCAATACCAGCTAGGTTTTATTCGGGTCACTTCGCTTTTACCATAGGTGCTTTTTGCAGAGAAGTACCGCATGATCCTTTACTTTATTTTCACGGAGAAGAAATTAGTATTGCCGTCAGAGCTTACACATGGGGGTATGAGCTGTTTCATCCAAATAAAATTATAGCATGGCATGAATACACTAGGGAGGGTAGAACTAAACACTGGCAAGACAACCTCGAGTGGGATAAGTTAGATCAATCTTCTAAGACACGAGTAAAAACATTATTAAAAATAGACGACCAAAAATGTACTCCTTGTGCTAAACGTGCAATGAAGGGTTATGACTTAGGGCCTATGAAGTCATTATCATGGTATCAAGATTTTGCTGGTATTAATTTTAAACAAAGAACAGTACAACAGTCTACTCTTGACAACAAGCCTCCTATGTTTAGAACAGAAGTTTATCATAAAATTTTTAGATACAAAATAACTATATCTAGCAAGCAACTAAAAGAAGATGACTATACTTTTGTAGCGGTTATTTTTGAAGACGAAAACAAAACGCAGCTGTATAGAAAAGATATTCTCCCTGACCAAATAAAACATTGGAAGGGATTAAAAGAAATTATAATAGAAAGTGAATTCATGGGACAGTACCCAAAAAATTATATAGTGTGGCCTTATAGTGCTGCTAAGGGATGGACGAATCAAATAACAGGGGCTGTTAAATAAACAAAGCAAAAAAATTGTAAATTTGTATTTATGAGTTTCATTACATGTACTGCTGAAGTAAGAACGGGGACTTCTGCTCCAACCATTACCCAATACTTAGGAATAGATGGAGTTAGATATAATGTAGCCAATAGAGAAATTATAACTCTTGCTAACAATTTAACTTTAACCGCAGGATTATCTCCTTTTATTAGGACTAATTGGTTAAGTGGTTCAGGGAAAGTCTATGGGATTGGAGTAATATTAGACGCTTTAGGAAACGAGTATACTAGATTCTATCCTTCTTCGATAATGGTGCCCGCTTATAGCTTTGGTCCAAGCCAAGTATATTTTCCTTCTAACCCAGTAACCCCCATGCTTAGTGGGGACTACACCATATTAACATTTGAACTTGTAATTGATGACCCAGAGGGAAGAACAAAAGGGTCAGCACAAATATGTATAGGCGGAACACAGATAACTCCTACACCTACACCGACTTTTGTTCCTACGCTTACACCTACACCGACACCAGTGCCACCTACTCCTACTCCTACGGCTACGCCCGTTGCATAGCAGGATTAAATTTTTGTATATTTGTATTTAAAATACAATTACTTTGGCATCAATCCCTTCATCACCGAATCCAATTGCAACACCTCAAGTGCCTGATGGTGAGCTATATACGCTCACATACAGCAACGGTGTAAACGGTTGGCCTTCTTTTTATTCATACAACCCTGACTATATGGTAGGGATGAATAACTATTTTTATACTTTTTCAGGTGGCAATCTTTATAGGCACAATACTAATTTACTGCGTAATAATTTTTATGGAACTCAACATAACAGTACAATAACTACTGTAATTAACGACTCGCCGCTTAACAATAAATTATTTAAAACCATTGGTTTAGAAGCGGATGCTCCGTGGAATATAAGTCTGAACACAGACATGAATAATGAAGCCTTTATAAACAACACATGGTTTGAGCTGAAAGAGGGCGCTTATTATGCCGCTATTAAAAACACTTCTCAGACTCCATCAACATTAGCTGATTTTGATTTTAGATCTGTAAATGGAATCGGAAGTACCACAGGGTTTACAATGACTAACCCTAGAGTTTTTTCTTTTGTAGTTCCTATTGATTCAATAATTAGTATTGGGGATTATCTTTATTATTTAAATGAGTTTACTAATTCACCTGCTTTAGCAGGGGTTATTACTACCATTGCCACAAGCTCTATAACTGTGGACAGCACAATAGCGGGAGCTACTAATCCTACTACAAACACTCCGTTAATGATGGCTTTAAAAAATTCAATTGCTGAATCTCATGGGATCCTTGGACACTATGCTTTAATGACTTTAGAAAATATAGGTCCCAATAGAGCAGAGCTCTTTGCGGTAGAGTCTCAGATAATGAAAAGCTATCCATAAAAATTAGTATCTTTGTTAGTGTATGAAGTTTAATATACGTAAACTTAATTCTACTGATTACAAGGATATACTTGTTGGTTGGTGGGAGGACTGGGGATGGGAGCCTCCGGCAAAAGAATTTTTGCCAGATGATGGAGAAGGTGGTTTGCTAGTATTAGACAACGACGTCCCTGTATGCGCAGGGTTTATATATATAACAAATTCAAAAGTAGCCTGGGTGGACTGGATAATATCAAATAAAAAATACACAAAGAAAAAAAGAAAGCACAAAGCTGTGCAAATGCTGGTAGAGGCCCTCACTAATACTTGTAAAAACAACGGAAATAAATACACCTATGCCCTTATAAAACACGATGGTCTTGTTAAAACATACGAGAAGCTGGGTTATATTAAGGGCGATACATACACACAAGAAATGATTAAATCGTTTTAATATGGCAATAATAACAGGAACAGCAATAGCGGGAGCTACAATTAAGGCAGGCACTATAGCTGCGGGAGCTGCTTTTGCAGCCTCAACTGCAAGCACGGCAGTAAGTTTATCTAACGCGTCCAAGCAAAAAAAAGCACAACAAAAAGCTGAAGATGCAGCAAGCAAAGCTTTAGAACAAGCAAGAGAAAAATTAGAGGTAAATTATATGAAAGGTTTGTCTATTCAAAAAGAACCTTATGAACTAGAAAGAGAAGCCGCATTATCTGGCTTAGGACAAATTGTCCAAGCTGGTCAAGAGGGAGAGCAAAGAGGCGCTGGAGTTACTGCGGGTAGAGCCGCAGCTCTTAATCAAGCGCAACAAGCTCAAACAAGAGCAGCCATGGGTAGAGAGCTTTCAGATTTAGAAAAAGCAGCGGCCCAGGAAGAATCAAGACTACAAAACTTAAGGGTAGGATTAGATGTTAAAGAAGTAGAAGGACAACAAGCGGCAGCTCAACAAGCCGCTCAAAACAGAGCTGCTTACCAAAGTCAAGCAATGCAAGGGTTTGCAAAGATGGGGTCTATAGCTGGTCAACAAATACCAGAGTATTTAAAAAACAAAAACATGACTGTCTTACCTAATTCAGGAGCAGTAGTAGATAATAAGGCTCTTGAGTCTCAATTACTTGATCCTTCTGACCCTAATTTTGGCAGAACCGATTTACAACAAAACCTATCTCAGCCAATTAAATTTAATCCAATTTTTAATAACATCGACATCTCTCCTTTTAGTAGACCAGAAACTGATGTCGCATAAATAATAAATTATGGCAACTAAAATAGGATTTAAGTTACAGGATAAAGCAATAGTTCCAGATACTTCAGCGCTGTTTGATTTATCTGATACGCTTTTAGCTCAAGAAGAAAAACGAGAACAACAAAGACAGACTTGGAGAGATGAACAGGATGCGCTTAGAAAAAGCCAGAGAGATTTAACGCCTACAGCCAACCAAAATGCTAACCAGTTTTTCGGAAAGTTTAGTCAAGGGATAATGGATGTTTCTACTTCATTACAAAACCAACTAGAAACTGGTCAAATAAGCTCAAGTGAATATTCAGCTCAGTGGAGAAACCTAAACCAATCTAATGAGCAGATGATAGCAGCTCAAACCTCCTATCAAAAAACAGCACAACAGATTGTTGATGATGTAGCAAGCGATAAAGCTAGTGCTGTTAACACTTATAATTTAAATGAGTTTAATAAAGTATTCCAGCCAGGAGCTATGGAGGTAGAGCAAGATGGTAGGGGAGGATTGAAATTATTTAATAAAGAAACAGGGGACATAGTTAGCCCTTCCTACCTAAGTGATTTGACTAACAGTAATTTACCTAAGTATGATTATGGTAAAGTTGCTAAAACTATAGTTGATCAGTTTGGTAAAAGAGGCGTTATAGAGGGAAGTGGAGCTAGTATAACTGGTGTATATGCAAATGTAGCAGACCTGAGCGACGAAGACCTTGGCAAATTGATGCAAGACGAAGCCAAGTATTTACTTGCTGGCGCACAAGCTCCAACTGTATCGATACTTGTAGATGGTATGGGGTATGATGTTGTTTATAAAGAAGAAGACTTAAAACCCGGGGTTGTATATAGAAAGCCGGATGGCACTTTTGGTTTTGCTGAAGGTGACGAGCAGAAGGCTATAGATTTTATGGCTGAAGAACTACGTAAAGCATTGCCAAGAGAAGTTAAAGAGCGTCAAGAGTTAACTGAGTTCCAAGATGAGTCTTTAAAAATACGAAGAGATGAGCTAGATGAAAGAATACAGGCAAGAAAAACTAAAGGATTAAAAGATGTTAAAAGCACTATTTTAGAGGATGCAAGAAATTATTTAGAAGACGAAATTACTACCGAGATTTTAAAGAAAAAGGATGATAAAGATGTTTTTAAAAGTATAAATGAAATAGTTTCTGAATTTGGAATCGAAATAAGAAATCCGGTGAATTTAGCAGATGGCCAATCATTAATATTAAGTCAAACGAATGAGAAAGGTGAAGTAGTTGAAAATGAAATATTTTTACCAGCTGATGATTTTTCTCTTTCATGGTTTGGTCCAAACAGACCAACTCCAGAAGCGGCTCAACAACAAATTATTAATTTTATTTTAGAAAATGTAAATGCTAGAGCTTTAGCGGGTATTAGGGATAAGTTTAAAGGAGTTACACCTGATCCTGAGCCTGATCCTGAGCCTGATCCAAACGTTAATGATCCATTAAATATAAATTGATAAATGGAAGATGAAAAACTTACAGTAGACCAATTAGCAGAAAAAATAAAAGCTAAATATCCTTCTTATCAAGACATGGATAATGCTGTGTTGGTAGAAAAAATAATTGTTAAGTATCCAGTTTATAAAGAACAACTTATAGACGAGCAAGTAAAAAAAAAAGGAGATACGGTTTCAGATTCAGGGGATGGTTTATCGGTATCTCCCACGACACCTCAAACCGCTCCAACTGAAGTACAAACTGAAACAACCGCGCCTACAGCTACTGTAGTTTCTACCGTTGAAGAACCCGAAGATTTTTCTGCACTTGAAATAAAACCTGATCTTATTGCTAAAGATGAAGAGTTTGTGGTCGAAAGATTGAATTATTTATACGGCAATGAAGGGTTTACATTTGAAGAAACAGGCCTTGGATACGATAAAATGAATGTTAAATCAGCCAATGGGAATGAAATATCTATTGGGTTGGATGCTTTTACAACTAAGACAAATGTAGAAGAAGCTAAAAAATTAGATGCGTTTATCAAAGATAACATAGAACAAAGTATAAAAATTAGAAAAGACGAAAAGCTTTATGATAAAAACAAAATAATATTTGAAACAAATAAAGAAGTAGCAGATAGTATAAAGTCTTTAAATAAAGAAGCAGAGATATTAAATAAAGGAATGCAAAATTATATAAAGAACCAGTCTTTTTTAGATCAAGAAAAAAAAACATTGGAATCTTTAACTGCATCGCAGAGAAATTCTCAGCGTCAGCGTATAATAAATTATAACAATCAACAAAAACAACTTAATAAATCATTAGAAGAAATAATAAAATTTCAAAATTCTTATCAAAATCGGCGAGCTTTATTAGAAGAAAGTATAGGAGAGTATACTGCAATGAGTGCACGTCAGGGTAACTTAGGGCAAGCTCTTAGAGAAGAATTTGCTAGAGGTGTAGGCAGAATAGGAGCAGGGTATGTAGGGTATGGAATTGATTTGATGACTGAAATGAGAGACTTTGCTGGCATCGATCCAAAAGAATTCAGAAGTAGATATAGAAAAAAGGCTGAAGCAAAGGGGCTCACGCTTCCAGATAATTTTGATTCATTGACATTTGAAGAAGTTAAAAATTTATTTCCCGATATTATAGATACTAAAACCACCATATCTAGCGCAGGTGTGGGTGCTCCAGGGCAAACTATTACCGAAAACATAACTCAAGGCGATGCTTTTATAAATGAGATAACTGATGAAGTAAAAAAAACAAAAAAAGGAGACACCCTACCCGGCTTCAGAGAATACTTTGTTGAGCTTACTGGAGGCAAGAATGTAAGCGAGCAATATATGGAAGCAAAAAAGAAAGAGTTTTGGGCAGGGGCACTGATCGGTCTTGCTGGATCAATGCCTGCTTTTTTAAATCCGGAAAAGTTTAGTCGTGTTGCCAATTTAATTTCTCAAGTATCTGATTATTATGAAGAGGAATTTCAAGACTTGGATCTTACGGAAAATGAAAAAGCCACTGTAAAACTTCCTTTGGCTATTGTTTCTGGTGTTTTGGAAAATGTAGGTTTTAGAAATATAATAGATAAACAACCTTTTGTGCGAAAAATATTTTCAAGAATTATAGAAAATATGCCGGATAATGTAACAGAAGGTACATTCAGAAATTTTGTTCGAAAGTATATAACAAATAGTCTTGGCAGAGCTGGAGCAACAGTAACCGCAGCTACATTAGCTGAGTTTGAAACAGGGGCAATGCAACAGATAGCTGATATAAGCGGAAAGGCATTGTTTAACAACATAAAAGAAAAAGATATATTCCAAAATCCAAAAAGCTATTCTGAAGGATTGGCAGAAATATTTAGAGCTGGTGCTCAAGAGGCTGTAGGTGGATTTGTTTTGGGAACTTTACCTGCTATTAGTGATGCTTATAGCAAGCAAGATTTCACACAAATTGACAATGATGTTTTTGATATGTTTAAAGCTATTCGTAAAGACTCTAACTTTCGTTCAGCTTTCGTTACAGACATAAAACAAAAAATAAATAATGGGGATCTTACAAAAGAGCAAGGACAAAAGCAATTAAATGATTTTAATGAAGCCTCTTCTCTAATCGAACAAATTCCTGCTGATCTTCCTATTGAATCTCAAAAACAAATTATGGGTCTTTTGCAGCGTAAAGAATCATTGCAAAAGCAAATTGAAAATAAAGATCCTGTTTTGTACACTAAGCAATTAGAAGAAATAAGTTCTATAGATGAAACTATAGAGGCAATTAGTAGAGCTGAAACAATAAAAACAGCCGACATTAAAGACGCAAACCTTACTGAGACTGTAGAAGACGAGACAACTTTAACTCAGGAGCAACAAGATATAGATGCTTTCTTTGGAGATCAAACTGCTGAGACCACAGATACTGTTTTTGATAATTTAAGTATTAACCGAGCTGGAACAAAACAAAACCTTACAGTTGAAAATAAAACAAGAGTTGATAGGGTTATTGATTTAGCAAGATTGGGAGCACAATCTATTTCCAAACTACTGCCTAACACGAGAATAATACTACATGAATCAAACGAAGAGTTTGAAAAGTATGCAGCTCCAGGACGAGCTGAAATTATTGGAGACACAATACATGTAAACCTTTCCAACGCAACAGCAACGACGGTTCCTCATGAGATATTTCATGCAGTATTTCTAAGTAAAATAAAAACGGATCCAAAAGCCGCTCAGGTTGCCGAAACAATGATGACATCTGTAAGAAAAACCTTGCCTAATGACAGCGATTTGGCTAAAAGGATTGACACTTTTGCCCAGTCATATGAAGATGTAAGCGAATTGCAAAATGAAGAAAGGCTAGCTGAATTAATAGGCATAATGTCTTCTGAATATAAAACTTTAAGTAAGCCACAAAAAAATGTAGTAATTAAGTTTATTGAAAATTTAGCAAGCACTTTTGGCGTTGATTTAAATATTTCTGAATTTACCAAAACAGATGAGGATGTAATAGATCTTTTAAACACTTTGGCCACCAAGGTAGGAACAGGAGAAGAAATAACAGAGGTTGATGTAGAAATATTAGAAGACGGAACAAATCCTGTGGGAGACCCAACAGAAATCCGAGTACCAAAACCAAGGCAACAAATAAATTTTAAAGATAGTTATCCATTGTCTTTAGTAGCTGCTCAAAATAAAATAGATATATTGTCTTTAATAAAAAATATAAATTCCAAAAAAGAAAAAGTTTGGTTTTGGGTGGCTGATCAACTAGGTATAGGAGATGTAAACGGCATACTCTTAGATGCTGGCCCAAGTTTTGCTCTTGAAGGGGATGCAGTATGGGCAAGTTCTGCCCCAGTTAGTAAAATAGAAAAAAATATAGGTATAGCTGATTATTTATTTATAATTAGCGGCTCACCCGAACGTAGCTTATTGTTTAATAAAAAGGTATACGATGTTTTTATACAGAACTTAGGAGAGTATAGCACATTTAAAAGTCAAGCCTTGGCTACTAATCCTGTTAAAAATATTAGAGAAACATTAGATGAGTTTAACAGTTGGGATGATTTAAGAAATAGTCCAAAAAGAAAAGTATTTTTAAATGCTGTTGTAGATCAAGCCACCAAACCCAATACTGATTTTCATAAACTCATAAATACTTTAGGTGGGTTTATAGATGTAAATGATTTAAGAGATGGTTTTTACAAAGAAAATAATTTTTCTATAAATGATGTTATGTTAGTTTTAAAACCAACAGGGGTGCGAGAGGGATCCAAGCATTCAACATATAAAAATGAAGTGTTAGGAGAAATTGTGGGGGTGCCGGATGCAAAAGTTAATGCTTTTGAAATAATGCCTTTAGAAATGGTCAATAAATATAAGAGGCAACTATCTGTAGCTGAACAATCACAGATTGTAGCTCCTTATGGATCTGGTATAAGAGAAATTAGACAGCCAAGGCAACAAAGAAGTATTGAAGATGTTACTCGTTTATTTAATATGAATGATCGAGGATTTATTCCAAAAACAGCAAATCTATCTGAACTGCGAAAAGCTGTTGAGCCTTTTGGATTTGAGGCATTTAAATCAAGAGAAGATCAGTTTGGTAGAGGTGGAGGTTTATTTATAAAACAACCAGGTAAACCAAGATATGAACCTAAATTACCGGGGAGAAGGCAGCAACGTACACCAATACAAGTAGTTACTGAAGGCAGGGATGCTGGCTTTAGAGATGAATTAATAGTTGATTTTTTTCAAAGGAAATATAAAAAACCGGATGGAAAAAGATTGACCATGAAAGAAATCAGAGAGGTGATGGACATACCTTTGGGGCTTATGAATACACTTCCCCAAAGTTTTTCTAATCTAATTGGCGGGGCTGAAGCAGGTTTAAAACTATATAAAAAAATAGAAGCGTTTCGAAATAAAGAAAGAGCAAATAATAAAAGACGTAAAAATAAATTGTCAGAAGCTCAAATAATGGATAAGGCTATTGAGTTCATGCAAAAACAACCGGAGTATATTAATGAAGGTGTTAAAACAACTGTAAAAGGTAAGACTCGGATAAGCTTATCCAATCAACAAAGGTTAATGGAAATTGATCTTCAAAAATCTATTGGGCAGAGACCAACTAAGGATATGGCTGCTCGTCTTAAAAATGCACGAATTCTTGTAAGACAATCAGTAAAAACAGAAAAGGATCTTCAAAAAATTAAAAGACAGGTGAGGGCTTTTATTAGAAAAACTCTTCCACCTGATTTGTATTCAAACAAAGAGGTCAATGATTTAATAAGTAAAGTTACTCTAGCAACCTCAAAGAATATTGAAAACATTCTGGATGAAGTTATAGATATAGCCACAGTTAAAAACAATAAGTCGCTATTTAATAGGATAAACAATATATTAAATGGTAAATATGAAACTACGGTAAGTGGCAGGAAGAAAGCAATTAAGATAGATCTTGATACCAGAAAAAGACTTGAAGCTATTGTAAAAACTAGGCTACCTGATACAGCGACAGAAGAGCAAATATCTGAAAGAAATAAAACTCTTAACTCAGAGTTTGAAAAGTTAGCTCAAGATCAAAACACTGATCCTTTTGTTGTAAATAAAATGGTTGATTTGCAAATTGCTATTAACCTTAATAACGCTTTACTTATGGCGGATAACGACTTAAATAAAACTGAATCGCTTGATCAGGCACTTGAAGCTTTGACTGGTATAATTCAAGAAGGTAGGGGTATTTTGAAGTCACAAATCCAAAAGCAAGCGGAAGAATATAGAAGACAATTTGGTGAATTATATTATGATATAACAGGTAACAAATTAAATTTGGACGATCCAGATTTAAATGAGCAGTTAGAAAACGAACAATACGCACGAAACAATGAAAAAACAAGACGTACCTTAAAAAATAAAGCTTCTACACTGGTAAAAAATATAATGAATCGCATTGATCTTGGTGTTGTTAATACAGCTGAAGCTTTGGATGGGCTCATGGATAAAATTTCTTCCCTTCCAGGTGAAATGTTTGGGGGTCGTGCACAAGTATTAGTTACAGAAAGAGTTGATGCCGCATCAAGGGAATTTAAAAAGCGCAAATTGTTTCTTTCTGCCATGCTGGATATGGAAATGGCAAAATATTTAGGTAAAAATTGGAGATCAAGAAATAAAGAATTTAGTCAATTGGTTCCTACTGCTATCTATAAAAATTCAGATAGGGTAAATAAAGCCGAAGCGGAGTTAAAAAAAGACCCAACAAGCATAGAAAAAAACAACGCTTATACCAAAGCTTTAAATGAAGAAGAATTGATTCTTTCTCAGAATCAAATGTATTACTTGTATAATCAATTTAAAGATCCTGCTAACCGAAAAGCTTTTATAAATATGTATGGAGCTGAAGTTGATCGTGTTATGCAGGAAATAGAAAATAAAATAGATCCTGATCTGAAAAAATTTGCTGACTGGCAGGTAAATGTATTATACCCAATGCTATATAAACATTATAATAAAACTTATAAAAAAATATATAGAACAGATTTACCGATGAATAAATATTATGCTGGATACTTAGTGAGAGATGGGGTACCAGATCCAAAACAATTGGACTTATTAGGCGATCAAGGTATTATGCAAACCGCTGTGGGCTCTGCTTCAACTAAAGCTCGTAGTAATAATAACTTAAAAATAAAACCCACTGACGGGACATCGGCACTTACAAATTATATAGACGACATGGAGTATTTTTCTGCTTATGCTGTGCCTGTAAGAGACATTAATAAGTTGTTTTCAAATCCATATATTAAGAAAGCTATAGCTGATATACATGGTCCTCGAATAAATGAATTAATTAATGACGCTATTGTTAAATTAGCAAGCCGTGGGGGAGAACGTCAGTTTTTAACAGGTTTGCTAGACATGACTAACACTGTCTTTTTGATATCACGACTAGGTATAAATCCAGTTATTATGATCAAGCAGTTGACTTCTACTTTTACATATGCTAATGACATAGGTATAGTTAACTGGTTAAAATATGCTGCTAAAAATAAAACACAACAACTGCAGGTATTCAAAGAAATAAGAGAAAATTCAATTTATATGCAGGATAGAAATAATAACTCTATTCTTAGACAAATAGAAAATTACAGTGAAAAAGATGCAAACCGTGTTTTACCAATCGGAGCCCGAACAAAAGATTGGATAGTAAACTTTTTAATGGCACAAGTTATAGCTGGAGACCGCGCTGCCATCATGCTTGGAGGTGCCCCTAATTATTCTTATTACAAAGATCAATTTAAAAAAGCTAACCCCACAGCTTCAGAGCAAGATGCAATTGATCACGCAATAATTAAATTTGAAAGAGACACCAAAAGAACACAGCAGTCTAGTGATCTACAAGATAAAGATTTTTATCAAAAACAAGGGCCGTTGTATAGAGCGGCGAATATGTTTCTTACTACTCCTAAACAGTATTTAAGAAAAGAAATACAGGCAGTTAGAGCTTTAAATAGAAAGCTTAAAGCGTGGGACAAAAACGCAGGCAAAGGTACGATAGGTGAAAACGTAAGGACTTTTGTTATGTATCATATATTTATGCCTGTTTTGTTTCAGTATGTCACTTTAGGTTTACCAGGATTGTTAAGAGACTTTAGAGAGGATGATGATGAAGACATTTGGAGAGCTGCGATATTAGGTAATCTTAATGCTATTTTTATTTTAGGTGAGGTGTTTACTATAATAGGCGATAAATTAACGGGTAAACCTTGGACCAGCAGTAAAGATGTTGGGGTGCTTGCAATAGCGAAAGGGTTGTCAGAAACATATCAAAAAGCCGTAAACACAAAATCTGCATCTAAAAGAGCAGAAAGAATGCAAACTTTTTATCTAGAGTTAGCTCAAGTAACAGGACTACCTTTGCTAACTGTCAAAAAATTAGTTAACAATTATTCTAAGGTTTTAGATGCGGATGACATGGGCGAGGCCATATTAAGAATGTTTAATTTTTCAGAGTATGCAATAAAAGGTAGACAACAAAAGAAAACATCTAACAGCAGAGCCACAAAAGAAATGAAAAAAATGTTTCCTGAACTTTATGATGAATTAAATGAGATAGACGATGATGAAATTAAAGCTATCGATGAGGAATTAAAACAAATAGAAAAAGAAATTTTAGAAAGTATATATTAATATGCCATTTAAAAGTCAAGCACAAAGAGCCTACATGCATAAAAACTTACCTGAGATAGCAGCCAGGTGGGAAAAAGAGTATGACACTAGTAACCCTTTACCGAAAAGAAAACATCCTAAGAAAAGAAAACCTTCGATTCTTTCTCAACGTAGAAGAAGAAGAAAAGTTTTAAAATATAAGAATAGAAATTAAGTACATCACTAGAAGTGTGATGCATATAGCAGTAACAAAGTCATAATCTGGTCTAAACTTCATCGGTCACTGACTCGCCAACGCTACGAAGCTTTTTAGTTAATGAGTGTACTTCTCCTTTCAGAGGTGTATATTCTTTATCCATAAGGTGTTCGTATATTGAGTTCAGTGATGCATGAAGGTCAGCCATTACAAAATTTATGTTCTGTATACGCTTGTTTTCAACTGGAGGTAATCCATTCATGCCTTCTAAGTTATAAATTTTTTTGCAAAAAAAAAATAATTTAATTTTTTGGACACAAAAGCATGTTCTTATTATAGTAGTCTAAGAAAGTATCTGAGTCAATTTTATGTAGGTTTTCAAAAATCATATCATCATAATGAGATAGCTCTACTAAAAAATAATAAGGTTCTTCTTTTCCAACCACACCAGCTAATTCAAATCTATCATCAGGAGCATAGTGATAATTTGCATCCACATACTTTTCAATTTGCATTATTAATGTAATAGATGTGTGAAGTTTAAGGCGCATTAGTTCAAGAACAAAATCGCTATCAAAGGTATAAACATAACCTTTGTAGCTACTGGCATTAACCTCTATATATCTGTGTCTCGAATCCATATTCTTTTAACTCTTTTAAACGGTACTCCTGGAGCTTCGACACTCTACCTTTTTTAGTCTTGACCTCTACAAACAAGACTGTATTGTTAGGATGCAAAGCCAACAAATCAGGAATACCATTCTTATTAGTCTTTATAAGCTTGAGGACGTAATACCCTTCAGCCTCTAGCTCTTTAATTTTTTTTGACTGTACTTGCTGTTCCGTCATTTATAAATTTAACAAATCTTTTTTGAAATGATTAAGGGTATAGTCTTTCTTGTTAACAACAGTTTTATAGATCTGATTTTCTATACCTCCTTTAGAGAAGATCCAATAGACCTCATTTTTAATACGATTTTTTGTTGTCATGCGATCACGAGACTGCCAATAACTAGTAGCACTAAAGTCTATGTTATAATAAACCAAACAATCAGCTTGACGAAGACTGATACCTTCGCGCCCACTGACTATTTGTAAGGCGATTGATTTATTAGTGTTAATAAATTCTTCAAGCTCAGTTGTAAGATTGTCCTGAAAAATTTCTTTCAATGCTTTTAATTCTTGCTTAAACTTATAGAAGATCGCAATCTTTTTACCATCGAACCTATCTTTTATAAACTGAGCCTTGTTATAATCTAAAGTTTTAGAAGCCCCGCTCTCAAACTTTACAGTTCCTGAGTAGATCTGATGGAGCTTCATCATAAGTTTTACAGGTGTGTCAGCAAGAATTACTTCTTCCGAGCCTTCTATCACTAAATCTTTTTGTAGCTTTTTTGCTAGGTTATAAGTTAACGAGCTCATCTTTACATAGAGAACATGCTCATTGGTTTGTACTTTAAAACCTGCTTCTTTTTGACTGTATGATATAAAGTAAGGTTGCATAGCATCCATGATACTTGGTAGCCCTTTGGAATAATCTTTAATATATATTCCATTTATAGGACGCTGAGTTACGTTTACATATTTATCACAAAAGCGATAAAAATTTATATATCTTTTAAAAGGATTCCTCCGTATAGCATAGACTTGATGGTACATCTGACTGTAAGACTCAGGAGTTGGCGTTCCAGACAAGAGTATAACTAATGGATCATTTTTCTGTATGATTATTTTCACTTGCTTCGCTCTTTTACTAGGCTTGGGAAACGCACCCAACGAGTGAGCTTCATCAAGCACCACTAAGTCAAAGCTCCCTTCAATTTTATGGAGACTTTCATAATTAATTACATCTAGTGTAAACTTTGGTTTTAATAATTTATAATCGGTTTCGATTGAGCTAATCGCTTTCTTTTTGGTTATAAATAAAACTCTGTTAGCCCCCATCTCTTTAGCTATACCTAGGCTAGTAAGGGTTTTGCCTGTTCTAACTTCCATGGCTAAATAAACAAAACCATGTTC
>MDTB01202350.1_pt1 | contig 19024 bp, 17 predicted proteins | sample 811161 | NCBI WGS metagenome assembly MDTB01 (sample SAMN05326650, study PRJNA326480) | marine metagenome | isolation source: seawater | place: Mediterranean Sea | collected 2009
GGTGCTTATTGTAATAACTCCCATAAAACTAATTACAAGCCAATTTTTTTTAATATAAGGTAAATTGTTGTAAATTTCTTTATAAGTAAAAGGTATTAATATAAACCATACTGAAATCCATCTAAAAACATTTAGTGTTAGTGGAGGAATTTGAAACAGTGTTGCAAATTTCCCAACAATAAAGTTGCCTGACCAAAATAATGCCGCTAGTACTAGAAATAGATAAGCTAAATAATTTTTTGACAAAAAAACTCCTAATTAAATCTTTTTGAGCTGTAGGGAGATAAATCTAAATTAGTTTTTTCTCCCGCAACTAATCCTGAGATAATTTTGCCTGTTATAGCACCAAGAGTCCAGCCTAAATGATGATGGCCAAATGCATAAATAATATTTTTATTTTTTAATGAAGGTCCTAGTATCGGAAGAAAATCGGGTAATGTTGGTCTAAATCCTAACCATTCATCTTCGTGTTTACCTAAATGGGGAATTAATTCTTTTGCACATCTGGCTATATATTCAATCCTTTTTTTCGAAGGCGGATTCTTTAGTCCTCCAAGTTCTACTGTTCCTACTGCTCTAAGCCCTTGGTTCATTGGGGTCATTCCAAAACCTCTATCTAAACAAATAACTGGCCTTGATAATAAATTCTCCATATTTTTAAAATGAACATGATAACCTCTTTCGGTATCTAGTGGAATATTTTCACCAAGTTGATCTGTAAATTTTTTAGAAAAAGCACCAGAAGCAATTACTGTTTTTTCAAAAGAATATTCTTTTTTATTAGTTTTAATCGAGATTTCACTTTCATTTAATTTATTTAAAATTTCTACATTTTCTTTTATAAATTTTCCACCTTTTTTCAAATACAATTCAAATATTTTTTTTATAATACCACCTGGATCTTTGGCGTGTATAGCATCTTCATAAAAAACACCTGCATCAAAGACAGGATTTAAATTGGGCTCTAATTTTAAAATTTCTTTCTTTGTAAGCAATTTTTGTTTGACGCCTAAATCATTTCTTATTTTTATTTCCAGTTTTCTGCTTTTTAGATTTTTATTTGACCAAATATATAGAATACCTTTTCTTCCTATAAGGTTTGTTGTGTCAATTTCTTTAAATATCTCTTCATAGGCATCTATTGAAAGACTTAAAATTTGATTCATGTACTTCGCTGTATGAAGCATTGATTTTTTATTACAGTTTTTTAAATAATGAAATAACCAAGGTATCATTTTTGGTACATGGTTCCATTTTAGTGCTAAAGGACCATTGGAACTGAATAGCATTTTCGGAACATCTTTAAGAATATCTGGCCTATTGAATTGCAAAACTGCATAAGGAGAAAAATGACCTGCATTTCCGTAGGATGCTGGAATAAAATCATTGTCAGAGGGTTTTGATCTATCAAATATAGTAACTGGAATTCCTTTTTTTAATAATTGTAGGCCTATACAAATTCCTTGTATACCTCCTCCAATAATTCCAACAGATTTACATTTAAAGCTTTCCATCAGGAAACTATATTCTAAAGTTTGATTAATTTGTAGTGCGTTAGATTATACTTGGCTCAGAATCTTTATGGCCATTCGATGGTCTTGCGGTTTTCTTAGATTTTTTATCTTCTTTTGATGATTTAGAAAACAAAAAATCACCAGCAGATTTGTTTTCTTTCATGCCTGCCTCAGATGATTTTTTAATATAGCCTTCTATGTCAGCTCCGTCTTCAGTTCTTAAATTATTTGCAAATTCTATATCTCCTTTAACAACACCAGAACTTCCGATGACTACATCTCTTGAAGAAATTTTTCCATCTAGATGTCCGTGAACTTCTACTCTTTCAGCTTCAACTTCTCCAGATATAGATCCTGTTTCTTTAATAACTACTTCTTTCGAGAAAACTGGACCTTTGATTAAACCAGCTATATCAATCGCTCCTGAACTATTTACAGTCCCGTCGATACTAACTGTTTCACTTATTAGCGATCTTTCAGTATCTTTTCTTTCTTCAAAAAATTTTTTTTTATCTGATCCAAACATTTAATTAAAATGATTAAAGCACTAATTTACTCGATCAACAAGAGGTAAAATGAATAAATTATTTAAAAAATGAGTTGACTTTGCTAGTTAACAGCAGCGTCTTTATGGATTTTACAGGACATTGCGACACCTAATCCAAACATGATTGATAACATAGAAGAACCGCCATATGACATTATGGGTAAAGGAGCTCCAACAATAGGTAATAAACCTAGAACCATTCCCATATTTACTGCAATGTAGACAAAAAATGCTGTGGCAAAGCTATAACAATATAGTTTTCCAAAATCACTTCTTGTAATATTGCCTATCTTAACAATTCTACTTACTATTAAAGTATAAATTATAAGTATAAAAATAGAGCCCACAAATCCAAACTCTTCAGAAAAAAGTGTAAAAATAAAATCAGTGTGTTTTTCTGGCAAAAAATCTAAGTAACTTTGAGATCCATTCAAAAATCCTTTACCGAAGAGACCCCCCGATCCAATAGCAATTTTAGACTGAATAATTTGATATCCTGCTCCGAGAGGATCTCTGTCAGGATTAAAAAAAGTTAGAATTCTTGATTTTTGATATGGTTTCAAAAATGATATTGCGATAGGTGCTAAAGACAACAATAAGATTGAAGCATAAGTAAAAAACTTTATTCTCACACCTGCCAACCAAACTACTATTACTCCTCCAGCTGCTATTAGTATTGATGTGCCTAAGTCAGGTTGAGTAATTACCAGAAGAACTGGAGCGAGCACAGCTACGAAAGGCAGGAATAAATATTTAACTTTATTTACATCTCTAGTAGATATTTGATGATAATATCTAGCTAAAAATAATAGCAATCCAATTTTCATTAATTCTGAAGGTTGCAAATTCATAAAATAAAGATTCAGCCATCGTTGAGAGCCTGATGAGGTCAAACCAAAATATTTAACAGCAAGTAAAAGTGAAAAGAAAAAAATATATAAAAAAATACTAAAAGAAAACCAAATTCTTATTTGTAAAAGTGATATTATTATAAAAAGGAAAAAAAAAGCTAAGAACCTAATAATATGATTTTTAGTATGATAACTTAATTGCCCTCCATCAGTTGAGTACATAGCAAACATACTAATAATACCAAGTAATAATATTGAAAAAACCAAAATATAATCGAAAGAATTTATTTTCTCTCTTAAAGAAAGCGAAGAGTGGATTGAGCCAGGTCTAAACATTAAATTTGTTCTCCAATTAAAATATTTTGATCTTTTCTAAGTTGATGACGTTCTAAAACTTTTTTAATTACTTTTTTTGCTACTGGCGCAGCAGCACTACTTCCTGTGCCTCCATGTTCAACAACAACGCTAATAGCATATCTTGGATCATCGTATGGGGCAAATGCTACAAATAAAGCATGATCCCTATTTTTGTATTCTATATCCTTTTGTTTTACCTCTTTCTCTCTTTGCTCTTCAGTAAATTTTCTAATTTGAGATGATCCAGTTTTTCCAGCAAATAAATATTTTTTATCAGTAAGTCTTGACCTATAAGACGTTCCTCCAGGTTCGTTGGTCGCAGCGTATAAAGCGTCTTTTACAAAATTAATATTTTCTTTATTTTTAAATAATTTTGTTACATTAAAATTAGATGCAATTAGACCTGTTTCGTCATCATCCTCATTATTCTTAAGGTAATCTATATAATCTTTTAAATTTTTTTGTGGGTTTTCTTCTGTACTTATTATTCTCGGATCAATTTTGTAACCTCCGTTAGCAATTTGAGCCATCATTAAGCAAAGTTGCATTGGAGTTGTCTGGTAGTAACCTTGTCCTATACCGGAGTGAAGCGTTTCTCCTAAATACCAATTTTTTCCAATAAATTTTTTCTTCCACTTAGTGTTAGGCACAACACCTGACCTCTCTTCAAAAAAACCTTCAAGAATTTGTCTTCCAAGACCAAACTGTTTTGCAGTCTCTGATAATCGATCTACTCCCAATCTTCTTGCCATTTCATAAAAATAAACATCACAAGATCTTTTAATAGCTGTTCTCATGTCTACGCGACCATGACCTTTTTTTTTCCAACAATGAAATTTTTCACCATAAAAATCTATTTTACCTTTACATTCTATTATTTTTTTTGGACTCATGACATCGTTCTCTAGAACGCTTAGCGCTACTATAGTTTTGATGGTAGAGCCTGGGGGATACAAACCAGATATTGCCTTATTGCTTAAGGGTTTGTAATCATTGTTAAGTAATTCTTTCCATTCCTTTTGCTTGATTCCGTGAACAAAAGAATTTGGATTATATTTAGGAGAGGATGCCATTGCAACAATATCTCCATTAAAAATATCCATTACACAAACTGAAGCAGCTTGGTCTTTAATTAAATCTGAAGCGAGTTCTTGAACTTGGAGATCAATGGTTACTTTATAATTTTCACCTGCTTTACCATGATCAATTTGTATCTGTTTTATTCTTTTACCAAATGCGTTTACTTCATATCTTTGAAAACCAACCTTTCCTATAATGCTTTCATCAAGTTTATGTTCTAATCCTGTCTTACCAACTGAAATACCTGTAACCGACATATCTCTTAGATATTCTTTATTCTGTAAGTCTTTCTGGCTAACTTTTGATACATAGCCTACAATATGTGCTGCAGAAGTATTTGGATAAACTCTTGCTACAGATACTATTGGTTCTGCGCCTTGTAACTCATGTAAAAATAGATTTACCCTTGAAAATTCAGACCAACTTAAATTATCTGATATAATAATAGGCTCCCAAGGTTTTTGTTTTTTCATTTTTTTCTTTAAAAATGCTACTCTAACATCACTTAAATCTAGAATTTTTTGCAATCTAAAAAACAACTCTCCTATTTTAGGTGTGTTTTCCGGCGTTATATGAAGTTGATAAACTTTTTCGTTAGTTGCAATTTCTTTATCAAAAAAATCTTTTATAGTTCCTCTTTTGGGTGCTAACTTCCATTCTCTAAATCTATTTTTGTCGGATAAGGTTCTGTACTTAGAGCTTTCATTAATTTGAAGGGAAACTAACCTGCCAAAAATTCCAAATAAGACAACAGCTTTTGCTGCAGAAAGCAAAAACATTCTTCTGCTAATCATTTTTGATTTTAGAACTGTATTTTCTCCTAATGGACTAATCATCTTTTTGTATACTCATCATTGATTTATATAAATTAAAAAAAACCCAAAAAAATGGATAAAACAAAACTGTAAAAAATGAATTATAAAAAATATTAGTGTAAGTTAATGTTAAATCAGAAAAATTATGAATTAAAATTAGAAATGTAAGGTTTGAAATAAAGACAGCTACTAAAAAAGTAGACCAATCTGTAAAAAGAGAAATATTAACTGTTAAGTGCTTCACGTACGACGCAACAAAAGAGACCATGAGATATGAAAATGAACTTATTCCCATAGGTAAACCCATTATTACATCGTTAATAACTCCAGCAAAAAAAACATGCCCATTACCAACTATAGAAGCGCCTCTTAACATCCAATAATAGATTATAATTAATTGCAAATTAAAAGACAAAATCTCGAAAAGATTGCTAAAATGGGTGTCAACTTCACTAATAGAAAAATAGTACAAAAGAATAATAGGGCCACTATTAATAATAGAGGGTGTTAAACTTTTAAAATTTATTGCTCTCACTTCACTCCTTCTTTAAATTTATTATTTAAGTCTATAATATGTACGCTTACGAAACCTATTTGATTAGGATCTGAAAATAATTTTACTTTTACAACATCCGACTCAACAAAAATTTTCCCTATAGGAACCCCCGATCTAAAGATCCCATCTTTACCAGATGTAAATACTGTTAAATTGTTTTCTGGAATATAAGAATCTGGTAAATATTCTAAAACTGGATCTTTTCCTCCTTTTCCAGTTATAATAGCTTGAGCGCCAGTAGAATTTATCATTACAGGAATTCTGCTATTTAAGTCGTTTAATAATAAAATTCTTGAAGAAAAATAATTAGACTCAACTATTTTTCCAACAAGATAGTCTCCATCCAGTACTGGCATTCCTTTAGATATTCCGTGTTTGGCACCATGATTAATTACGAGTGATTTTAAATAAGGGCTTTCTTTGTCTAAAAGAACTCTTGATAACACTTTTTCATCAGAAATATTATCCTCCATATTAAATATTTCTAATAATTTTTTATTTTGAGTTTTTAAAAATTCATTTTTTAATTTTTCAGTTTTGTAAAAAGTTATTTCTCTTTTTAAAACCTCATTTTCATTATAAATAAAAAAATGAGACTTAATTTTATCACTTGTTTTTGAAAAAATGTTTACTGGAGCAGAAGCAAAAGTTGAAAATCTATAAATACTATCATTAATTACTCCTCTTGTGCTTAACATAAAGTTGATAGAGAAAGATTCTAAAATAAGAAGAACTATAGATAAAGAAATTAAAAAAAATAAAGAAAATTTTTGTCTTGCGCCCTTTTTTAAGAGAGCAGAACGTATAGCTATACCAAAATCTTCTCTACCTGCTGACATTTAACTTTTAATTTAATTAGTATTCTGACAACATTGAAGAAAATAATTCGTCATTTTCCAACGCTTTCCCTGTTCCCACTGCAACACATGAAAGCGGATCGTCAGCTATTGTCACTGGTAAACCGGTATCTTTAGAAATCAATTTATCAATATTTCTAAGCAATGCTCCACCTCCAGTTAAAACTAATCCCATGTCAACTAAGTCAGCAGAAAGTTCAGGTGGTGTACTTTCTAAAGCTTCTTTAATACCAGCTAACATAAGATTTAAAATTGGCATTAGTGCCTCGCAAGCGTCTTCTTCGCTCAAAGCAATTTCTTTTGGAGTTCCTGATCTAATGTCTCTTCCCTTCATCAGAAATGTGGTATTGCCTGTAGGAACCGCTGTTCCAATCTCCTTTTTAATTTTTTCAGCTGTAGAGTCACCAATTAGTAAATTAAATTTTTTTCTCATGTAGTTTATAATAGATGTATCCATTGCATCTCCTGCAATACGCAAAGATTTAGAGTAAACAACTCCTCCTAAAGACATAACAGCTATCTCAGTAGTACCTCCGCCTATATCAACTACCATTGATCCTGTTGCCTCCGAAATCGGAAGGCCTGCTCCTATAGCTGCTGCAATAGGTTCTTCGATTAATTGAACTTTTCTAGCTCCTGCTGCTAATGCTGAGTCTTGAATTGCTTTTCTTTCTACTGGAGTAGATCCGGTTGGAACACAAATTAAAATTCTAGGATTAGCAAAAGCTTTCTTTTTGTGAACTTTTTTAATGAAGTGTTTTATCATTTCTTCAGTTACCACAAAGTCAGCGATAACTCCGTCTTTTAAAGGCCTAATTGCCTGTATATTTCCTGGAGTACGACCTAACATTGTTTTCGCCTCATCACCTACTGCTAACACTGATTTTTTTCCTCCATCTGTAATTACTGCTACAACTGAAGGCTCGTTTAATACTACTCCCTGACTTTTAAGAACAACTAGTGTGTTTGCTGTTCCAAGATCGATAGCCATGTCTTGTGACCACATTGATGACAACCCTGACATATTTTTAAATAGACCCATATCTTTTTTATACCTTTCTTTGTTTTTATGCTCTAACGCTTAGACTTTCGTCAGGAGCTGTTTTTTTTCTTTTAATTATCATTTTATTTAATGCAGACAAATAAGCATTCGCTGAAGCAACTAATGTATCTGTGTCAGCAGCTTGTCCGACTGTGGTTTTTCCTTTTTCCTCAATTCTTACACTTACAGTTGCTTGAGCATCGGTTCCCTCTGTTACCGCATGAACATTGTATAACTGTAAATTGACATCGTGCGGGTATAATTTTTTAATACATTTAAAAATAGCATCTACGGGTCCATCACCAGTTTCAGAAGCTTTTTTAACTTCTCCGTACACTTCTAATGTCATCTCAGCTTTTTGCGGTTCTCCTGTGCCAGCAAAAACTTTTAATGATTTTAGTTTAATTTCATTGTCTTCAGTGATTAAACTGTCATCTACCAGCGCAGCTATATCTTCGTCATAAACATGTTTTTTTTTATCCGCAAGAATTTTAAATTTTCCAAAAGCTGTTTGAATAACATCGTCTGTAATACCTGTGTAACCAAGATCACTTAGTTTATCTTTAAAAGCATGTCTTCCAGAATGTTTTCCCATTACTAAAGAAGTTTTTTTTACCCCAACACTTTCAGGTGTCATTATTTCATAAGTATTTCTATTTTTTAACATTCCATCTTGATGGATACCTGACTCATGTGCAAATGCATTTTTGCCTACTATAGCTTTATTAAACTGAACAGGAAATCCAGTAGCATTAGAAACAACTTTTGAAGCTTTGCTTAGTAACCTCGTATTAATTCCTGTTTCAAAGGGCATTAAATCCGGTCTAGTTTTCATCGCCATTACAATCTCTTCAAGTGCAGCATTTCCTGCTCTTTCACCTATTCCATTTATTGTACATTCAACTTGTCTCGCACCAGCTGAAACTCCTGCTAAAGAATTAGCCACTGCTAAACCTAAATCATTGTGAGTGTGGGTAGACAGTATTGCTTTATCTATATTTGGAACTTTATTAATTAAGGTAGAAATAATTTTAGTGTATTCAGATGGAACTGTATAACCTACTGTGTCAGGAATATTAATTGTTTTTGCTCCACACTTAATAGCTAACTCAACTGTTTTACACATAAAGTCAATATCGGTTCTAGTACCATCCTCACACGACCACTCTACGTCATCAGTAAATTTTCTAGCATATGTTACATGTTCTTTTATTGATTCTACTACTTCCTCTGGAGATTTATTCAATTTATGTTTCATATGAAGTGCGCTTGTAGAAATAAAAGTATGAATTCTAAATCTCTTTGCGCTCTTTAAAGACTCGTAGCATGCATCTATATCTTTCTTCGTGTGTCTGGCTAATCCTGCGGGAATAGAATTTTTTAAAATTTTACTAATTGCAGTAACCGCCTCAAAGTCTCCTGGTGAAGCTATTGGAAAACCTGCTTCAATAATATCAATTCCAAGTTCGTCGAAAATTCTTGAGATTTGAATTTTTTCCTCAAGGCTCATTGATGCTCCCGGAGACTGCTCTCCATCACGCATAGTTGTATCAAAAATTACTACTCTATTTTTATCGCTCATAACTCAAGTTTACAGCCTTTTCAAATAACATTTAAATATTAAAAGTTAATTTTTTTTGTTAAAACATAGTACAATTAAAAGTAGAATTTTCAAAACGTTTTGTATATTTAAATCTTATTTGGCGGGTTAATCTTAATTCTTGTCTTTATCTACTAGTTTATTCTTCCCAATCCAAGGCATCATAGCTCTTAGGTCTTTTCCAACTTTCTCAATGGGATGGTCTGCTAAATCTTTTCTCATTTTTAAGAAATTTTTTTGACCTGCTTTATGTTCGTCCATCCATTGTTTGGTAAATTTACCTGACTGAATATCCTTTAAAACTTCTTTCATTTTTTCTTTAGTTTTACTGTCTACAATTCTTTTACCTGAAACGTACTCACCGTATTCAGCTGTATTTGAAATAGAGTAATTCATATTTGCTATTCCTCCTTCATAAATTAAATCTACAATTAATTTAACTTCATGTAATGTTTCAAAATATGCCATCTCAGGTGGATAGCCAGCTTCAGTTAAAGTTTCAAAACCATTTTTAATAAGTTCCACAAGACCTCCACACAGTACAGTTTGTTCTCCAAATAAATCAGTTTCACACTCATCTTTAAATGTTGTTTCAATAATTCCAGACTTACCCCCTCCTATTGCAGATGCATATGATAAAGCTAAGTCTCTAGCTTTTCCTGAGCTATCTTTATGTACCGCCATTAAACATGGAACTCCTCCTCCTTTTTGATATTCACTTCTTACTGTATGACCAGGTCCTTTTGGAGCTACCATAAAGACATCTAAATCTTTTCTAGCGTTGATTAAGTCAAAATGAATATTTAAACCATGTGCAAAAGCTAGACTAGTTCCCTCTTTCATTCTTTGTTCGATGTGATTTTTGTAAATTTCAGATTGAAGTTCATCAGGAGTTAACATCATAACTACATCTGCCCACGCAGCTGCATCAGACAGAGACATAACTTTTAATCCCTCGCTCTCGGCTTTTTTAATACTTGAAGATCCTTCTCTTAAAGCTACAACCACTTCTTTAACTCCGCTGTCTTTTAAATTTAAAGCATGCGCATGACCTTGGCTACCGTAACCAAAAATAGCAATCTTTTTATTTTTAATTAAACTCTTATCTGCATCTTTTTCATAAAATGTTTTCATAATATCCTAGTTACTTAAAAATCTCCGAACCTCTCGTCATAGCTACTGCCCCAGTTCTTGATACACTTGCTAATCCTAATGGTTTTAAATCTTCTATTAAATTATCGATTTCTCTTCTTAATGCAGTTACCTGAATAACAAAAGACTTTTTTGACCTATCAATAACTTGGGAATTATACTTTTTGCAAATCTTTTTTACTTTTTCTTGATTTTTTACAGTGCTTACTACTTTAAAAAGAGCTAGTTCCTTGAACAAAATTGTTGGATCGTCTCTAGAAAAATCTGCAACTTTATGGACTGGAACTAGTTTTTTTAGCTGTAGTTTTATTTGTTCTATTACTTGTGGAGTTCCTAAAGTAACAATAGTAATTCTTGAAATATGTTTTTTCTTATCAACCTCAGCTACAGAAAGTGACTCAATATTGTATCCTCTTCCAGAAAACAGTCCCGCTACTCTTGCTAAAACACCTGCTTCATTGTCTACCCAGACAACAATAATATGATGTTCATTTTTTCCAAGCTTTCCTGGTTCGCTGTAGGCTGATTTTGATTTTGCCATTAAACTAAAATTTTTCCTTCCTCGGATATCTCCTCTTTTTCATCTTGTTCTCCTAATAGCATTTGGTTATGAGGCTTTCCTGAAGGAATCATAGGAAAACAATTCTCATTTTTATCAACCACACAGTCAAAAATTACTGGTTTATCTATATTTATCATTTCTTTTATTTTGTCGTCCAATTCATCAGGTTTAGAGGCTCTTATTCCAATGCACCCATAAGCTTCGGCTAGTTTTACAAAATCGGGAAGTGCGGCTGTATAACTTTCTGAATAATTTTTTTCATGTAGTAATTCTTGCCATTGTCTAACCATTCCCATGTATTGATTGTTTAAAATAAAAATTTTAATTGGTAAATTATATTGTACAGCAGTTGACATTTCTTGCATTGTCATAAGTACTGAAGCCTCACCAGCAATGTCTATTACAAGCTTTCCTGGGTTAGCTATTTGCACGCCAACTGCAGCTGGTAAACCATAACCCATTGTTCCTAAACCCCCAGAGGTCATCCATCTATTAGGTTTATTAAACTTATAATGCTGTGCTGCCCACATTTGATGCTGACCAACTTCAGTTGTAATGTAAGTATCTTTATTTTTAGTTAATTCATAAAGTTTTTGTACAGCAAACTGCGGTTTTATTACTTTATCACTATTCTTAAAATTCAAAGATTTTTTTTGTCTCCATTTTTCTATTTGGTTCCACCATTTTGCAGTTTTTTGTTTATTAGAATCTAAAAAGTCTTTATTTTTTTCTTTAAATACTTTTATCAAAACTTTAAGCAAATCATTTACATCACTGATAATTGCGAGATCAACTTTAATATTTTTTCCTACAGATGAAGGATCGATATCAATATGAACTTTTTTTGAATTTGGAGAAAACTCATCCACCTTACCCGTAATTCTATCATCAAATCTTGCTCCAATATTTATCATTAAGTCACAATCGTGCATTGCATTGTTTGCTTCATAGGTACCATGCATTCCAAGCATTCCTAGAAATTGTGGATCATCACCTGGGTAAGCTCCTAGTCCTTGTAGAGTTGAAGTTATAGGAAATCCTGTAATAGAAACTAACTCTCTAAGTAATTTGCTTGCTTCAGGGCCTGAGTTAATAACTCCTCCACCAGTATAGAATATCGGTTTAGAAGACCCTTTTATCATTTTTATTAGTTGATCTATATCTTTTGAATTAATTTTTTTACTCATTTTTCCATTAGATTTTTTTGAAAAAGTTTTTTTTACAAATTTATATTTAGCTTTTTTAAATTGAACATCTTTTGGTATGTCAACTAAAACTGGTCCTGGTCTACCTGTCGTTGCTACTTCAAATGCTTTATGAATAACTTCTGCTAGGTCTTTTACATCTTTGACTAACCAGTTGTGCTTAGTACACGGTCTTGTTATTCCAGTGGTATCACATTCTTGAAAGGCATCAGTGCCGATTAAGTGAGTAGGAACTTGTCCGGTAATACAAACTAATGGGACAGAGTCCATATATGCATCAGTCAGAGCTGTAACTGCATTAGTTGCACCTGGACCAGAGGTTACTAGAAGTATTCCGGGTTTACCAGATGATCGAGCATAACCTTCAGCAGCATGTCCTGCTCCTTGTTCGTGTCTTACTAAAATATGTTTAATAGATTTATGATTTTTAAGCTCATCATAAATTGGAAGCACTGCTCCGCCGGGATAACCAAAAACATATTCTGCTTTTTGATCTTCTAAACATTTAAATACGATTTCTGCTCCAGTAAATAATTTTGGCATTCATACAATCTAACGTAGAATCGACTTCCGTCAAGTTTTAGCTGATTACTTTTAAAACTTTTTTAGAAAGTATAGTTAAATCTTTAGAATAAACCTTATTCCAATTCTTCATGTGGCCTCTAGACCAAGTATTTTGCTTTTTAGCGAGCTGCCTAGTCCTAATATTAACTAACTCTTTTGTGGAGTCCAAATTAGTTTTTCCTAACAAATAATCAATTATTTCTCTAACGCCGATAAGTTTGTTAGCTGATAAAGACTTATCTATTTTCAAATTTTTAAATTTTTTGACCTCATTCACACATCCATTTTTAAACATTGTTTCAGTTCTGTTAGATATGTTTTTTAACAAATTATCCCTAGAAACATTCAAAAAAATCTTTTTTAAATCATAATTTATAAATTCAGATTTGGTGTTAGATGCCCATTCATATAAAGATTTTTTGGTATCTATTTTTACTTCATATGCTCTTATAGTCCTTTGGGTGTCAGTTGGTAAAATTCTGTTTTTAGATAACGGATCGATCAAGAGAAGTTTTTTATAAAATTTATTTTGACCAAGTTTTTTGTGAAGTTTTCTTGATATTTTTCTTGTTTCAGGTTTTATATTTGGAATTTGGCTTATGCCTTTAGTAATAGCATTAAAATAAAGGCCAGTTCCGCCCACTATGATAGGTACTTTTCTTTTTTTGATGCATTTGCTGACATTTGATTTTACCAATTTCAACCAACTCCCTACAGAAAAATGTTTTCTTACTGACAAAAATCCATATAGGTGATGATTTATTTTTTTTGTGTCTCTTAGAGGAGGCCTAGATGAAAGAATAGAAAACTCCTTGTAAACTTGCATGCTGTCAGCATTAATGATTTCCCCATTTATTTTTTTTGCAAGTAAAGTTGCTAAATTAGACTTTCCTGATGCTGTTGGACCTGCAATTAAAATTATTTTTTTTACAATCTTAGTTGATCTTGACCCCAAGATACCTTCTTTGATTATTAGAATTTATAATAGTTAATAGTAATGTCTTCTCACCTTTTTTAATTATATTTTCAATAATTTTATTTAAATTTTCTGATTTTTGAATAGGTTTTTTTTGAACTTCAATAATTATGTCATTGATATTTAAAAGATTAGATAAAGGGCTTCTGTTTAAAACTTCTACTATAACTGAACCTTTTGAATCTTTTTTTAATTTTCTATCTTTTATATCTTTTTGATTTAGATCTCTAACTATAATTTTAAGAGAGTTTATTTTAAATTCTCTTTTGCTTTGGGGTATCTCAGCTTTTTTAATCTTAAATTCTTCTGAAGATTCAAGTCGACCAAGTATTAATCTTTTTGATATTAGAACTTTGTCTCTCCAGATTTTTAGAACTACACTTTTTCCTACAGTTGTGTTTGCAACCGCTTTAGGAAGTTCTCTCATTGTTTTTATTTTTTTTCCATCAAATTCTAAAATAATATCACCTGCTTTTAATCCTGCTTTATCAGCTGGACTTTTTGTTCCTACACTAGCTACTAAAGCACCTTCTGGTTTTTTTAATTTTTCAACATCAGCAATTTCTTTGGTTACTTCTTGTATACGTACTCCTAACCACCCTCTTTTTGTTTCACCGTATTTAATTAGTTGATTTACAATATTCGATGCGGCATTGGCAGGAATAGCAAAACCTATTCCTATTGATCCAGTTTGCCCGGGAGCGATAATAGCCGTATTAATTCCTATAACCTCTCCTTTTAAATTGAATAAAGGTCCTCCGGAATTTCCTTGATTTATAGAAGCATCGGTTTGAATAAAATCATCATACCTAGTTAAATTTATATCTCTATTTCTTGCTGAAACTATACCAGAGGTAACTGTCCCTCCAAGACCGAAAGGGTTTCCAATAGCAACTACCCAATCACCTACTCTTGCTTTGTCAGAATCTCCAAATTTTACTGGATTAAAAGTCTCATTTGTTTCCATTTTAAGAACTGCTATATCTGCATAAGGGTCGGAGCCTAAAATTTTTGCTTTGTAATCTTTCGATCCAATTTTAACTAAAATGTCCTCAGCATTTTGAATAACGTGATTATTTGTTACTACTATTCCATTTTTTTCTATTATAAATCCAGAACCTAAAGATGAAGCCTTACGCTCTGTAGGTCTCTGGTAGTCTTTAAACATTTCTGAAAAAGGAGAGCCGGGAGGGAACTCGAAAGGAAAATTATTTGCGCTTGTTCTAATAGTTTGGGTTGTAGAAATATTTACCACTGAAGGCATTAATTTTTCCGCTAAATCTGCAAAAGACTCCGGGGCATTTCTGGCATTACCTTCAATATTAAAAATAAAATAGAAAAATAAGAAATAGGTAAATATTTTTTTTTGGCTTTTCATTAATTTAAGATATTTTTCTTTTTTGACAAAAAAGTGGCAAAAAATTAAGGTTTTTGCAATTTAGTTTTACCAAAAAACTTAAAAAATTCGCTATCAGGAGAAAGAACTAAAGAAGTTTCTCCTCCTATTAGTGCTTTTTCATAAGCCTGCATTGCTCTATAAAAAGAAAAAAATTGAGGATCTTGACCGAAAGCACCGGCAAAAATTTTATTTCTCTCCCCGTCTCCTTCACCTTTCATAATCTCTGAACTTTTTTTCGCATTAGCCAAAATTACTGTCACATCTTTATCTGCTGTAGAGGTAATTTTTGCCGCCATTTCCGCTCCTTGCGCTCTAAATTCTTTTGCTTCTCTTTCCCTTTCGGTTTGCATTCTTTTATAAATTGCTTCACTGTTAGCCGGGGGTAGATCTGCTCTTTTAATTCTTACATCTACAATAGTTATTCCAAATTTCTCTGCCTCTTCGTTCACATCTCTTTGAATAATTTCCATTTGTCTTACTCGATCAGTAGAAAGTAAAGTGGCAAGTTCTTGTTTTCCCAGAACACCTCTCAACCTCGAATTTATTATTGTAGACAATCTTGATCTTGCAACTCGTTCATTACCTACAGAAATATAAAATTTTAAAGGATCAACTATTTTAAATCTAGCGATTGCATCAACTATTAATCTTTTTTGATCAGCGGCAATAACTTCCTCTGGTGGATTATCTAAATTTAATATTCTTTTATCCAGATAGACAACATTTTGAATAAAAGGTATTTTAAAATTTAAACCTGATTTGGTGATAATTTTTTTCGGGTCACCAAATTGAAGAACTATGGCTTGATTGATTTCTTGAACAATAATTACAGACTGAAATACAAAAACTGTCATAACAACTATTATCGGAATTATATATTTAGAAATTTTCATTAATTATTCACCTTTTTTTTCTTTAATTCTGGTAATGGTAAATAAGGTACTACTCCTGATCCAGCTTTTTTATCTATAATTACCTTATCAATATCAGCTAAAACTTTTTCCATAGTTTCTAAATACATTCTCTCTTGAGTTACTTGTTTAGCACCTTTGTATTCGTTATAGATTGCTAAAAAACGGCTTGCTTCACCCTCCGCTGCTGCAACAACTTGTTTTTTGTATGCTTCTGCTTCTTGTAAAATTTTTTCTGCCTCTCCTCGAGCTCTTGGAATAACATCGTTAGCATAAGCTTCAGCTTCATTCTTTGATCTTTCCCTGTCTGCTCTTGCCGCTTGCACATCTCTAAATGCATCTATCACTTGGCTCGGTGGGTCTGCTTGTTGAGTTTGAACTTGAGTAATTTGAATCCCTGAACCATATTCATCTAAAATTTCTTGCATGATTACTTGAACTTCATCTTCTATTTTAGTTCTACCCTCTGTTAAAATAGATTGAATTGGGCTTTTTGCGATAACTTCTCTCATAGCCGTTTCTGAAGTTGCTTTAACAGTATCTATTGGACTCTGAATGTTAAATAGAAATTTTCCAGCATCTTTAATCACCCAAAAAACAGAATAATTAATATCAACTATATTTTCATCTCCAGTTAACATAAGACTTTCTTCAGGGACATTTCCTATTCCTGAAGATCGACCGGTATCACTCGCTGGTCTAAAGCCAACATCAATTCTATTAACTTTTGTAACTTTTGGAGTTAGTGCTCTTTCTACGGGAAAAGGTATGTGGTAATTTAATCCAGGCTGGGTAGTTTTAATAAATTTACCGAACCTTAGTACGACACCCTGTTCATCTGGTAATACTCTATAAAGTCCGCTAGCAACCCACACTAATAACAAAATTAATAATCCCAAAATTATTGGTTTTCCTCCTCCAGTTTTTCCTCCTGGCAAAAACTTATTAATTGTTTTTTGAAAGTTTCTAATTATGTCGTCAATACTTGGTGGTTCTCCTCCTCTTCGAGATCCAGAACCATTGCCGCCTCCTCCACCGCCTGGTGGCGAACCCCAAGGGGTTTGATTTTTAAAAATACTGCCTTTGTTACTCATGGTACTTTATATAGTGACTTTTCTGGCAAAAACAAGTTAAGTAACAGCGATATTATGACCGATAAAAAAGAAGAAATAGACAGAGCAGTGAAAGAAAAGCTCGCTCCAAAGCAATTTATAAAAAGTCCAATTAATGGAACAAAATACACATTGTTAGTTTCAAGCGCTAAAGGCGGGGTGGGGAAATCTACTATTGCCGTGAACCTGGCTTTTGCCATGCAAAATATTGGAATGAAAGTAGGAATTTTAGATGCAGATGTTTATGGCCCTTCTTTACCTAAATTAATGAAATTAAATGAAAAGCCAAAGAGTGAAGATGGTAAAGCTTTAATTCCACTAGAAAAATATGATGTCCAATGTATGTCTATGGGTTTCTTGGTTGAAGAACAAACACCAATGATATGGCGCGGACCTATGGTTATCAGTGCACTTAAAACAATGACGCAAAAAGTTTTATGGAAAGATAGAGATGTTATTGTTGTTGATATGCCACCTGGCACTGGAGATACTCAGCTAACTTTTGCTCAGGAAGTGAAAGTTGATGGAGCTATTATAGTTTCAACTCCTCAAGATCTTGCTCTGTTAGATGTAAAAAGAGGAATACAAATGTTTGATAAAACTGGAGTAAAAATTTTAGGTCTTATAGATAACATGAGTTTTTTTAAAGGTGATGACAATAAAGAATATAAAATTTTTGGAGATAGTGGAGTTGAAAAAACTGCTAAAGAATTTAATAAAAATTTTCTTGGTAAAGTACCTATTCATCAAGATCTAAGGGAGTCAGCAGATAAAGGTCATCCATTAACTCATTCTAACCCAGAGCATGAAGTTTCAAAAATATTTAAAGATATTGCTGAAAAAATTAAACAATCTTTTCTTTAAAGCCGAATGATGTCATTAATTCATTCCACTCTCGCTTTGAAAGACCTGAGCTTTCAATATTTACTATTTCACCCTTGATCATTTGTTGAATAACTTTTTTTCCTTTTGATGAAATATTAACAGCTCCAACTCTATAATCTAAAAAAGCAGAATGAGTAATCGGTACCCATTTTTTTACGGTTTCAAGCATTGTTTCAGCATAAACTCTTATTTCATACTGAGCATGGCTATCGGCCCTTAAGAATAAAAAGTTTAAAAGATTAAGTAAATCTGTTTTCCAATACCACTGAGTGTAAGAATTTAATGTTAAATTCATTCTCGCAAGTTCTCTGGCAAGACCTGATTTGTTTTCATCTATTGTTGTTCCATCAAATCTTTCATTAAGCATTTTTTCATAATTTTCATATGTTCTAGTAGCATCATCTTTTAAAACTTTTAAAACTTCATCCGCTTGTTCACCAGTTATTAAATCTCCTCTGCCTTGTCTGTTAATCGTTGATTGGGCTGATAATTGTTCTTTAGCTGGAATATAAAATTCTTTATCTAAAATAGAGTATCTTGCCGAATATTCATTTACATTTGCTGTACGATGTCTTATCCATTGACGTGCAATAAATATTGGAAGCTTAACATGGTATTTTATCTCGCACATTTCAAATGGAGTTGAATGCCAATGTCTCATCAAATATTTAATCAGACCTTCATCAGTGGAAACTTTCTTAGTTCCTTTTCCATAAGAGACTCTGGCTGACTGAACAATAGAAGTATCATCACCCATATAGTCAACTACTCTAACAAATCCATGATCTAAAACAGGAAGAGCTTCATAAAGAATTTTTTCTAATTCGGGCGATGTTACCCTTTTTGTTTGGTTTTTTTGGGACTGTTGGTCTACAATTTCTTGTTTTTGCTCTGGTGTTAGTTTCATATTGAATAAACTTATTGAATCTCTTTGAAAGAGTTTTATATTAATAGTGTTGGTTTTCCAACTATGACGATAAACGAATTTCGTAATAAACATTGCGGACGTGGGGGCAGTACCCACCACCTCCACCATTTA
>MDTB01098842.1_pt1 | contig 19023 bp, 14 predicted proteins | sample 811161 | NCBI WGS metagenome assembly MDTB01 (sample SAMN05326650, study PRJNA326480) | marine metagenome | isolation source: seawater | place: Mediterranean Sea | collected 2009
AGCCTTAAAGTAACCAAAATCGACATTGACGACCCCCTTCGCGAGGGCATTGAGGAAGTCGATGCCCTGAAAGCCTTTTTCTTACTGGTCAGGGAAGAGATGAAATTGGCCGGCTGCCATCGGGCAGTCATGGTGGCGCACAACGCCTCCTTTGATCAGGGCTTTTTGAACGTTGCCTGCGAGCGGTGCAATCTGCGCCGAAGCCCCTTCCATCCCTTCACCGCGCTAGACACCGCGACCCTAGGTGCCCTGGCCTTCGGGCATACGGTGCTGCGCGAGGCCTGCCTTCGCGCCGGAATTGATTTTAGCGAGGCTCGGGCTCACAACGCTGCCTACGACACGGATCGCACCGCAGCGCTCTTCTGCCATATCATCAACGCGTGGGATTATCGGGCCGCGTGGTCTGAGGCCGTTGCCGACGGAGAGGGGAGCTAACCTTCCTCCGCCGGATATTTCTCTGAGGTCTCGACCAACAGCGTTTCAAGCTCCCCGGTCTCGAACATTTCTGTGATGATGTCGCAGCCGCCCACCAACTCACCATCCACCCAAAGTTGAGGAAATGTCGGCCAATTTGCATAGCCCGGCAGCATGGCGCGAATCTCTGGATTACTCAAAATATCCACGTAGGCAAAACGCTGGCCACAGGCGACCATGCACTGCACGGGTTGCGCAGAAAAACCACATTGAGGTGCCTGGGGTGATCCCTTCATATAAAGAAGAATGGGGTTTTCCCCAATTTGCTGCTTGATCGTTTCCATCACTGCTTCTGACATCGGCTCGCTCTTTGCTCAAAAAATTCATTGTAGCGCCTAATCCCCTAAGTTCGTAAGACCCGATACACTTCTCCTTCCGCTCAACTGCCTTCCACGCGTCCAAGGAATGCCGCATGCCCTATCGTTTCGATCAGATCATTGACCGCAGCCAGAGTCACAGCACAAAGTGGGAAAAATATGCAGGCCGAGACATCCTGCCATTTTGGGTGGCCGATATGGATTTTGCCGCACCGGAGTTTATCCTTGAGCCCTTGCGCGAGCGCCTAGAACACCCGATGTTGGGGTACACGGAGCGGCCTGCCTCTCTGAGCGAGGCCTTCCGAAGCTGGCTGGCCCATCACTTCCGCTGGCAGGTTCCCACGGAGTGGCTGGTATGGCTACCGGGGGTCGTGCCGGGGATCAATATGGCGGTAAGGACCCTTGCCGCGGACAGCAGGCTGCTGATCCCAACGCCCATCTACTACCCCTTCCTGGGGCTTGCCGAGAACGCGGGGCTGGATCACCGGTTAGTGCCGCTCCAGTTAAGTGATGGGGTCTGGAAAATGGATATGGACGCCATGGCTCAAGCGGTGGACGCCCGGGTGCGCATGGTCTGCATCGCCAATCCCCAAAACCCCACCGGACGAGTTTATAGCCTCAAAGAACTCGAGGCCTTGGCGGAATTCATAGAGCGCCATGATCTGATTTTGGTGAGCGACGAAATCCACTGTAGCCTGGTGCTTGACCCCAAGGTCCAACACCTGCCCATTGCCAGCGCGGTACCCGATATCGCAGAGCGCACAATCTCACTTTTCGCCGCAACCAAAACCTACAACATTCCCGCCTTGGGCTGTGCTGTTGCCGTGATCCCCAATGCCGAACTGAGAAAACGCTTTATCGGTACCCGCGCAGACCTGGTAGCGAGCCCAGGGCCCTTGGCCTATATCGCGTCCGAGGCGGCCTTTAACGATCGCTCCAGTTGGGTACCCGAGCTCATCGTTCAACTGCGCAAAAATCTGGCCGAACTTCGACAGGTCGCCGGCCATAGGATGTCCCACCTGGAGGCCACCTACCTGGCGTGGCTAGATATCCGGGACCTGCAGCTTAACGACGTCCCCGGCCACTTTGAAAGCCATGGGCTAGGCCTTTCGAACGGTGCTCAATTTGGGTGCGAGGGCTTCGTTCGGTTTAATTTCGCAGCACCACCTGATCTTCTGGCTCAGGGCCTTGAGCGATTAAGCCGAGCCCTGGAGAAAAAATAACGACCGGTCGACGCCAACAAGACCACTAGGCTGCTTGATCGTCTAGTTTCTGTCTAGTAGCATCCCCGCTTTATGGGCCGCAAATCTTGCGGCCTCTGTGTTTTTAGGACTCTGAGAAACGCTTTGTGGGCACACGAGATCGCCTCGTGCCAGGGCGTTAGTGAGAACCGGGGATCACATGAACCACTTAATGAACACCTATGCACGCATGCCCGTGGACTTTGTCAGCGGCAAGGGTGCGTACCTGGAGGATTCTGAGGGGAACACCTACCTGGATGGCCTGACGGGTATCGCCGTCTGTGGCCTTGGACATGCACACCCAGAAATCGCTACGGCGATAGCAAAACAGGCGGCAACGCTTGTGCATACCTCCAACCTTTACCAAATTCCGCTGCAGACTCGATTGGCCGACAGGCTGTGCAGCATTTCGGGTATGGATAACGCCTTTTTCTGTAACTCAGGTGCGGAAGCCAATGAGGCCGCCATTAAACTTGCCAGGCTCAAGGGCAACAATCAGGGCCTCAAGACACCGCGGATCATTGTTGTGGAAGGCAGCTTTCATGGGCGCACTATGGCCACCCTAACCGCAACCGGCAGCCGTAAAGCTCACGCCGGGTTCGAACCCTTGTTGAGCGGCTTCGTGCGGGCACCCTTTAACGATATCCTGGCGATCGAAAAAATTGCTGAAAACGATCCGAACGTCGTGGGCATTCTGGTGGAGCCCATCCTCGGTGAGGGCGGCATTTATATCCCGGATCCCGACTATCTAAGCGGCCTCCGCAGAATTTGCGATGACCATAATTGGCTGCTGATGCTGGACGAAGTCCAGAGCGGCAACGCAAGGACCGGCAAGTATTTCGCATTTCAGCATAGCGAGATTCTCCCTGACGTTTTGACCACAGCCAAAGGGTTGGGTAACGGCATGCCCATCGGCGCTTGCTTGGCCAGCGGTGAGGCAGCAACGCTTTTTGCCCCGGGCAATCATGGCTCCACCTTTGGCGGCAATCTGTTGGCCTGTGCAGCAGCCCACGCAGTGCTAGATATTATTCAGCGTGATGAGGTTGAGGCGTGCGCAGAGGCTCTGGGCGAGCGCATTGTTCTGGGTTTCAAATCGGCGCTGGCTGGCAATAACCAGGTTAAGGAAATACGCGGTAAAGGACTGATGCTCGCCGTAGAAATGCATCACGATATTCCCGACTTTACGACGCAGGCGCTGCAAGCAGGGCTCCTGATCAACGTCACTCAAGGCAACATTGTGCGTATGCTGCCGCCCCTGACCATGACCGAAGACGAAGCCGACGAACTGGTCGAGAAAGTCTCCGGTCTCCTCAACGCCTAGCACTCCCATCTTATTTGGTATTACCCTATGTCTAAGCGGGACTTTCTTTCTTTGTTGGATTTTAACCCTGAGGAGCTGGGGCATATCGTTGACCGCGCAAAGGAAATGCGCGCAATGCATGAGCGCAATGAACTCTACCAACCGCTTAAAGGGAAAACGGGTGCGCTGATTCTCCAGCTATCGAGCACGCGAACTCGGGTCGCTTTCGAGGCCGGCTTTGCTCAGCTGGGTGGACAGGTTATTTTTCTGAGTCCTGGAGATACCCAGATTGGCCGGGGTGAACCCATCTCTGATTTCGCTCGAGTGCTCTCAGAAATGGTGGATATCATCATGATTCGCACCCCTGCTCAGCACGATATAGAGGTCTTAGCTGAGGGAGCCAGCGTGCCGGTGATCAACGCTATGAGTTCCGTGCTGCACCCCTGCCAGCTACTCGCCGACATCCAAACCTTCGAGGAACTGCGCGGCCCCATAACGGGAAAGACAGTGGCCTTCTTAGGCGACGGCTACAATATGTGTCATTCCTATATCAACGCGGCTCGCCAGTGGGACTTTAAGCTGCGTATCGCCTGCCCCGATGGCCATCAGCCCAACTCAGAAATCTTTGCGAGCTGCGCCAACGCGGAGCGGGTCATCGACCCCAGGGAAGCCGTCGCCGGTGCTGACCTAGTCGTCACGGACGTTTGGTCCTCTATGGGTCATGAAGGCGAGGCAGATCAGCGCAGAGCGACCTTTGGGCCCTACCAGGTCACCGAACAGCTGCTGGACTTAGCCGCTAAGGATGTGCTGTTCATGCACTGTCTGCCGGCACATCGCGGCGAAGAAGTGACCGAGACCCTGTTGGACGATCCACGATCCGCGGTCTGGCGCGAAGCGGGGAATCGGCTGCACAGTCAAAAGGCCTTAATCGAGTTCTTGCTCCTCAACCCGAAAGCTTAGCCGTCGTTTTCAGGCTGTTTTGTGGCTGCCAGAACCTGCCTTATGGCGGCGTCATAGCCCTCGACCAGCGTCTGTCGGCGCGAGGACTCCATCCTGGGCACAAAGGCCCGATTTAGCTGCCAAGCCTCCGCCGCCGCGCCGAAATCTTCTACCAGACCACTCCCCATCGCCGCCAGCACGCCAGCGCCCCGTACTGTGGTCTCCACGTCCTCTGGTCGCTCCACGGGCACCTGCAGCAAGTCTGCGAGGAACTGACATAGAGCGTCGTTCACCACCATGCCCCCATCAACGCGCAGCGTGGTAACCGGCGCATTGTCGGCGATCATGGCCCTGAGCAACGCCAGCGTTTGAAAACCCATACTCTGCAGGAAGGCAGTAATCACTTGGTCTCTGTCGCTTTGAAAGGTAAGCCCAGTGATTAAACCCCTGGCATCTGGTCGCCAGTAAGGCGCGCCGAGACCGCTGAGAGCCGGCACCACGAAAACGCCCCCACTGTCCCCAGCGCTCCGCCGAAAGGCGGCTTCGGTTTCAGCGGCATCATCAATCAGACAGAGGCTATCGCGTAACCATTGAACCGCCGCGCCGGCGACAAAGATACTGCCCTCTAGCGCATAGGTGGTCTGCCCCCCAAGCCGATAGGCGACAGTGGACAGCAGGCGTTGGGAAGAGTGCGGAATTTCTGAGCCCGTGTTGGTCATGACGAAACATCCGGTGCCATAGGTGCTCTTAGACATGCCTGGCTCGAAACAAGCCTGACCGATAAGCGCCGCCTGCTGATCTCCGGCGACCCCGCAAATTGGAATGGCGGCACCAAACCACTGGGGGTCAGCCACGCCAAATTCACCGGTATTATCCAGCACTTCGGGCAGGAGCTCGGGCGGTACTGCAAAGACATCTAGTAAAACTGGACTCCACTGCTGGGATCGAATGTCGAAGAGCTGAGTGCGACTGGCGTTGGATGCGTCCGTCACGTGACGCCGTCCACAGGTGAGGTGCCAAATTAGAAAGCTGTCCACGGTGCCAAAGCATAGGTCCCCGGCCTCGGCACGTTCCCTAGCGCCAGGGACCGTATCCAGCAACCAGCTCAATTTGGTACTGGAAAAGTAGGGGTCGATGATCAGGCCGGTTTGATGCTGAATGATCTCCGCCACCGAAGCACCATCCACCGCCTTGGCCTCCGCCAGGGCCTCGCACTGGGCTGCGCCGCGTCGGTCCTGCCAAACGATAGCGTTGTACAAACAGTCGCCATTGTGGCGGTCCCAGAGCAAGGTGGTCTCTCGCTGATTGGTGATGCCGATACCCGTTAAATCTGACCCCTGTAAACCTGCCTCAGTCAGTGCCCGTCGACCCACGCTAAGAATCGACTGCCAAATTTCCATGGGATCTTGTTCCACCCAGCCATCTTGGGGATAGCTCGGGCTAATCGGTTGTTGGGCACTCGCCTGCAAAACGCCTTGAGCGTCATAAATGACGGCTCTGCTGCTCGACGTTCCTTGATCCAAGGCCATAATAAAGGCCATATACCCCTCCAAATCTCGATTTCGATGTCGAACGCCAAGGTAAATGCACCACGACCGACCACGACTGTGCCACAAAGAGGCGAATTTTCGACTCTTTTTCTAAAGCGCACAAGTTCACCCCACCCTACCCACAGGTTATCCACAGACTTTTTCTTGCAAAGGGGGGGTGATCCCATTATCTTGTGTTTTCGTATCGCGAACCCCCTATATCTTGGGTTACTGTTTTTTGACTGAGTCAAAAAATTTGTTGGGCATGGGGGCTTTACCAGGGCAAACCGCCGGTATCAGACGAAACATTCTGGTGACCACGACCCGCCAATTCGCCGCCGGACCGAACAGTCGAGGGGGCGTCAGGGCAATAGCGTCAGGCAAGACACCTGAGGGCGTGAATGGCACATGGCGTATTGGCGGCACGAAAGGGAACAGAAGCATTTGGCGACATCCTAAGCCCAGGTAATTAGAAGACTGGGGGTGGTCTAAGTCGGCATAAGCCCGACCGTTCACCATGAAAGGCGGGATGACAAAGCAGGAAGCCTGGCATGAAAAGCGAGACGAACCCATCACGGGGCCAGAGCGCTAACGGGGATGACGAAAAAGGAGATGGCCAGGCTCAGGAGAGGCCGAGACTATGCCTAGACCGAGACTATGCGTAGGGAAGGCGCTTAAGACAGGCGCGTAAAAAGACGAGAAGAAAAACGAGAAGAAGCAGATACGCGAGAAAATAGGGACTGGAAAGGGTAGCAGAACAACCGACGCCCAAGGGAATAAAGCGGCGCTCAGAATGAGGAGAGGAACAAATTTATGCAAATAGAATCAACTACAGATACGGCACAACCAACGCCCCCAGCGACCCCAGAAAGCAGCGGGATATCTCCCTCTCTGGCAGCTACAGCGCCCGGACAGCTCAAAATCATCAAGCGTAACGGCACAGTCGTCCCCTACAACGATGACAAAATATCGGTTGCCATGACTAAGGCCTTCCTGGCGGTAGAGGGTGGGACCGCAGCAGCATCACCTCGAATTAGAGAACTGGTTACCCAGCTGACCGCACAAATGAGCGCCACCTTTAAGCGGCGATTGCCCTCTGGCGGGACACTCCACATTGAAGAAATTCAGGACCAGGTAGAGCTGGCACTGATGCGCTCCGGGGAGCAAAAGGTTGCTCGCTCGTATGTTCTCTACCGCGAGCAGCGCGCCCAAGAGCGAGCCGATGACGCGGGCCAACAGCCCGTCCATGAACCGCTGCTCATGGATACCATCAACGTCGTCCATGCCGATGGCAGTACAGCGCGGCTGGATGTGGCGCGGGTACAGACCATCGTCCAAGAAGCCTGTGAAAATTTAAGTGACGTAGATGCTAGCCGAATCATCAAAGAGGCTATGGCCAACATGTATGACGGCATCTCTGCTTCAGATGTTGCCACCTCCATCCTGATTACGGCTCGCACTCTGGTTGAAGAAGAACCCAACTACACCTACGTTTCGGCACGCCTGCTGCTGGATGAACTGCGAACCGAGGCCCTGACCTTCCTAGAAAATGAAAAATCTGGCGAGCGCCAAAGTGCCACCCAGGCGCAAATGAAAGACGCCTACCCCGTAGCCCTCAGCCGTTTCATCAGCCGAGGCATCGAGCTAGAGCTTCTGTCTCCAAGGCTGGCTGACTTCGACCTAGACCGCCTGGGCGCGGCGCTGCTGCCAGAACGGGATCATCTCTTCACCTACCTCGGTTTACAGACCCTATATGATCGCTACTTCCTACACTGGGACGAAGTACGAATAGAGCTGCCTCAAATCTTTTTCATGCGCGTGGCGATGGGCCTGGCTGCAGAGGAAGAAGACCGTAACGCCAGAGCTATCGAATTTTATAACCTCCTGAGTTCATTCGACTACATGAGCTCTACCCCGACGCTCTTCAACTCTGGCACCCTCCGGCCACAGCTATCCTCCTGCTTCCTCACCACGGTGCCAGACGATCTGCACGGCATTTATGGTGCTATCCAGGATAACGCCATGCTGTCCAAGTGGGCAGGCGGTCTGGGCAATGACTGGACGCCTGTTAGAGCCCTCGGCTCCTACATCAAGGGCACCAACGGCAAATCCCAGGGTATCGTTCCGTTCTTAAAAGTCGTGAACGATACCGCGGTTGCCGTAAACCAGGGCGGTAAACGGAAGGGCGCTGTCTGTGCCTACCTAGAGACCTGGCACCTAGACATCGAAGAGTTTTTGGAACTGCGCAAAAACACCGGCGATGACCGTCGCCGTACTCATGACATGAATACAGCAAACTGGATTCCAGATTTATTCATGAAGCGAGTCGCCCAGGACGGTGACTGGACGCTGCTATCGCCAGCAGACGCCAAGGATCTGCACGATCTCTATGGCCGTGAATTTGAGCAACGCTATGAAGCGTATGAAGAGCAGACCCGCAATGGAGAGCTCAAGCTCTTTAAGCGAGTCAAAGCCGCCGAACTCTGGCGCAAGATGCTGTCCATGCTGTTTGAGACAGGACACCCGTGGATCACGTTCAAGGACAGCTGCAATGTCAGATCGCCCCAGCAGCATGTGGGTGTCGTACATTCCTCTAATCTGTGCACCGAGATCACGTTAAATACCTCCGCTGAAGAAATAGCGGTTTGTAATCTTGGGTCTATAAACCTGCTTCAGCATATCGAGAACGGCGAGCTGAACATGACCAAGCTGGAGCAGACGATTCGCACCGCCGTACGCATGCTGGATAATGTGATCGACATCAACTACTACTCAGTAGAACAAGCTCGCACCTCGAATATGCGCCACCGACCGGTAGGACTCGGGATCATGGGCTTCCAGGATGCGCTTTACAAACTGGGTATCGCTTATGGTTCCGAACAAGCCGTCACGTTTGCTGACCGCTCCATGGAGGCCATTAGCTACTTTGCTATCGACGCATCGAGCAACCTCGCGCAGGAGCGCGGGGCCTACGCCAGCTTCTCGGGTTCTCTGTGGAGCCGAGGCATCATGCCCATCGACTCGCTCAAGCTGCTCCAGCAAGAACGAGGCGAGGATTACCTCGAGGTCGATTACTCCGCACAGCTTGATTGGAGCGCGTTGCGCGCCAAGGTTCAGATCAAGGGGATGCGTAATTCAAACGTGATGGCCATCGCACCGACGGCAACTATCGCGAATATTACCGGCGTCTCCCAATCCATCGAGCCGACGTATCAGAACCTTTATGTGAAGTCGAACCTATCCGGCGAATTTACCGTGGTTAACCCCTTTATGGTTCGTGACCTCAAAGCCCTGGGGCTGTGGGACAAAGTCATGGTGAACGACCTCAAATACTATGATGGCAGCCTGAAGGCGATCGAACGGGTACCAGAAGACCTCAAGCAAAAGTACGCCACAGCTTTTGAGGTTGAGCCCAGATGGCTGGTTGACGCAGCCAGTCGACGCCAAAAATGGATTGACCAGGCGCAATCTCTAAACCTCTATATCGCTGGTGCATCGGGCAAAAAACTCGATATTACCTACCGCATGGCCTGGTTAAGAGGCCTTAAAACGACCTATTACCTGCGTGCCCTGAGCGCTACCAGCACCGAAAAATCCACGTTGGAGCGCGGCACGCTTAATGCTGTTTCTGCAAATAGCACTACCGCAGAAATAAGCCCTGCCGTGCCCCAAAGCGCTGACAACCCTCAGATGGGCGGCGCCGACCGCGAATTAGTGCTTGGAGAAGCCGCGCCGGTACCCATGGCGTGCTCCATCGACAATCCGGATTGCGAAGCCTGCCAATAAACAATATCTACAAGGAGTATCACAGTGTTAAGTTGGGACGATTACGAAGAACAGATTACACCGGAACCCTCGGCTCAAGCCGGTGAGGCGATTATGGCCGAGGCCGTTAAGCGACAGCTCGACGCACAGGACCAACAGGCCAGCATGCCTCAGCCTGTAGAGCCCCCCCCTCAGCAGCAGGCCGCCCCAGCGGAGCCCGCTGCAACCCTAGCGAGTGCGGCGTTAGCCCCGGAGGTTATGCCGGTGCAGGAGGACAGTGGTAACACCGAACGGGTTACCGTAGACCAAAAGGCGATGATCAACTGCCGAGCGGACCTGAATCAACTGGTCCCGTTCAAATATGAGTGGGCGTGGCAGAAGTACCTGGACGGGTGTGCGAACCATTGGATGCCCCAAGAAGTCAATATGACTGCGGACATAGCCCTCTGGAAATCGGACGACGGACTCAGCGATGACGAGCGCACCGTCGTCAAGCGCAGCCTGGGCTTTTTCTCTACTGCAGACTCGCTGGTAGCCAATAACCTTGTCCTGGCCATCTATCGACTGATTACCAATCCCGAGTGTCGCCAGTACCTGCTGCGACAGGCCTTTGAGGAAGCCATACACACCCATGCCTACCAGTACTGCATTGAGTCTCTGGGTATGGACGAGGGAGAAATCTTCAACATGTACCATGAGGTTCCGGCGGTGGCCCGCAAAGCCTCCTGGGCGCTCAAATACACCAAAGAAATTAACGAACCCGGCTTTACGACGGGCACCCTAGAGACAGATAAGACGCTGCTCAAGAACTTAATTGCCTACTACTGCGTATTAGAGGGCGTTTTCTTTTACTGCGGGTTCACTCAAATCCTGTCCATGGGACGGCGTAACAAAATGACCGGGACTTCTGAGCAGTTCCAGTACATCCTGCGCGATGAATCCATGCACGTGAACTTCGGCATTGATGTAATCAACCAGATTAAGCTGGAAAACCCCCAGCTTTGGGATGACGAAATGCAGGAAGCCGCTCGCGGCATGATTCTCGAGGGAACCACCCTGGAAGTTGCCTATGCGCGGGACACCATGCCTCGCGGCGTGCTGGGTATGAACGCCAACATGATGGAAGAATACCTTCAGTTCATCGCAAACCGCCGGTTGGCTCAAATCGGGCTCAGCGAGCAGTTCCCCGGAGTCAAAAACCCCTTCCCCTGGATGTCAGAAATCATGGATCTCAAGAAAGAGAAGAACTTTTTTGAAACTCGTGTGACAGATTATCAGACGGGTGGCGCCCTCTCCTGGGACTAAGCCTTGTCTCTTCCCACAAGCCCTCTCCGTGAGGGCTTTTTTATGCCGCACTGAAAATTTGGCTAGGACCGGAGTTCGGCAGACAGCTCCTTAAGGGCTGAGACGAAGGCCAACGGCTGGTCCAGAAAGACATGATGCTGGGCATCCGCAATTTCTCGGTAAGGAAACTCATTGGGAACCAGCTCCTGCATATACCCGAGCATGCGATGAGAGAATGATTCACTGTCTGCGCCAAATATGACGCCCAGCGGCAGGGTCAGTGACATGTATTCCTCAGGCTGACGCTCTGTTTCCGTTAGCGTGGTCAGAAGATCTTCATCAAATTTCCAGGCCCAGCCACCGTCCATGGGCATCAGGGAGTGCCGAGCAATGTACTGCAAAATATAGTCGTTAGCGCACGGCTGAGGCGGTTGAAGCCGGAAGCGCACTAGGGCAGTTTCTCGATCCGGATATATCTTGCCCTGCCCGCCCCACATATTTCCCCTGTCCGGGGCCGGGTCGTCAGGATGTCGAATCCCCGAATCCACCAGCACCAAGCCCCCGAAACGATCTGGAAAAAGGTTCGCGGCCTTAACCGCCATATAGCCACCAAAACTGTGGGCCACGATGAGCGGATTCGGACCGAGGCCCGCGTCCTCTATCACGGCAACAATCTCATTTGCATAGGTTTCGCCGGAATAACGATAGCGATAATCCGAATCTCCCATCCCGGTAAGATCCATGGCCGCAACCTGATATTGATCGTTAAGCTGAGGCGCAATGAAATCCCACCACCGGGCGTGGGCATTCATACCGTGAATCAGCAACATCCCTGGCTTGTGATCGGCAGGATAGAGGCGATAGGCCACATCGCACTCCTCAACCTCCACCGTCCGGCATTGAGGCTCAATATCCACGGCCTCCCAGAACCATTCCGGAATGGCGGACCCCTCACCCTGATCCCAGCGTGCCATCAGCCTGCATCCCTATCCCGGTCCTTCATTGGGTCCTCACAACGTTATCCGTTATTGGCGACCATTCGAGCGTCTTCGCCAGAGCATCTAAAGTGCCCCAAATCGCTTAAGGTGGTAGTCACTATTTCCGAACAGCGTATCGATGATCGTCAGCCGTTTGAAGTAATGCCCGACGCTGAGTTCTTCTGTCATGCCCATGCCGCCGTGCAGCTGGACCGCACTTTGCCCGACAAATTTACCTGACTTTCCAACCTGTACTTTGAAGGCGCTCACCGCCTTCTTTGTATCGGGACCATAACCCTCATCCATGCGCATGGCGGCCATGAACATCAGGGACTTAGCCTGCTCATGCTCCATAAACATATCAACCATTCGATGCTGGAGTACCTGGAACTTGCCGATAGGCTGACCAAACTGCTCGCGTTGCTTGCAGTATTCCACCGTCTCCTTGTAGAGCTTCTCCATACAGCCAACGGCCTCAGCACCCACCGATACGATGGCCTCATCAATAACCTGCTCCAGGATTTCATAGCCCTCTCCGACCGCCCCAACCACGCTGTCAGCGTCGACGCTCACGTTCTCCAGGGTGATTTCTGACGCCCGGAAAGCATCCACCGTCGGGAAGTCTCGCCGCGTCACCCCAGCTGCCTTAGCGTCCACGACAAATAGCGAGATGCCGGTCCGATCACGCTGTTCCCCAGATGTTCGTGCGCTGATGACCAGGAAGTCCGCTCGAGGGCCGTTCAGCACCACGGCCTTTTGCCCGTTCAATACAAAGCCATTTGCGGAGGCCGCTGCCGTGGTGCAGGTGTCCGCCAAGTTGAAACGTGCCTGTGGCTCTGCATAGGCGAGTGCGCCGTGCAGCGACCCGTCGATAACGCCAGGTAGATAACGGGCCTTAAGCGCATCGCTAGCGCCATGCTTCAGCGCACCGCCAGCCAGCACTACCGTAGCCAGAAAGGGCTCGATAACAAGGCCACGGCCGAATTGTTCCATCATCAAAGAGGCTTCCACAGCACCGCCACCGAAACCACCGTCCGACTCCGCGAAAGGCACGCCGAGCCATCCTAGCTCGGCAAACGTCTGCCAATGATCCTGGCTAAATCCGAGATCGGAATGAGCATTTTTCTGGCGCTCATCAAAGCCATAGTCGTTCTGAACAAATCGCTCGATGCTTTCTTGAAGCATGTTCTGTTCTTGGGAAAAAGAAAAATCCATCTCGTACCCCTCCTTGTTTCCATCCCCAATCTAATCAGCTGTCTTGATCCTTGACCGCCAATAGGGGCGGTAAGGTCAGCGAATCAGATACCAGGACGTTTTTTAGAGCAAACCCAGCGTGCCCTGTGGATAGGGGCGCCATAGCCAGACGCGCCGTCTGCGCGCGATCAAAAGCCCACTCATCCTGAGGTCCGATGCCGCCTTCGTTATCCAACGCCACAAACCCGCCGTCCAGCAGCGCATAATACCCGAAGCAGGCCTGTTGTAACGCCCCTAATTCCAGCGCCACTTGCTCTACCTTTATCTGACACAGAGCCCGGAGTCCGCTCCAGATAACGTTGGGCAGGTCGGGGTTCAGGAGCCGTTGTTCCATACCGCTGAGCGCGGCGACCTCCACGCTCAGCGCATCGAGGTCGGAAACCAGCGTATCGCCCTCGTCGACATGCTGATCGGCGAGGAACCGACGCAAACGCTGACATCGGTAGTCGAATCCCGAGCCCTCGGCCACGGGCAGGGTTTCACTACTCTGCTGGAGCGAGCGCGCCAAGCTTTCACCTCGCAGGGGCAAAATGTTATTTGCCTCAACCAAGGCGCCGGACAGGGTAATCCGCACGCTGCGAGATAGCCCACTGGGGCGTTCAACCTGAACACCGAGGTTGGCTAGATTCACCAGGCAGATCACCTGCTGATCGTTTTCGTCCAACGCGAAACACAGCAGCATACGCGGCGCCATGGGATGCCCAGCTAAGAATGTCGGATGATCCACCTCCGCCATCTTGACGCCAGTGAGGTAACCGTGCGCATGGCGGCCCTGGCCCTGATCCAGCCGGGCTGGCTTTTGCGGTGCATGCTCAGGACCCAAGCTATCGTAGATTGCATACATCCAACTGGTCGGCGCTGCGGCGATGCCCGGCAGGTGACGCTGCCGCTGATCCGCCGTGCCAGCATGCAGTAGCAACGGGGCCACCTTTTCCGTCGCGATCGTCAGGAATCCGGGACATCCCTCCGCCTGGCAAAGGGACTGCAGACAATAGACTTGTTCAGCGTCCCAACCAAGACCGCCAAACGAGACAGGCAGGTGGGATACCGCCCAACCCTCATCGACGAGGGCCCGCAGCCAATTCTCCAAGGCCAGGGTATAAAGCCCGGGTCTGGCGTGATGTGCATTCGACCAGTGCGCCTCAACAAAGCGCTGCACTCGCTCCTTGTGAAGCGACCGCGATGTTTCGGAATTGATAGGCGTCTCGGGCATGGGCAGAGTGATACTAAAAATTTCCGCCTATTGCTACGCCAACTGACCGGGATCAGGGTGTTTTTTGATTCCTCTCGGCTATCAACGTTAGGTCGACCCTAAACTTGACGGGGATGGATAAAAGGTCACGGCGTTGGCACCATAGCGGTCTGGAACAAGCTTGGGGAGAGACCATGAGTTACAGCACGATTGATTACGAGGTTGAAGACAGCATCTTGACCATAACGCTGAATAGGCCTTCGGTACTCAACGCATTCAATGGTGACATGCTGAACGAACTGCTGGATGCCTGCGACCGTGCCGACGCAGATGATGATGTTAAGGCGATTATTTTTACCGGTGCCGGAAAGGCGTACTGCGCCGGTGCGGACCTCTCTCGAGGCGCCGACACCTTCAATTCCGATGCGCGCGAAGATCGACCCAGCAGCCTAAACAGGGACGGCGGCGGACGCCTGACCCTACGCCTCTTCGAGCTCAACAAACCGGCTATCGCTGCGATCAATGGGGCTGCCGTTGGCATCGGCGTCACCATGACCCTGGCTATGGATATCCGCCTTGCCTCCACCCCTGCCCGATTCGGCTTTGTCTTCGCTCGCCGCGGCATCGTTCCAGAGGCCTGTTCAAGCTACTTCCTGCCTCGGATCGTCGGCATCAGTAAGGCCCTGGAGTGGTGTTACTCCGGCAAAGTCTTTCCCGCCCAGGAAGCCCTAGCTGGTGGACTGGTCAGAAGCCTGCATGAACCCGAAGACCTGATGCCGGCCGCGCGCGCCATCGCCTGCGAGATTCGAGATCATACGGCACCCGTTTCCGTCACCCTCACTCGCCATATGATGTGGAGAATGCTCGGCGCCGATCATCCCATGGAGGCCCACGCCATAGACTCGCGAGGCGTCTACTATCGGGGCAAGTCCGATGATGCCCAGGAGGGTGTTTCATCCTTTCTTGAAAAGCGTGGGGCAGTATTTCCCAATCAGGTTTCTAAGGACATGCCGCCCTACTTCCCCTGGTGGGAAGAGGAGCACTTTTCCTAGTATCGCTAAGATCTCATGACCTAACTAACGGAGCACCCAAGAGCATCATGTCGGAGCCAATCATCGTTCAAACCAGTCCGTATCCGGTGGACGTCAGCGCAGGGAAAAAATACTTCTGGTGTACTTGCGGACGCAGCCAACGGCAGCCCTTTTGTGATGGTTCCCATGAGGGCACCGACTTTCTACCCCATACCTATACGGCATCCGAAACCAAGACTGCCTATTTCTGTGGCTGCAAACACAGCAAGGCAGCGCCGCTTTGCGATGGCAGTCACAACGGGCTGAGCCAGGGCTAATCCATGCTGGGTAAGTGGTTAAACATCGGCAAACAGGACGCTTTGACGCGTCTGCTGAATCTTGGAGAAGACCAGCACCACGAAAAACTGGCATTGGTCCAGGGTATTGCCAAAGAGCGAGAAACCTATGCCGCTGAAGAGATGGCGACGTTTAGGGAAGCCCTTGTCAGCATCGTAAACTCAGCTCAAGGCGATATCGCGCTGACCGAACATCCCGCCCGGCTTCGTCTGGTCACCTACTGCATCACGCTTATTGACGATGCCGCCGACCTGCTCCCCTTGCTTGAATGCCAAGCGCTGAGGCAGGCTGCGGCGGCTCGGCTATGCGCCTGCTTACCCTTCAATGTAGATCATCCGGCAAATCGTCATCCGCTGGTTATTGAGGCCAGGTTTGAACGGGCATCAGAGGCGGATATCCCCGAGCTGATGCAGCTGGCGACCAGTGCTGAGCAGCTCTCCCAACTGTATCTGAGGGCAAACGAGGACCAGCAGGCGGCCCTGCTCGCTCACCCCCTGCTCAGGCGGGAAGAAGGCTTGGCCACGCTGGAGAAATGCTCCCGCGGTCACGACAAAACAACGAATCGGCTCGCACGACAGCGCCTTGAAGACGTTCGTGGTCTGAAGAAGGAGCTCGTTTCCGCAATGGACGCACTGGAACAGCTGGATGCGACCCTGAGAAAGAGCCTTCTTTCGGAGCCACGGGATATCGAGGCGTTGATCATTCATCGCAAGAAGAGGTCACAGCAGCAAGCCAAGCGGGACAAGCTCGTAGCAAGCGTAGACACTTGCCAAGCCCAGCTGGGCGAACTGGTGGCCCTTGACTCAATATTTGAACCAGGACCGTCTCCGCTGAGTGACGCCGACTTGTCTATTCCCTCGGCGTCTGACGACCCCTTCCCCCGGATTCTCGATGAACTAGACCGCCTGCTACACGACCTAAGCGACAGCGTACCCAGCGATCTGGCCTGGCTAGATGCGGCAAGTCAGCGCCTGTCTGCGTTGCATGCCGCCTGGTCAGCGGGGCTTCGAGACTATGACCCTAAGGCCGATCTGTTCGAAAAATTTGAACAAAGGACGAATCGCGCCGGGGGGCTGGGCGCCGCCTGGAAAAGGTACCTAGCCGTAGACTGGCATAACCCGGACCCCACCCCATTCACCGCTGCTGAACATGGCAACGCAGATCGCCAGCGCAGCCAGCTTGAAGGCTGGCTAAGAAAGGCCAAGGACACACATCAAGACCTAGCCTGGCCTGCGTCCGAGGCTGCGCCTGAGGCCCTTCTGCAGCTGCTAAGCCACATCAAGACGGTGGAAAACAAAATTCAGCTTTTACAAAACAACGCCGGGGAAGCCGGGGCAGAACTCAAGGCGCTAACGGCTGCCATTCGTCAGCAAATTGACCAGGGGGAATTCAAAAAGGCACTTGGTAATTTGGCCAAGGCAAGAAGGGCCCAGAGGCGTGGTGGACGAGGTTTCGATAATAAGATTGCAGCCCTCAGCACCGAACTCGGGGAACTGACCGACTGGCAACAGTTTGCAACCTCACCAAAGCGGGAAAGCCTGATTGAAGCCGTATCAGAGCTGGCGACTACGCCGCTAGACGCGGAAGAACAAAGAGATCGCCTCCGAGCGCTGCGCTCTAGCTGGCAGCAATTGGGACCCGTCGCTAAGTCGGAGGCGCACCTTCAGATACGCTTCGACGAACAAGCAGAGCGTGCCTTTGAGGTCTGCAAGACTTTTTTTGCCGAGCAAGATGCGGAGCGACAGAAGAACCTGGAGCAGCGAAAAAACCTCTGTCAGCAGCTCAAGACCTATCTTGAAGAAACTGACTGGACCCAGACAGATATGCAGGCAGCTGAGCGCATCATGCGTGAAGCCCGAGGGGAGTGGCGGCGCTATCACCCCTGTGATCGCAAAGCGCTAAAGCCCGTTGAAAAGACGTTTGAACAGCTGCTCGATGCGCTCTACCAGCATGTGAGAGCGGGCTGGGAAAAAAATATTGACGCCAAGGCGCAGCTGGTCAGTGCCGCTGAGGCGCTAGCGGCCCTGGAGGATGTGGGCGATCAAGTCACTCAGGCGAAAAGGCTCCAAGCGCAGTGGAAAACCATTGGCACTACGCCTAGGGGGCCAGATCAGCGCCTTTGGAAGAAATTTCGCCAAGCCTGTGATGGCGTATTCGAACGCCTGGGCGCGTCTAGAGATGCGGAGGCGGCAGAGGTAAAACAGCGCGAAACCACGTTCAGCGATGCGCTGGCCAACTTTTCCCCCAATGTCACCGACTCGAACCAGTATCGGCGTGATCTTGTAGAGCTAGAGACGCTTGGGTCGCAGGTTCGCCTGACCACTGCACAGCGGGGAACGCTCAAGGCTTACAGAGAGCAGCTCAGCGATCACCTGGCTGCGATAGCGCAGCACAAAAAGGTCGCAAAGTTACAGCAGTGGGCCGAGTGGGATCGTTTGGTGAGCCAGGCAGAGCAGGATGGCACTCCTATTGAACCACCTCACGGCATCTTTAGTCAGCGCACCGACGACGCGTCCCTTGATGCGCTCCGCCGCCTGGTCATCGAGGCGGAAATCGCGTCTGATTTGGCCAGCCCTGAAGCAGACCAAGACTTTCGAATGCGCCTACAGGTGGACCTAATGAATGCGGGGCAGCGCAATATGCAGCTGGTATCCAACGACGACCTCATACAGCGCTGGTGCCGCCGAGGACCAAAGCATGCAGAGGCGGATCCGCTACGCGACCGCTTTTTCTATGCGCTGGAGCAAAGGCTGGACTAGTCGGGCAGGGTAACAATCAGCCTAGCACCGCCAAGCACACTCCGCCCCACCTCCAGTTCGCCCCCAGAACCTGCGAGCAGTTCAATCGCGACGGCGAGGCCGATGCCTTGGCCCGGAAGTTGGGTATCCAGGCGCTGGCCTCGAATGGCCACCAAGTTCACCGCCTCCTCAGGAATACCCGGACCGTCGTCTTCGAGGCAAACCACCACCCGCCGCTCACTTTCAGCATCGCCGCTGCGAGACAGCTGAATCTGGACTTTCTGGCGACCATACTTACAGGCGTTATCCAATATATTGCCAAAAATTTCGTACAGGTCATCGGCGTGCATTCGCGAACCCGCCTGATCATCCAGGTTCGTTTCAAATACGCGATCTGGATAAGCCACCTGAAGCGCGTTGACCAAACGTGTTAACAACGGCGCTATCTGGGTTCTTTGTCCAATTGGCGCCGAAGCTGTCCCGGTACTGAGCCGTCGCAGCTGGTGGGTGATGATGCCATCCATCAAGTCTACCTGGTCGCGCAGTGCTGGCCCCTTGGCCGCTTGAGCATCCTCCGAGGCAGATAGCGCGTTACGCAGAATGGCCAAGGGCGTCTTGAGACTGTGGGCCAAATTATCCAGCGCCT
>MDTB01107927.1_pt1 | contig 19022 bp, 11 predicted proteins | sample 811161 | NCBI WGS metagenome assembly MDTB01 (sample SAMN05326650, study PRJNA326480) | marine metagenome | isolation source: seawater | place: Mediterranean Sea | collected 2009
AATCGTCTGCCATAATAAGGATAATATTTGGGGCATTTTCTTTGATTGTATTCTGCGAATTACAAGAGAATAATGCCAGCAAAAACACTAGAAAAAAGAAATACTTTGTCCACTCTTTTAGTTTCATTTTTAATTCCATTTAAGTGTATCGCTTGGAGCAAATCCGATGCGGTGTGCAATAACCAAAATAGGATCCTCTTGATCTATGTCCAATGGTGCTTTATAAATCTGCCAACCCAGCCCCTCTTTCAAATCTTGGAGTCGTTTATAGCCAATAGAAGCCCCCTCAGTTTGACAGGTTATTTGTAATTTCCCTTCTTCAATCTTAAGTAAAGGATTAGCTGTTAAGGGTTGAATTTTATTAGGCCAAAAGGTATTGATTAATTCTTGTTCAGGGATATGTCCCATATCTGAAACATCATGCATCCATGTTTCACACTCCCTCCTTAGTTCACTCAATATTCCTGAAAATTGAGGATCCTCCGCTAAATTATTTAATTCATGGGGATCCGCATGCGTATCAAACAGTTCTTCATTAGGCTTGGTTTTACGAAACCACAAGGCTTGTTCTTCATTCAATGAATCGATCAAATTTAAACGCAGCAACTCCTGCATACTAGCCATCTTTTCACGGTATGCCAAGGGTAAGTAATAAGGCTTTTGTGGTTGGAAATTCTTGAGATATTTGAACCTCTTATCTCGAACAGCTCGAATCATATCATAAGTCTCATCAAATCTGTCTGCTGCTGCATGGATAAATTTTCTTTCGTCAGCAACTTTGAACTTCCCTTCAAAAGCAATGCCTTGCATATATTCAGGGGGTTTTATCTCAGTCATGGATAGTAAGGTCGGAGCAAAATCGACAAAACTGATCAGTCTGTCATCTATTTCACCGGCACGTAATTTGTTGGGATATCTTATAATCATGGGTACCTGTAAACCTGCATCATACAACAACCTCTTTTGTCTTGGCAATGGACCTCCATGATCGGTAAACCACACGATAATGGTGTTTTCCAATAAACCATCTTCCTCCAGTTGAGTCAGTATATTTCCGACATGATCATCCATGCGGGATATATTTGAATACATTCTTCTCACGTCATTTACCACTTTATCAGTATTGGGAAGGTAAGGTGGAATTGCTACCGGAAGATCATCATCAATTAAAGGAATACGTCCTTTCTTTCCTAATTCGCGATTAATTTTTCGTCGTGATGTGATTCTGGAAGGTGGAAAAATGTCTAGATCATTTACCTTACCAAAATGATACCATAACCCTGATTCATGAGTAACCATGAAGCTAAACATGGAATAAAACGGTTTGCCGTTTGGTCGATTTCGCCAGTGTGCATAAATACTGGATTCATCCCAGGCCATTTGAGATGATAAAAACTGATAATCCTCTTTGGCGTTATTGGTGGTATAATAGCCATTTTCACGTAAAATCTCACTGACCATTTTTACCTTAGCAGGCAAGACTACCTCATAATTAATGATCCCCATGTTTTTGGCTGCTGGTTGTTGGTATAAGGTGCGCATATGATGTGCTCCGATACTCGAAGGATACATCCCAGTAGCCAATGCCGCACGGCTTGGAGAACATACGCCTGATACACTAAAAACATTATTATACCTCACCCCTTCAGCTGCTAAGCGACTCAAATGAGGGGTTCTAATCGTTGAATCTCCAAAGGGAGGAATATAGGGTCCTAAATCTTCAGCTACCAACCATAAAATATTCATCTTTTCAATTGGTTCGATGGGATGTTCGGATTTTGTTTGACATCCCATCATCAATAGCAATGAAATAATTATTGATAAATAAAATGGTGTTCGTGTCTTCTTATTCTTCATGGTTAGTGTAGTTTCTAAAGGGTGCGGCAGGCAGCCCTTCTAAATTAAACAAATTTGCCTCTACATACGGAAGCCAAGCATACCGCACGAAAATGGGCATTTTGACTTGATCGGCCCGAGCAATCACTTCGTTGTTTACGATGTGGGCCTCTGCTGGATAAAATACCTTGTCTGATCCTGCTATTTCAAAATGTAGCAGCTTCTTTGTAGTATCTAACCCACCCCCCACATGATCAAAGGAAATGATGGCATGAGCCCCTTCAAAAGTCACCTCTTTGTATAATGGACCAGAATAAATCAAGGACGTGTCTCCATAGTCTTTGGCACGTGCCCATAATGCCAGACGTTTGCCTATGTCTTGCTTGTTGTGGGTATGTATTTTATCATAATCCCCAATATCAATAGTTACCGCCATGCCCACATTTTTTTCTTTTAATGTAAAAAGTTGCGCCTCCCTTAATTGGGTAACCTCATGACTAAAACCCCCATATGATGACAGCTGAGCATAGTAAAAAGGAAAATCTCCTTGCCCCCAATGAGACCGCCAACTATTAAAAACGGCTGGGAATATGGTTTGATATAACAAAGGTCTAGAAACATTGGTCTCTCCTTGGTACCATAAAGCTCCTTTAATAGCAAAAGGAATCAATGGAGCAATCATTCCATTGTACATAGATCCTGGCGTAAAAACCGTCATTCTAAGAGATAATTCTCTGACTTGTTCGTCATCGCCAATGATATGAAAGGCATTATTAAAAAGTACGGCGGAGCGCTTGAATTTCCAATAATCCTGCAATACGATAAGCTCCTCTTTTTGATCATCCAATATCTTGGGAGTCACTCCTTTTTTAAATCCTGCCGTTCCCCAAACATCGATGACTCGAATAGCCAATATGTTTTTGCCTTTTTTAAGCTCTTTTGAGGATATTTTATAGACTACATCACCTTGATTAGATTCCCAATGCTCTTTTCTTCCAATCAATTTCCCATTCAAAAAAGTGCTGTTTAAGTGTTTTATGGGCCCTAAAAATAGGGCTAAACTATCTGAACGGGTATCTTTTGAATATTGGAATTCTTGACGGAACCAGACCACACCATTAATATCATAGCCCTCAAAATCCTCGCCCTCAAAATCCTCACCAAATACTTTTGAGAGATTGGTATGAGAGACCGTGTCCCATGCTGAATCGTCATAGTTTAAGTTTGCATAGGGTTTAGTTTTATCACTTTCAAAACGGAAGGCTACTGCTCCAATCAACTCATCTCTTGGAATTTGTTTCATCTCACCTACCCAATCATTAAAAGGCTCAAATTCGCGAGCAGTCAGTGTTAATTTCTCTTTTGCTTTTTCAAAACCCTGTATTTTCTCCAAATAATCAGGTGTAACCCAAGCTTGGGCTGAAGAACCATCCCAACTCGCATCGATCAATCCAATAGGCGTTTCTATATTTTCATGCAGCTCTCGGCCAAAAAAATACAAAACAGCCGAAAAATTTGACACGGTCTCAGGCGCACAAATGGTCCAACTGCCGTCTAATTGTTCAAGTGACTCATAGGTCTGTACTTTGCCTACGCGGAATAATCTAATTTTGGAATAATTTGCATTCTTAATTTCATTTTGCGAATCATTCAAGGAATCCCCTCGGTCTGTCCATCCGTTCATTGGCATTTCCATATTGGATTGTCCTGATCCTACCCATACCTCGCCTAATAATACATGGCTGACAAAAATTGTTGAATCTACAGACGAGATTTTTAACCATTGAGGTTGGGCATCTGTTTTTGGTGTTCTAATCGTAGTTTCCCATTTTCCTGAATCATTACTGTAGGTATGGAATTGATGACTCCATGATGTAGCAATGGTCACCTCAGTATTGGGCCTAGCCCAGCCCCAAATAGGTGCATCCGCCTCTTGCTGCAATACCATGTAATCGGTAAATATATCTGCCACTCTTAACTCCCCCTTTTGATGACTGCATCCCAGATTCATCAAACATAGAAGCCCTATGAGATAAAAAAAAAAGCAATTGAAATTACTGTTTGAACGATATGCCATATTTACTCTTCATCAATGCCGATGGGACGGGACTCGGCTTTTATTTTTAATTCAAATGTCTCACCCGCCTTTTTTAACCTAGCTGCCCGCTCAGGGAATTGAACTATAAGATTATCCTGTTCTGAAATGTCAGTGGTTAAATTATAGAGTGCCTCCTCGTGATATACCTCTTTTGTTTTCCCATTAATACCATCTATTCCTGGTTCGATAACGATACCTCCCTTGTGCCCAGCTACATACTTCCACGCTCCTTTACGAACAGCTTTGATCTTACTCTCTCCAAAATAATAAAAAATACGTTGTTGTAATTTGTTCACTTTTTCCCCTTGGAGACTAGATAAGATATTTTGCCCATCAATTTTATTTTCAGGAAGCTGAGCACCTGTTATCGCAATCAATGTAGGTAAAATATCCATTGTGTGGATTAAATCATTATTTACGCTTTCGGGCGGTATTACTCCTGGCCACGACATAATGGCCGGAACTCTAAAGCCACCTTCCCAAGCATCAAATTTTCCCCCACGCAATACTCCAGCACTTCCCCCATGATTGCCATAAGAAAGCCAAGGCCCGTTATCAGAAGTGAAAATAACTAAAGTGTTTTCCAGTAGCCCTTGAGCTTTTAGCTCTTGGATAATCGCCCCTACCGATCCGTCTATCTCCTCAATCACATCGCCATAAAGGCCTCCTTTTGAAGTCCCTTCAAAATTGGTTGATGCGGCAATTGGAATGTGAGGCATGGTATGAGCTAGGTAAAGAAAAAAGGGCGCTTTGCCAGCCTGAGTTTTAATGAAATCAATACCAAACTCCGTATATCGTTGGGTCAACAACGATTGATCAATATCTACTTCTATCACTTTATTATCCTTGACTAAGGGCAGTTCTCCTTTACTCATATCATTAGAATAAGGCACACCAAGATAGCTATCAAAACCATGTTGAAGGGGTAAGAATTTTTGCTTATGTCCTAAATGCCATTTGCCTGCCATCGCTGTGGCATATCCCTTTTTTTTTAAGAGTTCCGCTATCGTTTCTTCGTCAGGATTTAAGCCAACATTAGGATTACTCCCCCACGCTCCATTCGGGAAAAGTACGTTGGGCAAACCCACACGATCAGGGTAACAGCCCGTGAGCAAGGCTGCCCTTGAAGGAGTGCATACTGAAGAGGCAACATGGAAGTCTGTGAATAGCATGCCCCTTTTAGTTAATGCATCCAAATGGGGTGTATAAATAGTCTCAGATCCATAACTGCTTAAGTCTCCATATCCTTGATCGTCTGTGAAAATAAGTACGATATTTGGCTGCGATTGTTTTTTAGGCTTCAAAAAAATATAGAGGCTGATGACAAAGGCAAATAAAATGATAAAGGACAAATTTATTTTTTCATAAAAATTCATTTAATATTTTTTGCTCCATTCGTGAAAAACGCGGTCATTATTTCTGCCTGCGCCAGCGGCGTCAAATCAGTCGATAGCATAAAAATGAAATACTTAAGTCTAAACACATTAAAGTCAATCAATTTTTTCTGTTTTGATGAAATATCTGCTTTTGAAAAAATTTACGGTCTCTGATTTAACATCATATTGCCAACTTGGATAATCATGATTCCCACCTTGAACAGGAATAAATTTTACTTCGCCCCCATTTGACATGAGCTTTTCATAAAGTAATTCACTTTGACAAATAGGAACTACCTTATCAAGGGTACCATGCATGATAAGAAATGGAGGATCCTTTTCATCCACATATTTGATTGGATTTGCCAATGCTCCTAAGTCCTTATTTTTTTCAAGACTTCCCCCTAAAAATCTCATTCGATTGGTTGCATCGCCATTCCAATCCTTAGTACAGCTAACCATAAAATTTGTAGGACCATACCAATCTACTACTGCATCTACATGGCTACTTTCACCTAAGAAATTGCCCAATTGACCTTCAATTGATATTTCTTTATCTCCTTCAGCCACCTGATCAAGACCCCCGCTGGTACCCATCAAGGCAGCCAGATGGCCTCCAGAGGAATATCCCATGATCCCAATAAATTTTTTATTGAGATTGAATCGTTCCGAATTGCCTCTAATAAACCTAACTGCTGCTTTGACATCATGAATTTGAGCAGGAAAATTACTACAATAGGAAGACCTGTGATTCATTGAAACTACAGCAAATCCATTTTTTAACAGATCCTCACCCTGTTCACCATATTTATAAGCCCAAAACTTATTGTTGTTATCTGTCCATGCACTCCCTGCTATCGATATTACTATTGGAAAAGGGCCCGCTCCTTGAGAAGGAAGATAAATATCTAATAGATGACCCAAATCATCATCTCCCACATAATTAATGTTTCCCCATTTTGGTTTCTGATCAATATCAAAAGCATATATGTTTGCAGCAGTTGATATCAAAATGAAAAAAATTATAACACGAATTAAATAAATTTTAGAATTCATGTTTTTTATCAAAATTCTATCTCGATAGTTTTAGAATCACCATTGCTTAAATCTAATAGATGTCTAAAATCAGTCTTCCAAATTAATTTATCTTCTTCAAAAATAAAGGTGTAGTCCATACTCGCAGTGGATGAGTAAAAATAAATTCTTAGTTTATATTCATTAGGTTGGGACCAGGCCCCACTAGCAGCAATTTTATATTCTTCACCTTGCAAATATGCCTTTCTCTCTGTGTGCGGTAACCTAAATATCATATCGCTTTTCTCGTACATGTTAAAACCCACTTTTATAATCTGATTGTTTTCACCCTTGAAAAGTTCTATTTCATGATTTTTACTATTTAAGTCTAACTTCATTGAGTATCTATTTAATTCATCAATTTCAAATTCAAACAGATGCCCCCTGATGTTCTCTAGAACATTTGATAATTCTCCAACGACCGGTCGTAGAGCAAGGCCTTTTGTTTTCTTCTTTAATAGACTATAATTTTTTTTGCCGGCAGGTAGAGACGACTCACTTAATTCCAGCAGTAAAGTCTCCCAAGCAATGTTCATGACTCCAACCATATCATTTGACCCTGAGGTAATTGCAATAACTAAATCTTGATCTGGAAGTATCAAACTAAACTGCGAGAAAAGACCATCTGCTCGATAACTATTATGTCTCGAAAGCCAAAATTGATACCCATATCCTTGTGTAAAATCATTATCAGGATTGCTCCCATTTGAACTTTGTTTAGAAGTTGCTAAATCAATCCAATCTGCATTTAAAAGCTGGATACCATTCCATTTCCCTTTTTGTAAATAAAACTGCCCTAGTTTTGCAATATCTTCTGTTTTAGCACAAATTCCCCATCCGGTATTTCCTCCAGAAAATCTATCCCATGCAGGTTTATCAATTCCTAGCGGTTTAAAAAATCTACTATCTAAATAGTCAACTACATCTTGCCCAGTTGCTTTTTTAATGATTGCTGCCAAAACATTAGATGCCATTGTATTGTACATCCAGTGTGTTCCTGGCATAAAATCCACTTTTGAATCAAAAAAGTATTTAACCCAATCAGTATTCCAATCAATATTACCCAATTCATTTTGAATGTCTGGATTCCAATCGACTTTTCCTGAATACATTGCTACTGGTACCGGTTGTTTCAAATGGCCAGTATTCATAGCTAATAAATCCTTAACTCGCATTTCATTCCAATGCCAGGAATGGTTATCATTGACTTTATTCGGAAAAAAGGAAATAGCTAAATCATCAAGTGAAATAATATTTTCTTGAATAGCGAATCCTATTGCAGTTGAAATAAAACTTTTACTTACTGAATTCATCATGTGGGGAACATCTGATTGATAAGGATCCCACCAGCCTTGTGAAACTAATTTACCATGCCTGATAATCATAAAACTATGAACTGCATCAATCTCTGCCTCCAGCCGATCAATAAACTTCAATATATTTAATGAAGACATTCCTTGGGCTTCAGGTGTGGATGTTTCGAAATAACTTGTTTGTGTATACCCAAAATTGATACAGAAAAAAAGTAAAATAAAAAATGAATGAAGTCTCTTCTTTTTATTTTTCATATTTTCACCCTTTTTTTAAATATCGCTTTTAACCCATATTCCTATTGAATAATTTCTAGGGTTTTTTTGAAAAAAAAATTAGTACTGGAGTTACCGACCATAAAATCATAGCTCCCGTTAACTACAGTAAATTTACCAAACTCAGGATCATAACGGGCGAGTTCCTTGATAGGGAAACTTAAGGTTATTCTTTGCTTTTCTCCTTCGTCTAAAAAAACGCGCTCAAATGATTTTAATATTTTTATAGGATTACCTCGTACTTCATCATTTTTACGGATGTAGAGTTGCACCACTTCGCTGCCTTGCATAGAACCCATGTTTTTGAGGTCAAAAGATATCTCGATCACTTCATCTTTGGATAGTTGTTGCTTTAAGATTGATTCATTTGAAACTTCAAAATCTGTATAACTAAGCCCAAATCCAAAGGGATAGAGGGGTTCGATACGCTGGTACATATAAGTTTTACCTTTGGTGATATCATAATCCTCAAATGCAGGCAAATCACTAGCTGCTTTGGGAATGGTTATTGGTAATTTTCCGCCTGGATTGTAATCTCCAAATAACACCTCGGCTATGGCCACTCCCTCTGCCTGACCAGGATACCAAGCCTCTACAATAGCAGGTATGTTCTCATCTGCCCAATTTACCGATATGGGGCTTCCATTGACTAAAGTCAATACGATGTTGGGGTTGACCTCATAAACTTTCTGGAGTAACTTCTCCTGTTCTGGAAGCAAATCAAGCGACTGCCTGTCAAGGTGTTCCCCCTCAGTATCATTTCTTGAACCTAGCACTATAATTACGGCATCAGATTTTTTGGCTACTTCTATTGCCTCTTGCAATAAATTGTCTTTAAGTGGCTTCCAACCTATGGTTACTGCTGCCCAATCAATATCGTCTATATATTCAACTCTAAAATCATACGCTTTCCCAGCCTCTAGTTTTTTGGTTATTCCCGTCTCCCAACCCACATGAGAGGTCCACTGATCCAAAATAATTTCATTGTTCAGATAAATTCGAATTCCCTTGTCATCGTCACTGCTCATTACGGTATTTCGAGCACTGAACATGTATTCAGTAGATTTTGGAGGAACAATAACCCCCTTCCACCTCACAGAAAACTTATCTACAGGAACAAATTCTGATGGGAATTGGCTCTCATCCCACCATTGATGTACCAGATTACTGTCAATTCGTGTCAGCACAGGTACTCCTTCCAATTTCATATTATCAAAAAACTCTGCTACTAATCCATTTTTTTGTAGCGCCTGAGACAAGAAAAAAGCACTGTTTTCAATTGCTGGTAGGTTAAAATCATGTGCTGCTGATCCTTGAGCATAATTTACATGCGTCTCTTCAGAAACAATGTCTTGGATACCTTCCAAAGGAGTGATCCCTTTGGAAGGTATCCCACTATAATTTCCATAGATACATTCATTGGCATTGGGACCAATTACGGCAATAGATGTTAAATTTTTGGACAAGGGAAGAAAATTATTTTCGTTTTTTAACAGTATTAGCGATTGAAGAGCCGCTTCTTTCGCTAATTCTTGATGTGAGGTTTGTTCAATAACATCAGGGGTGATTTGGGCAAAAGGAACCTGCTCTTTGGGATCGAACATCCCCAGTCTCATGGCAGTGGTCATTATCCTTTTAACTGCTTTATCTAAATCTTTTTCAGTGAGTAAGCCTAACTCAACTGCCTTAGCTAAATGTGTGGTATACATCCCACCGCAATTGAGATCTGTTCCTGCAAGAACTGCGCTTGCAGCACCTTTCTCGGGAGAATCCACATAAAAATGGTTGGCATGGATATTATAAATTGCGCCACAATCCGATACAACATGACCCTCAAATCCCCAATCATCACGTAAAATCTCCTGAAGCAACCACTGATTACTACTGCAGGGCACATTGTTTAGAGCATTGTAGGCCGACATGACAATCTGGACGTTCGATTCCAAAACATTGGTCTTAAAAGCAGGAAAATAATAGTCTCTAAGAAGTTTTTCACTAATATTTGAGCTTCCATAATGCCGCTGATAATCAACATTATTAGCAATGAAATGCTTGATAGAAGCAGCGGTCTTGATATACTTTGGATCCTTACCTTGTAAGCCTTGAATAAAAGCTTTGCTTATTTCACTTACTAAGAGTGGGTCTTCGCCATAGCTTTCTTGTGTTCGACCCCATCTTGGATCTCTGGCCATATTAATCATCGGAGACCAAAAGCTTAAAAATTTAGTGTTGTCAAGTTGATTAGCAAGAGCTCTTGCTTCATCAGAAATTACCTTGGCTTCTTGACTCACCAGTCCTGGATTCCAAGTGCTTGCAATTCCTATGCTTTGGGGAAATACAGTTGTAAAAAAGTCCTCTCCACTCATCCGCGACGCTACCCCATGAAGCCCCTCATTACCCCAAGAATATTTTGCGATCCCCAGTCTTTCTATTGCGGGAGCTTCTCTTTGCATTTGAGAAATCTTTTCATCAAGCGTCATTTTACTCACTAAATCAGCGGCTCTATCCTCAAAGGAAAAATCAGTATTCTCGTAAAGATCTTTAGTACCATTATTGTTTAAATCCCTCCATTTTGAATCAGTGCCACAGGAAAAGACTAAAGAACTTACAAATAGGAAGATAAGCGAATTTTTCATGCTATTTTTTTTGATTGATTGATATTTCAGAGATAAAGATAAGTGCACCCATGAGCCATTTTGATGGCTTCCATCAAAAAAGGATAATAAAGATGCTTTAAATAAATCATGCTCCTACTCTGAATCTTCATGTTTAAATCTTACCGCATGACCTCCGCCGCGCGCCAATTTAATTTCATAGGAAGTTCCCACGGACTCATTCCCAATACTCATCTCGTATGGATTTAATTCCCAATCGGCTTTCGGCCCGTCAGCATAAATTTCAGCTGTATATCCTCCTTTGGCATCTAAAAATGAAAGATCTATATCGAATGTCCTGGCTTCTTCATTGGTAATAGATCCTAAATACCAATCTTGGCTGTTTCTATCCCTTCGGGCAATGGTCACATACTCACCTATTTCCCCATTAATAACTACGGTAGTATCCCAATCGACGGGCACATCTTTAATAAATTGAAATGCGGGTACATCCTCATAATTTTCAATGAAATCAGCAGCCATTTGAATGGGACTATAGATTACCACATAATAGGCCAACTGTTTTGCTAAGGTGGTATTCACTCTTTGTGTTTTTCCAAACTCATTTGGAAAAACTACCTCCAAATCCTCTTTTGATGCTTTCATTCTATTTTTTGGGGCAATTCCTTGATCAGCAAGCGTCATAAGTACATCTCCCTTGACCTGACCTTCCTTTGATACCTGAATTTTTTGATTTGGCTTTCCTAAGATATTGAGTAACCAAGTATTATTATTATCAGTAGCAATATCATGTACACTGATTCCCCATTCCCATTCGCCAGGTTTCATCATTTCTGTAAGTGTCCATTGATAGGTTGTATCTTTTCCTTCAATAATTAATTCTCGCATCATAGGCTTACTTTGCCAATAGGATTCTGATCCCTTATACCTGATATTCGAGTAGGCATTCCCTTGATCAAGTAAAGTGATTTTCACCGGAAACTCAACGCCCTTATCAAAATCAAAATTCTCATACATCAAATCAAAAATACCTGGTGTGAAGTCCATGGGAGATTCCAATAACCGAGTAAATGAAAGTATCGTAGAATGGTCCACAGGATTTCCGCCATTGCCCCAGGCATTGTACTCCATTCCTCTGGCTCCCTCTCGGGTCAGCATATTGGGATAGGTCCGTCTTTCTCCGGTATCTTTAATGGGTTCATGGAAATTGACCGCTACTTGATGTTCCGCAGCCTTGGTCAACACCTTACGATAATAATTAACCCCATGCTGGCCGTAATGGTATTCTGTCTTATCCAGCATGGCTCCCACATGTCCAATTTTGGCCTTTTGTATCCCCAATGATTTCAATTGTGCAAAAGCTGTATCAACTTGAATTAAATAATTTCGCGTACTGGCACTAGACTCTTGATAGGATTGAAGTGAAACTCCTCTTGACTTGGCATAATGCTGGACGAGTTCAAGGTCAAAGTCTGAAGTTGTTTCGGTAAAGCTTGTGGTCACCGTATCTCCAGGAAATAATCCTGTGAAGCCTGCGGATATTCCTTCAATCAATACTTCATCGAAGCCATTTTTTGCCGCAAAATCGATATATTTTTTAGCTCTGTCTACGGTAGCCCCATGTCTTGGGCCCTCACCCCAAGTCCACTTACCCACAATCATCCCCCACCAAATGCCTATATATTTTGATGGTTTGATCCAGGAGACCTCGCCCAATTTATTGGTAGGATTACAATTCAATGTGAGATGTGAAGTCATCAAATCAGCGGCTGTATTGGCTATTTTAATGGTTCGCCACGGCGTCATAAAAGGAATTGTTGTTCGTACCTTATCTCCATTGGACCAAGGTGCCAAATCACAATTCAAATGAGTTGACTTCCCCCCTCCAGCAATTTGCATGGAAGAATAATCAGTCAAAGCGGCTTCATGAATACTCACATGTATCCCATCTTCAAAACGCATGGTCAAAGGGGTATGCACCGTATCAATCGCTGATATTTTGGTAGATTCATATAATTGCTCATATCTATTCGGTTGATAGGCCTTAATCCACCATGATTGAGCATCTTCAGCAAGATTGAACTCCGTCAATTCATCCTGAACCACCACCTCTTTGTTCTCTCCCAAACCCTGAACATAATATCTCAGCGCAATCCCATCATCATAAGCCCTTATCATCAAATCCATTTTATTCTCCGGATCACTGAACGATGACAGGGAAATAATCGCTTCTTCATAATGATTTCTAATCGTCTTTACTGAACCCCAAGGTTGCTGCCAGGTTTCGTCCACTTGTGAGAATTGGACGTCTTTGATCTTGAAGCCATCTGAAAAGGATAAACCATCTTTAAAAATAAACCCCAATCTAGATGGAAGAATAATCAGTTTTTTTTCATGATTTATCTTGTAAAGCAACTTACCCTTATCAATCAAAATACTCACTGTATTTATATTATTAGGTGAGTTAATAACGACTTCATTCAGATTGGAATTACAGGCACTAATGAAAACAAACAGCATCAAGAAAATTGACTGCCCAGTCATCATTCGATATTTATAAGTAGGAGGTTTAATCATTTTTTTTTACTTGATTTGTATTTGCATTGATTTATGATTTAATGTGACCCCCCCCGAAAGGAAATACTGCTGTTTCCGTTCGTTCAGACGCAAAAATTTTATTCATCTCTTCCACAATTTGAGGATACGATTTGGCTAAGTTTTGAGCCTCTGAAATATCATGGTCTAGGTTATACAATTCTGTTTCAGTATTGACTCCGTAACGGACTGCTTTCCAATTTTCACGGCGGATAGATTGTCTAAATCCACCCTTTGGTAGAGTCTGAAACCATCCGCTCATCTGGTATTCCCAATTTAAAAATTCATGCTTTTTTTGTGGCGCTCCTACTAAAAGAGGTAGAAATGACAGACCATCCGTTTGTTTAGGAATGGGGGCCCCCACAATTTCAGCAAAAGTGGGCATTACGTCTTGAAAACCTAAGATATGTTCGGTCGTTGTAGTAGGGCTTACGTTCCCCTTCCACGACACCAACATAGGCACGCGGATACCTCCGTTATATAAATCACGCTTCCCTCCTCGCAAAGGGCCATTACTATCAAAAAACTCATGGTCGTGACCCCCAGGCAAAAAATGAGATCTGTTATCACTTGTGAATACAACCAGTGTATTATCTAATACTCTGATCTTCTTTAACTGCCTCAAGAGCCTCCCAATTTGTCTGTCTAACAAAGTGATTTTAGCGGCATGTGCCTTTTCTATATCAGGCCAATCTTGATCTGCATAAAATAAAGTGTCTCTAATCGGGCCTTCAAAACTATGCGGCGAACGGTAAGACATGAAAAGAGAAAAAGGGTTTTCTTTTTCCCTATTTTCAAGAAAATCGAAGGCTAAATCCGTACGTAACTCATCTTTATATGAGTATTTTTTATAATCATAAGGAATATATTCTTGATCACCATTCACCCAAAGCCTATTTGGAGGAAACGGGCGAATGGGATTGAATCGGGCAGGCCATTGTTCTTGAGTTGCATAATCAAATCCATGTCCAGAAGCCCAAGTATTTACATCGTCCGGGTGGTCTAAATGCCATTTACCGATAAATGCAGTTTGATATCCCTGCTCCTTGAGCATTTCTCCTATTGTAAAAGCATCTTGATCCAGAGCTACACCCTCCCATTTGTCATTTCCAAAATAGCCTGCATTCCCTCTTATGGTCACATTAGTGGGGGTTTTTCCTATTAACAAAACTGCTCTAGAGGGAGAACAAGCAGCATTTCCAGTATAAAAATTGGTGAACTTCATACTGCTCTCTGCCAGCTTATATAGCTCTGGTGTCTTGATGATTTTTTGCCCATAGGCTCCTATTTCATTATATCCCAAATCATCAGCCAACAGAAAAAGAATATTGGGTCTCCTAGTTTTTTTCTTCTGCGCATCTTGGCACGCAAGCAAAATAATGCAAAAAGTGAAATAGGTAAAAAAAAATTTTATCGCCACGACCCTAATTAAAACCAAACATCCTAGATCTATATGACGAGAATAAAAGGTTCATCCCTCAAATGATCAACTTTGTAAACTTGAGTTATGGTAGTAACTTTTTTTCTGCCTTAAATATGTCGGTAACAACCATCCCATTTGACGGGCCATTACGATCAATGAATTTTAACATCAAACGATTCGTTGCCTTCACAGTAAATAAAAATTTAGAAAATTTGTTTTGGTTTGACTGGCTAAGAATTCCCTCACCCATCAGTAAATGTCCCATCTTAAAACTTCTGTGCGCTTCATCAATAAAAAGAGACGTATACTCTAATGTTTCTGTACTAATTTGATGAATGATCAGCCAACCCACAATTTGACCCTTAAAGCGCAGTGCGAGACTCACTTCTGGTTCAATGATATCTGTAAGAATGAATGGAGACACTTCCTCTGGATACCAACTGTTCTGATCATGTTGCTTTTTTATGTCTTCTTTTTCTCGATCTGAAACCAATTTCCAACTAGTAAAAGTATAATCATTAGGTAGCTGATGCCCTCTATGAAAAACAGGAAATGCCTGTTCAACCAAAGATTGACATATTCTCATATTAAATTCGGGTTGCTTCCATTTCGTTTTTTGTAACAACTTCTCGAGTACAAATAATGATTTCCAATGTGACCTAAACTGTAATTCTATTCTTTCAAATCCTTCTTTTTTTAAATTCTCTTCTAATGCTATTAAGAGTCTGAAACCCAATTTATTATTTGCATGGTCAGGTTTCACTCTGAATGACATGATTCTAAAATCTTTTAAATTCATATCAGATAGACCCAAAATCATGCCTACCGGCACATTATTTTTAGAAACTACAACACCTTTAAAATTCTTCTGGATACGGTCTCCCTGCTTCGTGATATCAGGAAATACCAATCCCATCATATTCTCCTTTATCCATTTCAAAGATATAGCAGCACTGTACTGAAATTTATAGTCCATCATTTTTTTAGTAATTATGTAATTCCTTTAATTGAAAACTCTATTTAGATCAAAAGCTTTGTCGATATATTAAATGCTAAAACAATATAATTTTTTATCGAATAAAAAATTAGAAAACTAAAAAAAAGAGATACTCACGAGTATCTCTTTTTAGTAATAAAACAAATAAAAGAAAACTACTTTTTAATAATAGGATGAATTATTTCCCCTTGAACTGAATTTATTTTAATTAAATAAACTCCTTTCGGCATATCAGTCATATCTACACTAAAATCTTTAGAGGTCATCTCAAAAGATTTAATATTGACTCCTGATAGTGAATAAACACTCACATTTTTCAATGTTGTTATTTCAGATTTAACATTGACTTTATCCACCGTAGGATTCGGATAAAATGAAATATTTACCTTTTGGCCCATCGCCGTTAAAGAAGTAATCGTTAATGTAAAGCTGGCCTCCGCAATATTATTATCTACGTCTACTGCCTCAATTACTACATCTATCGAACCGACATTGGCCGCTGACGGCGTTCCTGTCAGTTGCTGCGTCGTACGCGTAAAAGTCAACCATGCGGGTAAGGCTGATCCATCAGCTTGCATTGCTCTGTACTGAACAATATCATCATTGGCGTCAGTGAAAAGACTGCTAGCATCAAAACTATAAGCAATACCTACACCCGTAGTCTGTGCATCTACGCTTCCCGCAACAGGGGCTGTTACGGTACCACTTCCTTTAAAGAACCATGAGCTACCTGAGCGATCACCCAAAAGCATGTCTTGAACACCATCTCCATTTAGATCTCCAAAAACAGGAGAGGGGTTTGCAACTACTGTAATCCCTGCAAAAGGATTTAGATCTCCGCGACTGGTAAAAGTTTGATCTCCATTATTCATGTAGTACTCAACTCTGTCATCTTTACCAATAAACATATCAAGGTCACCATCTTGATCAAGGTCATAGGCATCATGCCATATCTTATTTCCACCAAGATCCTCATTGTCAAAAGGCCCAGCAACTTCTGCCAGAATACCCGTTCCATCATTTTCAAAATACTTAAGCTTTCCATCCTTATTCCCCACAAAACTGTCAAGATCCCCATCACCATCTAAATCGATAAAGGTAATGGTTTCATTATCAACTGTTTTATAAGATAAGAAAGGATTCTTAGAAGTAAATGTTTCATCTGTCCAGGTACCGTCTTGAGCATTTTCATAATAATGAATAATGGTATCATTTTCAGTTCCCACAAACAGATCACCGTACATATCACCGTTCCAATCAACCCATGTGGGTGAAAAGGCTGCTGCTTGAGCTGTGTCCGCACCATCTATAATGTCCACACCACCAATACTTGAGCTTACAGCATCTAATGGATTACTTTCTCCAACCTTTTCTGAAAACTTTCCAGTACCATCGTTTTGAAAGTATGTCAATTGATTATCTTTTGACATTACCACATCTAAATCACCGTCTTCATCTACATCTGCAATAGCTGTACCTATATTTGAATTGGTAACATCAGCTATACCTAGCTCATTGGCCGGAGTCCATTTAAAAGTACCATCTCCGTTATTTTCAAAATAAGTTAATGGTCCATTCAAAAATCCCATGGGCATATCCATATCGCCATCTGCATCCAAATCTACAAATATCGGTGTTGGACTATCAAACCCTTCAGAATGATAGCTAGATAAATCTGAAAATGGATTATTTACGGTAGTATCCTGGGCAAATGATGGTTCAGTTGCTGATCCTGTATTTAAATACATCACTATTCCTCCATCTTTGTTACCCACATAAGCATCTAAATCGCCATCCCCATCAAGATCAGCGAAAGCAGGAGCTGCTTCATCGCCTACATCCAAATAGCCCCAATCTTCAACTAGGTTTCCAACGCTGTCTGTCTTTTGATAGCTAAAAGGACTATCCCCTTGCCAGGCATATTGCTCCGACAATATTCCGTCATTATTCTTCAAATACCTTAATTCCCCATTGCCTTTACCGATGACCACGTCTAAATCTCCGTCACCATCTAAATCTACAAAGGTAGGTTTTGATTTTTCGCCAGTATCTCCCTTATTCCAATTCTTTAATGGGTTATTGGCGGTATCTAAAGCGAAGGTGCCTCCATCATTTTTAAAATAATGAATAATTCCTTTTTGTTCACCCACAAAAAGATCATGATCACCGTCACCATCAAAGTCGGCAAAAGCTGGAGCAGAATACATACCGTCACTTCCCTCATTGGCATCTGCCCCATGAGCGGCAGAATCATAGAGGTTTTTTACTAATCCCACTAATGGATGATCCTTATTCCTTTTAAATTTACCATCCTCGTTTTCGTATACAAAAGCTCCCAATCCAGGATATCTTTCACCTATCACCAAGTCAAGATCTCCATCACCGTCAAGATCTCCAAATGCGGGTTTAGCGTAATTTTCGGCATGCGCTGTACCTAAAGGCCTTTCGGTCTCAAGTGCAAAACTCGTCTGGGCATTGGACTCCATTGGAGCTAATACCAAGGCCAGTGAAGCAAAGCTACCGGCAGCTGCAATTTTCAAAGCTCTTCCCAAATCATTTATGCGATCATACAATTGTCGCATTCTCTTTGCAAAAACATCAATCCTTCTTTTATGAAAGGATATGCTATTTGCATTATTAATTTTTCTTTGGTACTTATTATATCGCTTGACAAGTTTGTTGTAATAAAGTATATGTCTTTTCATATTTTATTCTTTTAAGGTTTTGTAATTCTTTTAAGGTTTTGTATTTTCTATGATGTAAAGCTAAACACATAGTCACCAGGGAGTGCATCAATTCGTCCACCCGATTCAGCATAAGTGAAGGTCACCGTTAGACTTGTTTCACTGACTGATATAGTCATACTCACTCCGTCATCTCTTGTCAGTGTATTTATATCTGATCCAAAAGTAAACGATCCCGAAGAGGGCCATACTGGATCATAACTTCCATTTGTTGTATAGGTCTTATCGGACTTGATGGTAAGCACGAGGCCATCAAAATTCGAAGTAGCATCAGCACCATCTAAGGTAATACTAGACATTGTCCAACCAGAAGCAGACAAACTTTCAAGTTGCTTCTCTTCCTCGGTGGACTCAGTTACGGGATCCTCAGTTACGGGGTCATCGCTATCATCGCCACAACTGATCAAATTCAGAGCGCCGAGACAAAAAGTAAAAAAAATAAAATTTCTTAAGTATATCATACATATTTTGTTTAACATAAAAAAACAGACGGGTCTTTACCCAAATACAAAGGATCTTAAAAAAATTTCCTCTTTAGTTTGAACGAAAAAAAGATTCCAATCCCCCAATGAGATCAAAAAAATAACGTTTAAAACATAATTCGCTCTGTGGACTCTCTTTTTTTAAGTAGGTATCTTCTTCTAACTTACTTTTATTTTCGTTTTTTGAAAATACTGT
>MDTB01030142.1_pt1 | contig 19020 bp, 10 predicted proteins | sample 811161 | NCBI WGS metagenome assembly MDTB01 (sample SAMN05326650, study PRJNA326480) | marine metagenome | isolation source: seawater | place: Mediterranean Sea | collected 2009
AACCACGCACTAAATCATCTATTATCGTGAGGAATGCTGTAAGGGTTTTTCCAGAGCCAGTCGGGGAACAAAGTAAGAGGTGCTCTCCCTTCAGAATTCTTGGAATGGCTACCTTTTGTGGCTCTGTGAAGTCAGGAAATTTGTCCATAAACCAATTCCTAACCGGTGGACACAGTCTCTCCAGGAGCTCTTCAGTCTCCATTCGGTCTTCTACATACTCGATTTCGGGCATTTTTTTTCGCACCTATCACTCGGCTGGGCTACCTATGAGTACATCAATGCTTCTCTAAGAACCTCATTAAAGACTGTTAATGGCATTATCAATAACCCTACGGTATGCACGTCGATAGCACATTCCCAAGGATGGCTTGAAAGATGGGTGGCTAAGTCGGAGATACGATGCCCGAATCAAGGAGGTTGGACAGACTCACATCTATGATAAGGAGGCGTGGCATAATTTTCCCCTCCTTTGAGATATACGGAGGAGTAGCTGGATTGGTAGATTATGGACCCGTTGGGGCGACAATCAAACGTAGGGTTATCGAAAGTTGGATTGATCATTGGACTTCTTGGGGCGATATAGTTGAGGTTGATTCTCCGACGATCACTCCTAAGTCTGTCTTGGTTGCTAGTGGCCATGTAGGGGAGTTCAATGACTACATGTCTGAATGTCTATCCTGTAATTCGGCATTTAGAAGCGATCACTTGATTGAGAGATTACATGAGAATCCTGATGCACTTAGCGGTGAAGAGCTAGACTCGGTAATTTCTTCTAAAAATATTTCTTGTCCTAAATGCGGTAAGTCCGACTGGTCCGATGCACGGCCCATGAATCTGATGTTCCCGACAACGATAGGCGCTATGAGCAGTGGCAGGGAGGCATACATGAGGCCTGAAACCGCGCAGGGTATGTTCATGTTATATCCTTCATTATATCGTCATTTCAAGCAGAAATTACCATTCGGAGCAGTTCAAACTGGCAGAGGATATAGGAATGAAATTAGTCCAAGACAAGGTATGATTAGACTAATGGAGTTTAACATGGCAGAACTGGAGTACTTCATAGATCCTGAAGACCCTCCAGGGAGAAACGAACTGGGTGAAAATGAAGGTACTATGGTTGAGTTGATATCAGACCCGGAAGGAGAATATCCGGGGAAACATAGAATTTCTTTTCGAGATGCATTAGATAGGGGAATAGTCAGGCACCCAACTGTTGCATCATTCCTTGAAAGAACCTATGATTTCCTCATTAAAATTGGGATTGATGGAAGTAAGATCAGGTTTAGGCAACATGCTGGTTCGGAAATGGCACATTATGCATCGGATTGTTGGGATTGTGAGATTCTAGGCGAGTATGGTTGGATAGAGTGCGTGGGTATCGCTAACAGAACCTGCCATGACTTGGAGTCCCACGAGGCTCATTCGGGAACTAACCTTTTACGGGCGTGGAGGAAATTTCAAACCCCTCGAAAGGTATCAAAAGAAGTTCTATCTCCTAATGGTTCCGTTATTGGGCCCATATTCAGGCAGAGGGCCGGTGAAGTAGTATCTGCAATCAGCGAGCTGGAGGGTACGCCTTCATCCATTCCATTCATGCTAAGTCTAGAAGATGGTTCGGAAGTGGAGATAACGTCCGAGATGGTTACTCTGAAGAAAGAAGAGGGGAATGTGCACGGAGAATGGTTCACCCCTCATGTGATAGAACCCGCATTCGGAATCGATAGGATAATCTGGCATGTTCTGGATCATGCATTTGCTGAGGATGTAAAAGAGTCAGAGGATTACGTGACGCTAAGACTGAATGAGAAAGTGTGCCCCTACGATATCTCTATCCTACCACTCTTCGATAAGGACGGGATGGACGTTCTAGCTGAGTCCTTACTTTCGGAAGTACTTGCTATACGAGGAATTCAAGTAAATCTTGACTCTACTGGCTCTATTGGAAAGAGATACGCCAGAGCTGATGAGATAGGAGTACCATGGGCTGTGACTGTGGATCACTCAAGCTTGGAGGATGGGACGGTCACTGTAAGAAACAGAGACAACCAACAACAGATTAGGGTTGCTTCTGAGAAATTGATTAGTCACATAGAAAATAGGGACATCTCATCTCTTTTCTGACTCCCAATCTTCATTGAGTCCCGACTAGACCGGCAAACGTGTCTGCTATGGGGGAGCGCGAAGATTGGACCGAGAAATACCGCCCCAATAGCATCCGCGAGATGGAGGGTAATGAGGCTCAGGTTAGATCCATTAGGCAATGGTTGGACACATGGTCGACCGGGAAAATACCAAAAAAGAGGGGGGTCTTACTTTCTGGCCCTCCGGGAGTAGGAAAGACAACTATTGCCAAGGCCGTAGCCGATGAGATGGGATGGGCGATTATCGAGCTTAACGCATCCGAGGAGAGAAACGCGGCCTCCATCAGAAAGGCTGCGACCAGAGGATCACAACACATCTCTCTGGATCTATTCTCAGGAGATTCCAAACCTGATGGGAAGACGATAATCCTCCTAGACGAGGTAGATCATCTCGCAGGTGGTTTTTCTAAAATATCAGAAGACAGGATTGGAAAGTCGATTTCTTCGGATGACGAGAAGAAGAGCATCTCAGGGGATTCGGGAGGAAAGGCCGAGTTGATGCACCTGCTTTCCGTCAGTATGCAACCCGTAATTATGACTTGTAACGATCCAATGAGGCTCTGGGGAGGTGGCAGAGGATGGAGGATGAATAGAGACAGGTTCCTCAGATTATCCGATATGGTACAATTCAAGAGGGTTAACAGCGGGGATATGCGGAAAATAGCATACAGGATTCTTGATGGAGAGGGGTTATCCATTGACCCTGGTGCGTTAGAAGAGTTAATTGCTGGAAACCCGGGCGACCTCAGGGCGCTCGTGAGGGATTTGCAGGCTGTTTCTTCGATAGTGGACGGGCATATAACCATAGACTATGTTAAGGAACTCGGAGAGGTGTCTGTAAGAGACTCTCAGATTGACGTATTCAGGGCCATGAAAGAGATATACTCGAGTAAGAATGGCTCTAAGGCGTCAGAGATTCTCAGGAATAGCGATAAGGATCCCGATCAGATGCTCGCTTGGTTCTCGTGGAACAATCAATCTGTCTTCGATTCTTCTGGCCTAGCTTCCATAAGTACTGCGATGCAGCTAGCTGATAGGTCTCTGGCTACAAAGTTCACAAATCGTGCATTCCGATCTTGGTACTGGGGATCTGCCCTGACCTCTCAAGCTGCGGTATCTCAGACCCCGATTACCACTGATCCTTATCTGGGATACCCCGACTTTCTAAGGAGGGGTTCTGAGTCTTGGAGGAGCGTTAATGTTGTCACTACTATGGCAGAGAATGTTTCTACCAGTAAATCATCATTCAGAGAGGAGTTGTGGCCACTTTTGCTGGCTGTCCACGATGATTCATTGGGTGGAGACCCAGATGATTTTAGCATATCTAAGAAGATGGGCCTGGGTGTTGAGGAGCATCTTTCTCTGCACGGCATATCTAAGAGTAGCAGAAAGGGGAAATCGATTGTTGAGAAGTACGATGATCAAGAAAATTTGTCAGAGAGGCCCCTCTCGCGGCCACCAGAAATGGGGACAGAAGAGGAAAAAGAACCTACTAAAGGCAAACAATTCACACTTGACTCGTTCTAGACGTCACTGCGCCATGTCTTTGGATGCAACAAAACTAGGACGGTTAGCAACTCTAGCCTCCCAAGCCACATCAACAGTGACGCCACTATCAAAGACGGTTCGCCTAGTGTTGCCCAAGTCGCGGTCGGGCCGAATGCACCTAAAGCTGGTCCTGTATTTCCGAGGAGAGACAGGGAAACGGAAAGAACATCTGTCATGTCCAAAGATGGCTCCAATAATGAGAATGCCAATATCGACGCTGTAACAAGGACAGTCCAAGAGCTTAGCATCCCAAGTACTGTCCATATTCTCTTCTCATCAATGACTTCGTCGTTGAATCTGATTGCAACAACTTTCCTAGGTTGAATGATCTTCAATATTTCTCTTTTTGATAGCTCGAAGGCGATTCTAATTCTTAGTACCTTGAGACCGCCACCTGTAGAGCCCGCAGTCGCCCCTATTATCATCAACAATAATAAAACAAATTGACTGAATAGTGGCCATGAAGCGAAATCTGCCGAAGAGTACCCGGTACTAGAAATAGAAATAGCTTGGAACATCGAATGTCTTATCGTTTCTAAGAATCCCAAATCTTGCGATCCCGCACTGTAAATGTTGAAGGCCATAGCAATCCATGCAACAATTAGGATGAACAGATAGCTTCTGACCTCTCCGTCCTTGAAAGCCTCTTTTGATTTGCCTACGAGAACTAAATGCAGGAGGCTGAAGTTGATACAAGTGAGAACCATGAAGACCATCAGAATAACCTCTATCCTAGCCGAGCTGAAGGCCATAACCCCCCCATCAGTAGTACCGAAACCGCCTGAGGATAGTGTAGTCAGGGCATAATTAACAGAGTCGAATACACTCATTTCGCCTATGAACCTAAGCAATAACATCTCAATTATTGTGAGGACTATGTATATCGCCCATAGTCTCCTTGCCGTGGATTGCAGAGAAGGCCCCAACCTGGAAAGAGAGGGGCCAGTGAGCTCAGCCCTAGCCAATGACATCCCACCTCCAAGTGCCTGAGAAAGTATGAGGAGTCCTAGCATGATCACCCCCATTCCACCCAGCCACTGGGTGAGTGACCTCCAGAGTATCAGACTCTGCGGTTGAGAACTAATGCAATCTGTTCCCTCAAGACACCGTGGACTCGTTGAGTGGTCTATCACCGTAGATCCTGTCGTGGTAAACCCTGACATTGACTCGAACCATGAATGGATGGACCCTGAGAAGACGTCAGCTACTGCGACGGATTCCATCGATAAATCAGCTGGCCCGTAGAAAACACCTCCTAGCCAATATGGCAATGCACCCAGCACCACAACGGGAATCCAACCTAGAGCTACAGAGGCGAAGGCTTCACGATCTCTGAGTCTGGAGGCTGTGTCGGCTCCTCTGGCCAACGAAACTAGACCCTGTCCGACAAATGCGGCTAAAATTAGAGGGATAAGATACGTCCTAGCCGCGAACTCGTATCCCTCAGAATCCAAGTAGCAACTGTATGCGGCCACCAAAGCTAGAGGTAGTGCGACTAGTCTGATTGTCCATCCCAGGACAAAACCGACGACATCCCAGCGCATGGTTAGCTCCCTAAGATCTTCTCGAGTTTCTTCAAATCGTCTTTCATTAGGAGTATGTACAACCTATCCCCAAGTAATATGGTATCAACTTCATTTGGATCGAGAACTGAAACCTTTCCATCGAAGTCTTCCCTGTCTATCATGGCAATTCTTGCTCCGAGTTTTGACTCAACCTTGGATATTGACCATCCCTCGATACCCTGTTCAGCTTTTACTTCGGCTGAAATAGAAATTACTTCTGGCACGTTTGGTATTACTTGGAACGTTCCTGGGACATTCATGTGGATGGATTTCAAAATTCCAGTTACTACAACTTGCCTCCTGCTGACCGGGTTTATTGAGCCGATTCGTTGGACAGCATCGACGAGAGCACGATCCCTTAGGACGAGCCCTGTCCTCAATACGCCCTTATCTTTGGCCCTCATCGATATAGCGATGTTTAGATTGTCGTCTTCCAGAGCCGCTACAGCTATGTCATGGCTATGGATGTCTAGCTCCCTGAGAAGATCCTCATCTTGGGGATCTCCATGTATTACATCGAGCCTCTTACTATTTCCTACGCTAGATCCTACTAATTCATTGGCTGAGTCTAGCTCAGGCTCTATTACTACAACACTGTGCCCCCTTCTCAGGTAGTAATCCGATAGTCTAACTCCGAACTGACTGGCGCCAAAAACTGCTATCTGTGCCTTCTCCTTGAGATCGGGATCAGACTTTCCAACACTTCTGGTTATCTGAGAAAACTGATCTGTTGAATTGGAAACGAAAACTAAGATATCACCTGGCTCGATTGTTTCATCACCCTTGCTAAGCGCCCCCTTTTTATCTGACTTTTTTATAGAGTAAATTGAGGGCATCCCGGCGAAGATGCCTCCGACTTCTCCTGTAGTGGTCCCGATTAATGCAGATGAGTTTGTGACCTCGGTAGATGCGATCCACGATGACTCTCCAAGAGGAAGGATTTCATCTATTGAAGGAGCCAAGAGACTCGCGGCGAGTTGCCCGACTATCTCATCTGCGGCGCTGACAATGTGATCAGCCCTAGTCCAGTTACTAAGGGGCCCCGCCCCTCTAGATGGATGCTCTAATCCAGGATCGTGAATATTGGCAATAGTCCTTAGCCCAGTGGCGTTTCTTTCGCCCACTAGTTCACTGTAGACCTTCTTGGCGAATGAGCACCCTAGTAAGTTGATCATATCGTCATTGGTAGCCATTATGAAAATCTCAGCATCGCTAATTCCCGCCCTCATCAGAGAATCCCTGGATAGTGCGCTCCCAGTAATCAAAAGGCAATCCAAATATTGTGACTCATTAATGGCTGATGGGTCGGGATCAATCAAAGCGACGCTTCTTCGCTCTTGGCGGAGAGCTGCCGCCACGCCTCTGCCGACCTCTCCAGCCCCAGCAATGATGACCCTCATTGGACCACACCCTTGGAGGGATGAATATAATCATGCGCCATATGTATGTCCGATAAATCATCAATATAGGGTTTATTGGCTATTCTTGCTCGTCAATCATTGATCCACGGGTCCTAGAGCTAGAAGCGATTCTGTGACGCTCTGACTGTCTAGTTGTCCTTCTGTAGGCTTGCCTGGCTGCTGGTGTGAGTCCAGAAGGTAGCCATCTTTCTTGCGAAGGAGCCCATGCAGCTACAATTGCGGTTAATGGAGCGACAAGGATCAGAGGGGTGTATATTGAAAGTATGAGGGAAATTAACAGCGTCGCCCTGAGTATAGAGGTAGAGAAGAAGGGTCCCAACCTTCGAGGCTCCAGAATCATCGCACCTTGATACGCGGACAGAACCGCATGCCCCATGCAAGCGGTTACTGATATCAGGAGACAGATAGCTACTGAATAAACGGAAAATCCAGAAAAGGATGAGTTTAGTTCTTCGTCAAATAGCCTGAATGCCAGAACAGATGATTGCATAGCACCGATTCCGAGCCCCAAAGTCCACCCGAATGGAGGAGATGCCCTCAATGCAACGTTTCTCGGCCTCCCAAGTAGAAAAAGAACGAACGCTGATTCACATATTGCAATGAGAAGCCCATACGAGCTGGCCGTTATGATATTCACCTGCTCGGTAATGATTCCAGAAAGTATCAGAGTATCGGCAGCAGAGGCCAATAACATACCCGAGACGATGCCATATAGTAGGTATTTGACTGAGCCTGATAGGTCGAAGAAACCTGTCATCTTAGCGATAGACCCCCTCCATCCAATGAAAACGCCGATTAAACCGATAGCGAAAGCAGCTTGGGTTTGCCACATACCGGTAGCCATGCTTCGCCATGGCACTGGGCATTTGAGTCCATCTGCCTCGGACAATGTTCAAACCACCCTATCGGGACCCGTGTACATGGCGCTGGACGGCTTGAAGAGGCGTATTCTGGGTTCAGCCGGACTTCTGAAAGGCAAGAGGGAAATTGACGAGGACACTCTAAAGGAGCTCAGTAAGTCATTACGCAGGGCTCTATTGGAGGCAGACTTCAATGTAAGACAGACGAAAGAACTCACTGAGAAAGTTGAGAGGAGGGTCGTAGAAGAAGAGCCGCGTCCGGGTACCAAGCTAGAAACCCATGCGATGAATATAATCTATACTGAATTAGTCAGGATGTTAGGTCCTCCAAGAGATATCAGACCCCACAATGAGACCATATTGATGGTTGGCCTATACGGACAGGGAAAAACGACTACAACTGCCAAAGTTGCAGATTGGTGGAGACGGCGTCATGGGGTAAGAGTCTCAGTGATAGAAGCAGACACCCACAGGCCTGGGGCGTATGAGCAACTTTGCCAATTACTAGAGGGAACTGGTGTCGGGGTATATGGGGAACCCGGTGAGAGTGACGCCTCAAAGATAGTGAGGAATGGACTGAAGGAATTCAGTAACTCTGATGTGGTAATTATCGACACCGCTGGCAGGGATAGTCTTGATGACTCCCTCAGGGAAGAGCTCGTTTCTATAGCCGAAATCGCCAATGCAACAGAAAGGTTTCTTGTTATTGACGCTCAGGTTGGTCAGGCTGCTGGGCCAGTAGCTCAAACATTCCATGAGTTAGTAGGTGTGACTGGAACTGTTGTCACCAAGCTTGACGGAACGGCTAGAGGAGGAGGTGCGCTAAGCGCTGTTTCCGCTACCGGGGCCCCCATAGTCTTCGTTGGAGAGGGAGAAAGAATACAGGATCTTGAGAAATTTGAGTCGGATCGGTTCATTTCTAGGTTACTCGGCATGGGGGACATCAAGGGGCTGATTGACCTAACACCTGAAGATTTAGATCAGGATGAAGCCATGAGGATTACTCAGAGGATGATGTCTGGTAGATTCACATTGACTGACATGTATTCGCAAATGGAGATGATGAGCAAGATTGGTACCATGGATAAGTTGCTTTCACACTTGCCGGATAGTATGTTTGGAGGTATGGGTAATCTCAGCACTGGGCAGAAGAAGCAGATGCAGAACAATCTTGAGAAGTTCAGGATAATTATGGATTCGATGACCCAAAAGGAGAAGGATGAGCCTATGTTACTAAAATCTAGAAGGATAAGAAGGATAGCAAGAGGCTCCGGTGCGACTGAGAAAGATGTCAAAGAGTTGCTCGCACAGTGGAATAGGAGCAGGAAGATGATGCGTGGCATGAAGGGCGACAGAAGGTTCCGCAGACAGATGCAGTCCATGATGGAATTCGATGATTCCGAACTAGGCATGGGGTGATCCCGTGGACAGGAGATTTGCCATAGTTGGCAATAGGGCACCCAGTAGTGGGAAGCTTAACCTGAACGACTTGCCAGGTGATGGTGGACGGATGGACGTCTTGGTGAGGGCGATAAATTCTGCGCTATTCATCTCTCATGGGATAAGGAAAGACACTCAGATTGTTATTCACCTTATGGGAGGTGGCATACCGAGGAGGGTTTTCTTCGATGGTTGCGAGCTTAGGGGCGTTAGGCCCGATGAGAGATCAATAGCAGGCCACTTCAAATCCCTGATGAAAACCCCCGTTCCGCCCATAGGGCATTTCATGGAGGTTTCCAAGGGAATAAGGCAATCCGGTGGCGACATCTATCAGACTCTGAGGGAGTGGAATATGGATGGCGTGGAATCCTATGTTCTGGATGCTGGAGGAAGCATTTTCGAAAGTGTCGATATTGCAGGAAAGTGTGGATTCGTTCTTTCGGATGATTTGGATTTGGACTTGGAAGATGTAGATTTCCCTCTCGATTCTTTATCCCTTGGGAGGACTTGGCTACAGGGACATTCGTGCATCTCTGTTATACATCACATCATTGACTCTCATAACCAGTAGGGAAGGCCATCTGGAGACTCATTTATGGAAGACTCTAGCAGTCTTTCACCAATTCCGAGAGGATGGTTAGAAGGCCAACTACCTAGAGGTGTTATCGAGGCTTTTCCTTCATTGATGGCATTACAATCTGTTCTTGGAATGTCCTCCTCGACTATGGTAGCCGCTCCGACCTCAAATTCTATTCCCTTGGAAGGCGCCTGATCCATGTCAGAAGCACTTCTGTACCACCTCGCACCCAATGAAACTGTAGTGATGGAACCATTCCACTTCTCTGGTAGGTTCACATTAAGGAAGATATCCCCATGGTGGAAAGCCGATCTCAACAATGATCCTTCGTCGTCGCCAGATGGCTTGTTCACAGTTCCGTTGGGCCTGAGTAAGTTGGGAAGTTGGACAGGGAGTGATTCTTCGCATTTGGCGACCAGTCCCATTACGACCTCAAGAGTATCCTCGAAGTTTCTGTGACTATATGTCGCAAGGCTAGTGGCGATTGCTGGCATCCCGTACAGGGAGGCTTCTCTAGCTGCGGAAACGGTACCCGAATGAAGTACATCGACAGAAAGATTGGGGCCGTGGTTAATTCCAGAGATGCAAAGCATTGGATCTATTTCTGGTGCCCATGATCTAAGTCCTCCCTCAAGCGCCACTATAACGCAGTCACAAGGGCTACCATCTAAGGAAAACATTCTGAGTGGGGGGCCCCCCTCGACTCTGATAGCTTCAGAGAGATCTTTTCTCTCTGTGAATTGCATTCCACTTGAAAGAGTTAGCTTCATTCCAGTGGCAGACTGCTCGTTCTGTGGGGCTAGCACCACTACTGGATGTCCTTCCGAGTGTAGTCTCGTTACCAGTGAGACTAGGCCGTCGGCTTCTATGCCATCATCGTTAGTAACCAGGATATGAGCTTTCTTCACATGCGTGCGGACAGGCAGGCAGTTCATGAATGCGTGTCTGTATTTTGCGTATTTCTACTCTCTTCCAAGGTGACCATTATAGCTCCCATTAGCATTAATGGGCCACCAATTAATGTCCACGTTCCGATATAAGCATCTCCGGTTATCGCCCATCCTATCGCCCCTCCAATGACTGGCTCGAATATCAGGGCGACAGAAACCACAATCGGGGAAATCCACCTAAGTGCTGTGTTTATGACCGTATGACCGCAAAGTCCTGGGCCAAGGGATAGGTATGCTATCCACGGAAGCCATGCGGCATCCATCCAGCCTAATGCACTTAGCTCGGGCGTGGTGGAGGCTAGAGATGTCCCCTCTAGAGAGATCGATCCTATCGTTAGCATTAGGCCCGCCAACAACGTTACTGGGAATGCGTAGATGAATACCGGGGTGCTTCTAGAAGACCTAAGGTGTCTTCCGATCATTAGGTACCCGACAACTGTGACGGCACCCAGAAAAGCTGCTGCATCTCCAATCAAGGTCACCTCATTGTTACTATCCACTTCTAGTAGGGCTATGGATGCCCCGAGAAAACCTATGACGGCACCAAAGACATGTCCTCTACTCACGGATACCCCAATGAGGGGCATTAATGCGACTACTACCAGCGGATGGCTAGTTACAAAAAGTAGACTATGGACTAGGCTAGTATGATCTAGGGACCAGATCCAGCTACCGAAGTGAAGAGCTAGGAAGGTGGCTGAAATTGACATAAGTAGCCAGTCTCTGCTCTGAAGGGTGTCTTTTTCCATCCTACTCCACTGATAGATGAAGCCCGGGACTAGTACTATTGATGTCCCATACATTCTCCAAGAGGCCTTCAGCAAAGGGGGGACACCTTCCATCTGCTGGAGTACGGCACCTGCACTGGATACAGCCACAAGTGCGATTGCGAGGAGGGCATAATGCGCATGCTTGGCGGAATTATCCTGGCTCATGGAATCACGCAAGCTCTGCATCCATAACATTGGAATCCGGTTCCCTTGGGCCATTACTGGTCCCGATTATACCGGCTTTACTGAATAGGATGTAGATCAAGGCCCCTAGAATGGCATTTAGAATTATGAAGCCGGCTAGTCTGATTGCTGGCCAGTTCGAGAGACTGGTCCCTATCTGGTCATCTAGAACGGCGAGGATCGCAGCTTCCACCCCATAGAACGCCTCACCGGTCAGTGCCCCGGCGGCTATCATAAATGTGTATAGTAGCATCAGCGCCCTTGATCTCTCCGCCTCTTGGGGCCCTTTCTCTATTCTGATAGAATCCACCTTAGGCTGAAGTCTTCTCTTCTCCCACCAGTCCCTGGCGGCCCCCCCTAGAAGCATTGGGAAGGTTGCTGGCGTAGGCAAATACATTCCGAGGCCGAACGAGGTCCCCATTCCTGTGGCCCATTCGACAAATGCCCCTAGCGCGAATCCTAGAGCCAGTGCCCCCCAATCTCCCTGTCCCTCGGCCAATATGGTGGTGAAGTATGCGAAGGCGTTCGCTTGAGGCGCTAGTAGGTCTATTGTGCCGTCCGCTAGTAGCTTGGACAGGAATATGGCTACTGCGGCGCCTAGAATGGCTCCTGGAATAACTCCCATGATGTTTCCCTTGGAGATGTGGTAAGGTCTGTTCCCGATGTATAGGCTGTTTTTGTAATCGCCAACAACGGTACCACTCATACTGATAGCAGAACCGAAGACAGTGGTCCCGACCAAGGCTATCAGAACCGATTCCTCTTTATTCAGTCCAACATCCAGATTAAGGAATATCAGCAGTAGCATCAGTAGCACGATGAAAGAGGTTCCTGAGACTGGCTCTATGCCTGTTTCCCCCATTACCCTAACAGCTATCGCCCCTAGAAGGAAGGTGGTGAATATCAGTACAATAGCGAATATTGCGGAGGGAAGCAGGGGGAAGCCTCCTACAAGAAATGTAAGGATCATCGCGAAGAATGAGATTACCATGAAGACCGGGATGTGAGTTAGTGGCCATTCATACCAACCCTTGTTCTCTATGAACTCGTCTCCTCTCTCCCCCGTGAATGCAGAGGAAATGTCTCCGAAGATAGAGATGAATGTCGGAGCCATCTTGATTAGTCCAAACATTCCACCGCCGAGAATGGCCCCGATAGCAATGGTCCTTACCACTGATGAGAATGCTTTCCATTGTATCGTTGGGTTAAATATTCCAGATGCTGGGTCCGAGTACTGGGTTATGCTGACGTATGATCCTAGTGAGGGATCGTATACTGGGACATCTTGGATTACAACTAATGGAACTAGGAAGAACCACGCAACAATTGAGCCTAGGTTGACGAGAAAAGCGACTCTAAATTTCATGAACCAACCAATAGCCAAAAGCGTGGGACTAAGTTCGATGCCGAGAAAAGTGTAAGAGAACGGATTTGAGCTGGAGTAGGGCGTGATTCCATTATAAGGGGCGAATCCGTTTTCCAGCTTACTGGGCTGATGTATCCATCTCTCTGTGTAAACCGATGCCAGTCCCCAGTCCTGTCCCGAGAGGGTCATCGCTATCCAGTCCGCAATACTGCTTGGAGCTCCTGCCAATTTCTTCCCCCATCTTATCGGATAGTCGATAATGAACATAAATGCCATAGTAGCTACCGTCCAGACACCTACTGTCTTCAAGGAGTCCCTAGCCGCATCTGCGGCGCCCGTGCTAACGTCGGAAGCTATGTCCAACATCTTCAACGTAGCCTCAAAACCAGGCATTGGCAGAGGGTCTTCAACCAGCCATACCCTCCTGAAAATTATGAAGTACATCACACCAAGGAAGCCGGCAAACATAGATGCTATTATGCCTATGAATGCCAATTGTAGGGTGTCCACTGAAGAGATCAGGAATCCATCACCGACACGGTATGAATCCGAGTAGGCAAGTAGGAAGATGGCTGGGAATGTAAAAATGAAGCCTGTTGAGGCATGCGTGGCCCCAGTAGTGGCGCTAGTAGCTATATTGACCTCTGAGGGAGACCACTTCAGTGCCATTCCCAGCAAGTATGCAACATACCAGGCCGCTGAAACTGCCATTCCGATCTTAAGTCCGATGTATGCTGTGACCCCACTGAATAGAGCACCTATCAGGACTCCGATCAGTACTTTCCTAGTATTCCAGTGGCTTATCTCAAATGATTCCCGAAGATTCTTTTCTTCAAGGTACTGCTCCAGCACACCTGTGTTTAGATTGTTGTACATGTCCTCATCTAGCCAGGTGAGGGTTCCCTTCTCGATGGCTTCTAAGCCTGAGGCGGTTACTGGTTGCCTGTAGGCTGATTTCTCAACATCTCCCATGACTTCGCCCAGCCTTGGCTTGGGGTGAGTCGCTTATAGATTCATGACGAATGAGGCCCCTAGGAGTGATTTTCAGGCTCAGTGATCCCTAGTCACCTTGTATCGTCCCATCGCTTCCATCCACTGGATCTCCCCTCCGGAGACTAAGTTTAGTTCCGAGTCCATTGGCAGGATAAGAGTCTCGTATGTCTTATTGTCCATGGCATGGACCTCATTCCCTTGAATATGGGTCACGATAGCCGAACCTTTCTCGATAAGGGGGACGTGGATAGTGTCTGTAACTGTTCCTACATGGCTTCTCTTCTGGCCTGTAAAGATGTCTTCAAGCTCGATTCTAGCCTTTGCGGAACCGTGCTTTCCTGGCTTCGATTTGCTCATACCCAGTATTTTGTAGGCGTTCTCCTCGAGAGCGACGTACCTTCCAACTTTCAATGTCCTAATCTCAACCCTCGTAGTTCCCGGCATGCTATCATTCGCTCCTGATTGAGCCGACTTATCAGCATTACCAGTGTACGCAGTCACTTAGACTGCTGAAATGGTGTTAGGCCCGACCCGGAGGTTTACCCCGGGCCGGGTTTCGTAGACTGATTCCTCAGTCTTCCTTTCTGCGACCGACTACAGCCGCGCCCACAAGAGCGATGGCGGCTAACAGAGCAGGGAATCCTGGGACTGCGTTCGTCCATCCTAGCTCTGTCTCACTGGAGCCCTCTCCAGCAGTGTCATCTACATCGTCCAGAGCGTCACAGAGATCATCACCGTCGAAGTCGGACGGTACCGAGTTCGCATCCAGTGAGTCTGTTCCGCAGGATATCTCATACGCATCTGTGTAGTCGTCACCGTCGTCGTTGTCATCGGCATTATCGCCGGTTCCGTCTCCGTCGGTGTCGACCCACTCACTTGGGTCCATAGGTGCCCAGTCATCTGCGTCAGCATAACCATCGCCGTCGTCGTCGTTGTCCCCGTTGTCTCCGATTCCGTCTCCATCGAAGTCCGCGGACTCCCCTGGGTTGTATGGGAACTCGTCGTCGCCGTCATCGACCCCGTCACCGTCATCGTCGGTGTCAGCGTTGTTACCGATTCCATCGCCGTCTAGGTCAGCGGATTCGGTTGGGTCAGATGGGAACACGTCGATTCCGTCGTTTACGCCGTCTCCGTCGTCGTCCGCGTCTGAGTTGTCGCCTTGTCCGTCGCCATCAAGATCCGAGTCCTCGCTTGGATCCATTGGGAAGGCGTCGTCTACATCATCAACTCCGTCGCCGTCGTCATCTGTGTCAGCGTTGTTACCAATTCCATCACCGTCGTCGTCAGCAGATTCTGATGGGTCCATTGGGAATGGATCTGCAACATCTGCAACCCCATCACCATCGTCATCGGGGTCAACATTGTCCCCGAGTCCATCATTGTCGGTGTCGACGCACTCATTGGCATTGAGTGGGAAAGCGTCTGATGAATCATCACATCCGTCACCGTCATCGTCAGTGTCAGCATTGTCGCCTATTCCGTCGCCATCGTAGTCCACCTGTTCGGACGGGTCGTATGGGAACGCATCAAGGCCGTCAGATACGCCATCATCGTCGTCGTCTGTGTCGGTGTTGTCGCCTATTCCGTCAACATCGAAGTCAGCGACTTCGCTAGCGTTGTTGGGGAATGCGTCACTCGCGTCCGGTGTTCCGTCGTTGTCATCATCGTCATCCATTCCGTCACAGATTCCATCGCCCTCGAAGTCTGGTGCTAATGAGGCGGCATCAAGTGGGTCACTGCCGCACGCGGCCTCCTCTGAATCCAACCAACCGTCGTCGTCATCATCGTCATCGATCGTGTATGCGGATGGGTCACAAGCGCTGCCGTTGAGCATCAGCGTCCCTAGACTGTCGGATAGTCCGTCGCCATCAGAGTCAAGGCCGACACAAGGGTCAAGGCTGTCCAAATCAATCGTATCGTTTGTACCATCGTTGTCGTCATCAGCATCCTCGTCAACTGTTGATGTTGACGGTGGTAGCTGTATGTTGTCAATCCTGGCCTGGTCATCACCTGAGCTTACACTGCTGTCCTTGTAGTAGTAGAACCTCAGTGTGTGCTGTCCGGCGGTCACGGTCGTGGTGAACGATTCTTGTCCTCCTGCTGTGCCACAGTCTTCCAGAACCTCTACTCCATCGACATACAATCTGATTCCGTCCCATGAGCAGAATGATGAGAACTCTGATGACACTATGTAGTCAAAGCTCACATCACCACCGCTGGAGGTGAATGTCAGATCGATGTAGGACTGAGTGCTAGAGATGAACTGATTGGAGGAGACTATGCTCCAGTTACCAGTTATCGAATCCTGAGTGAATGTCCACGGGTACTGGGACACTGTGTTGTCCCATCCAGTGTTGACGAACGCTCCTGTCTCGAAGTCGATTAGCGCTTGGGTCGCGATCACGTAAGCGAAGTCTGCCAATCCATCTCCATCGGTATCCGTGGTTCTAGTCGGGTCGTATGGGAAGTCGTCCGATACGTCTGGCTCGAGGTCGTTGTCATCGTCGGTGTCTGCGTTATCTCCGACCCCATCCCCATCTGAGTCATCAGTCTCTGAATCATCGAATGGGAACGCATCGCTTGCATCTAGAGTTCCATCGTTGTCATCGTCTGGGTCAGCGTTGTCACCAATTCCATCACCGTCAGAGTCGGCTGACTCTGCTGGGTCTAGTGGGTAAAGATCGGTCCAGTCGTAGACTCCGTCTCCGTCGTCATCGGTGTCCTGTATGTTGCAGTACCCGTCTCCATCGGTATCTAGATTCTCAGTGGCATCTAACGGACAGTCGTCATTGACGTCTAGGTATCCGTCGTTATCGTCATCCAAGTCGACGTCGAGTCCATCCGAGTAGAACATTATGTTATCGAGGTAGATGCTTTCCGTAGCGGCGTTGGCCGAGAACTCGACCATTAGGTATCCTGTTCCTGAGACAGCGCCTGAGACGCTTGTCCATGCCCCCTCGTAAGTCGGGAAGTCTAGGTCGATGTCATATCCGTTAGTGTCCAGCAGGACGGTCGTAGTGGTTCCTACGAAGCTCACGGTAATGTAGTCAGACGTTTCCCAGCTGGTGCTCTGAACAAATAGGTCCAATGATACGCTGTCAACACCGGTTACGGTGCTCGTGTTCATCATCACGATTCCATCAGTGTCTGACATCTGGTATCCCTGTGTCCCCTCTGTGAACGACCCTACTGTCGTAGAGTAGCTTGTCACACCCACGTAGTCGCCGTCTGTCAGGCCGACTGAGCCAGTACTCACGTAGTAGGCGTCGAAGCCAACGTCGCTTCCAGTAACACTAGCAGTGAAGGTATTCAGAGCATAGTTGGAAGTGTAAATGCTTGCCGCTGCTTCCCATGTGTATGTGCCAGGGGTTGTGTAAGGACCGTATGTTCCATCGATGTTGGAGCCCCCGTATGGGACATTAATCAGGTAGAATCCATCTGGTCCCATTAGTGACAATGCCTGGTAGTGGGGCGAAAGCCATGAGTCGACCGTGACGAATAGTGATTCGCCCTGAGACACTGTGAAGTTGCATGTTTGCGCACCGGGTCCGGCACCGCTTCCCATGTATCCGACTGATGGATTCAGTGAACAGAGGGTGTTAGCTGCAGGATCGTAGTTCACAGATGACTCGCCCGCGTTGTTCACTAGGGCGTGGTCGATGGTTTCGTTGCCTGTGTCGGTGTATATCGTTCCAGTGGAGGCTGTCTCGAATCCTACCGAGGCTATTGCTGGCATGCATCCCGCGACTAGTGTGTCCGGGCTTCCATCGCCATCGAAGTCTACGCTCGCGCATGCGTTCAATGGCCATACGTCCGCAGCGTCAGCAACTCCGTCAGAATCGTCATCTGTGTCAGCGTTGTTACCAATTCCATCACCGTCTGTATCGATTGTCTCGGTGCTGTCGAGCGGGAACGCATCTAGGATGTCATAGACTCCGTCAGCGTCATCATCCATGTCCAATATTAGATTGGATGTGCAACCGGCTGTCATGGTGTCAGGCTTTCCATCAGCGTCGGTATCGGTATCTGCGCATATGTCGAAGGCGAAGGCGTCATTGACATCCAACGTTCCATCAGCGTCGTCATCGGTATCTGCGTTGTCTCCGGTTCCGTCGCCATCGTAGTCTAACCACTCTGAAGCGTCATCTGGGAACACGTCAGCGGAGTTCCCGTATGAGTCGCCGTCCCTGTCGGTGTCAAGAGCGTCACAAGTGAAGTCCCCATCCATATCAGCGGGGGTGCTTGTGCTATCGAGAGAGTTGCTGGATGAGGAATATGCCCCACCATCGTTGCATAGAGCGGCGGTTGCCGTGTCGTATGCGTCTCCCTCGTCTAGGTCGGAGTATCCGTCGCCATCATCATCACTGTCAACGCTTGTTCCAGCTGTAGTGATTGATGGTACTGTCGTTCCTGAGACATAAGTGTACGATGCCGTGACAGTCTCTCCACCGTCACCCCACGAGTCGGAGATTCCTATTGTGTAGGAACCTGCTGCTGTGTATGTGTAAGTGTAAGACGAGGCACCGTAAGAATAGGACCCGTAGGTGTCCGTTGTACCATCAGGCAGATCGATAGTCATCAAGGCTTCATTGCCATAGTAGTCGTGTGTGAACAGGATGTCCAGTGTCTCTCCGGCTGGTAGCGTGAAGGTACATGAAACGACTGATCGGTATGCACCGGCTGTGTTACTTGAGCAAAGGTTTGCGGTAGAGTAGGCCACCACTGTTGAGTTCGGGTCAATGAAGTCGGCTAGTCCGTCACCATCTGTATCCACCCAGACCTCCGAGTCGAAGTCGAAGTCGTCGTTGGTGTCGAGGTAACCGTCGTTGTCGTCATCCGTGTCAACTGCATCGCACATGTTTGTTGATGTGGTCTGCCCACCTGTACCTGGATAGGTCAGCTTGACAGTGTCAGCGTCGTTGTCACTCGGTGTCGAGCTAGCGCTGTTCTTGTCCGTTCCGCAAGCAACCTCGTATACGTCGTCCCAACCGTCGTTGTCCTTGTCCATTGGGTAGGTATCGGACTCGTCCGGGGTTCCGTCGTTGTCATCGTCGGAGTCGGCCGTGTTGCCGATACCGTCGCCGTCCGTATCCCACCACTCAGCGGAATCTAGAGGGGCGAAGTCGTCAGCGTCGGCGTATCCGTCGCCATCGTCATCCGTGTCAGCGTTGTTTCCAATGTTGTCGCTGTCAGTGTCAGTTGT
>MDTB01203193.1_pt1 | contig 19014 bp, 20 predicted proteins | sample 811161 | NCBI WGS metagenome assembly MDTB01 (sample SAMN05326650, study PRJNA326480) | marine metagenome | isolation source: seawater | place: Mediterranean Sea | collected 2009
CGGTAACAAAATTATAAAATAAATCTATATCTAAAAAAGAAATTACTAGAGGGCCAACCATCCCTATACCAATAATATCAAATATTGAAGATAATAAACTTCCTAAAGATAAAATAAAAAACTTTAGTTTTTTATCACCAATTATGTAAAATACTTTATTTAAGTTTTTTATCACTAATTAATTTTTTTAAATATTTATAATAATCTGTAGAAAGTTTTAGCTTATTAATATTTTTGTTTAATTCTTTTGGTTCAATCCACTTATTGTTGAGAGAGATTTCCTCTAAGCAAGAAATTAAAAATCCTTGATTTACTTGAACAGATCTCACAAAATTGCTCGCTGCGCTTAGTCTTTCAGGATCACCCATATCAAGCCATGCAATTCCTCTTCCCATTTTAAATACTTTCAATTTATTTTTAGATAATATTATTTTATTTAGATCTGTTATTTCCAATTCACCTCTAGTTGATCTTTTAATTTTTTTTGCATACTTAATAGCAATTGGATTGTAAAAATATATACCTGGTATAACTGAATTTGACTTTCCATCTTTTGGTTTTTCCTTAATATGCAGTGGTTTTCCCTTTTTGTTAAAATATAATACTCCAAATTCTTTAGGTGAGTTTGATTCAAAAGTTAAAATATTTGCTCCTAAGATATTTTTTGAGGCTTTTTCTAAAATTGCTGGAACTCCGTGTCCAAAAAAGAAATTATCACCTAAAATTAAACAAAAGTTACTTTTTCCAACAAATTTTTCACCAATTATTAAGGCTTCTGCTATACCATTAGGTTTATTTTGAATTTGGTATGTAATTTTAACACCAAAATAACTTCCATCTCCTAATAAATTTTTAAATGCTAATAAATCCTCTGACTTACAAATCAAAAGAATATCTTTTATTTTTGACAAAAATAACAATGACAATGAATAATATATCATTGGTTTGTCATAAACTTGTAATAGATGTTTTGAAACACTTAGAGAGGAAGGTCTAAACCTTGTGCCATTCCCTCCAGCTAAAATAATTCCTTTCATGTTTGTTTATTTAAATACCAGTCTATAGTCGCGAACAATTTTTTTTGAAAATTTTTATCGTATTTCCATCCAATTGCTTTTAGTTTTGTATTTCTCAAACTATACCTAAAATCATGTGCAGGTCTATCCTCAACAAACTTAATTAATTTTCTATAATCATAATTTTCATCATTTTTATGAAAATAATCACAAATTTTTTCTACTAAATTAATATTAGGCAACTCATTCTTGGTACTAATATTATAGTTTTCTCCGATTTTACCATTTAAAATTATCTTATATATTGCTTTCACTGTATCTTCTACATACAGCCAATCTCTGATTTGAAGTCCCTTACCATAAACTGGAATTGTTTTTTTTTTTATACAATTTATTATAGTTTTTGGCATTAATTTTTCTGGATTCTGATATGGACCAAAATTATTCGATGGATGAACTATAATTGATGGGACACCATAAGTTTTTCTATAAGATCTAATTAATTGATCAGCGGCTGCTTTACTAGCTGAATAGGGTGAATTTGGCTTATAAACATCTCCCTCCTTAAATGATCCTGTGTATTTTAAAGAGCCATAAACTTCATCTGTAGAAATTTGAATAAGTTTTATTTTTTTGACTTTTTGTATTTCTTTGCAACATTCTAAAATAGAATAAACACCAAAGATATTAGTTTTAATAAAATTTTTAGAATTTATAATCGATCTATCAACATGTGTCTCAGCAGCAAAGTTTATTATGTAATTTGGTAAATTTAATTTTACAATTTTTAAAATCTTATTTTTATTTACAATATCTGCTTTGTAAAATTTATAATTTTTAAAGTTTTTTAAAAATTTTTTTTCTTTATTCGATGCATATGTAACTTTATCAACATTAATTATTGAATGACCTTTTTTCAGGGCATATAAAATAAAATTTATCCCTATAAATCCTAATCCACCTGTAACTAGTATTTTCATTGATTTTCTATAATATGAACAAATGAATAAAGCAATAAAAATAAGCAGAAAAATTAAAACTACAAACAAAGGAAAGATTACTTTTTTTAACAAGGTTAAATTTTTAAAATTTAATCTTAAAAGATTTTTTATTATCTCGCCTAATAGCCAATTATCAAAAAGAGGAGAGCATGCACATAAAATTTGTGATCAAGTTATGATTTTAACAGAAGGACAAGCAAAAATTTCTATCTTCAAAAAAAAATATAAACACTTTAATTTAAAAAAAAACCAAGCAATTTTTGTACCTAAAAATCATTGGATTGAAATTAAATTTCAAAAAAAAAAAAGTTCTTTGCTAGTATTATGTAATCATAAATTTGATTTAAAAGAATATATTTTTAAGAAGAAAGAAATGAATTAATTTATTTCATTTTGAAAATTGAATAATTTTAAAGTTTCAATAATTTCTTTGCGGATATTTATTTGAGGCTTAAAACCAATATTTCTTAATTTTTTATTACTTATTTTATAACTCATTTTATTCATTATTTTACTGTACACATAAGAAATTCTTACTTTTTTTTTTTTCTTTATAAAATTTACAATCTCGTTTACACTTAAATTTTTTGTTACAACGTTATAAGTTTCATTAATTTTTTCATTAGGTTTATTGATAAAAATTAAAATAGATTTAAATATATCCTCTAGTGTTGCGTATGGTCTTATTTGTCCAAATGCACTTCTCCAGATTGTAATTTTTTTATTTAAACTTGCTTGATATGAGAACTTATTTACAGCAGTATGAAATCTCATACCAGTTGAGACTCCTATAACAGTGCCAAGTCTTAAAATAACATATTTATTTTTTTTTAAATTATTTTTAATTAGTTTTTCCTCTTTAAGTTTAATTTCAGCATACGGTGATTGGGGTATTAATTTAGTATGATCATTTTCAAAAATTAAATCATTCTTAATACTTGAACCATAAACGCTTGTAGAAGACGGAAAAATTAGGAGAGAGTCATTTTTTTTTACAATTTCAACGGCTTTTTTTGTTGCTTGTAAATTATTAGATAGAAACTCTTTTTTTTTTGATAAACTTGCTTCTGCTTCAGTTCTTGCGGCTAAGTGAATGAAAATTTTTGTGTTAGCAAAAATTTTATTATTTTCATTAAAGTCTCTTATGTCTTGATCATAAAAACTTACCTTGTTTAAATTATTCTTATTTAAATTGAATAGAGTTGGATATCTTTGTGAGTGAAGTGTATCAATTATAATTAAATGGACCCCTTTGAATTTTTTTAAAATACTATCAACTACATAAGATCCTATATGACCCAAACCTCCCGTTATAACAATTTTTTTCATATTTTAATTTATATTTATTTATTTATAGTTATTAACTTATACCATTTTGTGCAAACCTTGCTTAAGTGAATATTTTGCTTTCCAACCAGTTAATTCAGTAAAAATTTTAGAGTTTGATTTAAACGATCTTGTATTTAATTTATAAAATTTTTTTTTAAGTGGATATTTTACTAATTTAATCTTAATTTTATACTTCTTTTCTAAAAATTTTTGTATTAATTTAAAAGTATCTTTTATTAGAAAGCTTTCACCTGAACATAATATGAATTTTCTTTTTTTGAAAATTTTTTTATTTGTCATACATTTTAAAAGAGCGTTTATGACATCATCAATAAAAATATAGTCTCTCAGATAATTTCCACTGCCAAAAATTTTGATTTCTTTACTTTTTTTTGCATTACGAATTATTTTATTTATAGTGCCTCTATCTTTTTTGAAAGTCGTGTGCGTAGGTCCATATACATTTGATAATTGAAGAATGCATACATCTAATTTGTAATCCTTAGAAAAAGATAACAATTTTTTTTCGACTATAAATTTGTTTAAATCATACCTTGAACTTAAATGAATTTTACTTTTTGTATTTATAATTTTTTTTGAGCTTTTATAAATTGAAGTTGTACTTAAATAAATTATCTTTGGATTTAAATTGTTTAATTTTATAAAATTTAATAGTCTTAAAATTGGCATAACATTTATTTGGTAACTTTTTTTAGGATTGTGCTCTGCAAAGTCTAAAGAAGTATTTGAACCAATTAAAAAAATATAATCAATTTTTTTAAAAGTACTATGAAACGTTTTAATATTTGAAAATGACCTATTTAACTTAATTTCTTTTAGTTTATCACTTGTATTTTTTTCCTTTAATACATAAATATTATTTTTCTTTTTTATTTTATTAAGAAAGTTATTTCCTATAAATCCGTTATGTCCAGTAATTAAAATATTTTTCATTTTTTCTTCATAATCAAAAATTTAGAATAATTTACTTTAAATTTTTTTTTAAAATTTTGCATTGGAAGTTTAGTTAATTTACCAAAAAGTTGCGTAAACATTTTATTTTCATAAATAACTTGAAAACCATTTTTTAAAAAATTATTTTTAAAATATTTATAATTATAAAATTTTATTAGCATTTTTTTTTTATAATAATTTTGATAGGAATAAAAATTTGGATTTTCACCTGCCATTAAATCATAAAATATTAAATATTCTGTATCTGTTTTTTTTATTATTTGATTAATTTGATCAAAATTAAATATGTATTGAAATACGCTCCCAAAATAAATTAAATCAAATTTTTTATTTTTTATTTGATCTAAATTATGTGTGAAAGTTAAATTTTTAGTCCTAGAATTCAGTTTTTTTGCATTTTTAATAATGGTTAAATTATTGTCATATACCATAATTGAAAAATTTTTTTTTAAAGACTTATTGATAGTGTAGTATAAGTTTCCATATCCTCCTCCATAATCAAGTATTTGAATCTTTTTTTTATCTAAAGCTGCAAGAAAACCAGGGGTAATATTGTCATAAAGTGGTGTATAATTTTTTTTTAATTCTTTAATTCTTATTTTTGATTTGTTATGCCATTTTGTATGATTAAAATAATTACCTTTAGTTAAAGGTTTTGCCAAAAAAACCCCTGTCCAAATATTTTTAATAAATTTCATATATTTTTTTTATCAATTTAACCTCAGCTTGATTAAGTTTATATTCATACTGTGAAAAAACTAATTCATTTATTAATGTATATTTAAAAATTTTTACAAAATATTTTTTTAGAATATTATAATTATTTATCCCTATAATCTTTTTTACTAATTTTCTGAAGTTAAATTTATCTTTTTGAATAGCTTCTTCATTTAATCTATAAATTTTATCATTTTCCAAATAATTTTTTACATTTATTCTAACATCTTTAAGATTTTGTTTACTAAAAGTTGACTCTTTATTTAAAATTTCAAAAATGAAATTGTTTTCATTTTCATATTCCTTAGTCTCAATTATTTTACTAAATTTAAATTTTTTTGCGAAATCACTGCTTGAGCTATGATTAATATTATCGATTTTTATATATTCTATGTGATTAAATCTGTTACATTTACCATTTAGTAAAGATGTTAATACAAATACAAATTCTGTTATATATAAATTGATAAAATTTTTTTGGTTTAAATAATAAAAAATTTTTAAAAGAGATCGGGTTCTGTGTAGAACATTATAGTTACTATACATCGTATTTAAAGACAAATTTATTCTAGAAACAGCTTCATTCTGATTGTAACTTATTGTTTTTATATGTGGTCTTAAAAAAAAAATTTTATTATTTCCTTTTAATATTTGCATATGCGTTTCAATACCGCCTGAAGAAACATAATCTTTATTATTCTCAAGAAAATTTAATGATTTAATTATGTTTGATGGAACTATAAAATCATCATCTTCAACAAGATAAGTATAATCTGTATCAATTAGATTTAATGATTGATAAAATTTCTCCCAAAAGTTTTTATAATTTTCATAATATTTTGCTTTGAAATATTTTATATTAAGATTTGGGTAAGCTTTTTTTTTTATCAATTGTGGAAGTTCATTATCTATTCCACCATCACAAAGAAGTATTTTAAATTTTAAATTTATATTATTTGCAAAATTAAGCCATTTCTTTGTAAATTCTACCCTATTAAATACGGTAAGAAGTATTGTTACTTTTTTTTCTTCCATCATTTTTATAAAATTTTTTGATAATATTAATAACTTTTTGTTGATCACCATATTTTAAATCTGGATACATTGGCAAACTAATTAATTTTTTGCTCATTTTTTCAGAAATTTTCATACTTGTTTTCTTACATTTTTTAAAAGCTGGCATCTTATGAAGAAGAAATTGATAATGAATAGAAGGATAAATCTTATTAGAGTTTAAGTATTTGATTAATTTATTTCTATTATTAGAGAGTGCAACGAATAAATGATAATTATGAAAAGTTTGTTTATCTTTATGGGGAAAAAATAAAGGTAAATTTTTTAATTGTGAAAGATAATTTTTAGCTAGTTTATTTCTTTTGTTATTATTTTTATCAATAGAATTAATTTTTAGATTTAAAATACCCGCTTGCAACTCATCTAATCTGGAATTAGATCCATGGATAACCGATATACGACTTTTATTCCATCCATATTGTCTTAAAAATAACAATTTCTTATAAATCTTATTATCATTAGTAATAATCGCTCCACCATCCCCTATTGCGGATAAATTTTTTGTTGGATAAAAACTAAAACATGCAATTTTTCCAAATGTTCCTGCTTTTTTATTTTTTAGTTTACTGCCAAATGATTGAGCACAATCTTCAATAATTGTTATGTCTTTTGCGAGAGTTTTAATTTCTTTAATATTTGCCATATTGCCATGGAGATGAACTACAATTATTGCTTTAGTTTTCTTTGTAATTATTTTTTTTAACAATTTTGGATTAATATTAGCAGAATCATCTACATCAACAAAAACAGGAGTTCCACCGGCTTCAACTACAGCACTACCAGTAGCTGTTGCAGTTAGTGATGGAATAATTACCTCATCATTTTTATTTAAGTTAAGAGATTTTAATGATAATTTTAAAGCATCTGTTCCATTTTTTACACCCAGTGCATATTTTATACCAAAATATTTTTTCAAATTATTTTCAAATTTTTTGTTTTGAATATTTAAAATATAATTTTCTTGATTTAATACATTCTTAAAAATTTTTACTAATTCATTTTCGATTTTTTTATTTTCTATTTTAGGATTAGAAAATTTAATTTTCATATAAAATATTTCTTATATTTTTTTAGATATTTTTTATCTATATGACTAATAAATCTCATTCCTTTTTTTAAATTTCTAATTTCTTTTTCACAAATTTCTATATAGTGATTCCATGCAAATAAAACGCATATTTTAGGGGAATATAATTGAAATTTAGATTTGTAATCAATAATTGGTATTTTAGTTGAGGGTGTAAATTTTCCTATTTTTGTTGGTGAAGTATCAAAAATACTTTTAATTTTTGAATTATTTATTTTACAGTAATTTAATACTGTGGTGCTTTTAGATGTGGCACCATAACCGTAAATGTCATTACTTTTACCATATTCTTTAATTTTTTTTAACATTTTAAATCTTGATTTTTTACAATTTGTTTCAAATTTTTTTAATTTTGAAAAATTATTTAAACCAATTTTTTTTTCTACTTTGATTAATTTATTTAATCTTTCTGTTTTATTTTTTTTGTTTTTTTTGCATAAGTAATACCTCATTGAACCACCATGAGTTATCTGGTGCTCAGCATCAAAAACTTCTAAAGAAAAAAAAGAAGCAATCTTTTCTATAGAAATAATTGAAAAGATATAAATATGTTCATCATATACTTGATCATATGAAGTTTTTGATATCATATCACCAAGATAAGGCTCCTCAATAACAAACATACCTTGGTCATCTAAAAGTTTATTTGCAGTGTAGAACATTTCGTACAAATTTGGTATATGACAAAAAACATTGGCTCCACAAATTATATCAAATTTTTTTTCTTTCAAAGATTTATGGGTTAATAAATTTTTATTAAAAAAAGAATTAATAACATTTAAGCCTTTGTTTCTTGCTAATTTAAAAACGTTTTTTGAAGGTTCGATTCCTAGATGAAAATTTTTTTTAAAATTATTCAATAGTATTCCATCATTACATCCTATTTCTAATATAGAAAAATTCTTTTTATTAATTTTCTTCTTCATGTCTTTAGAATAATTAAAAAAATGTTTTTTCATGTAATTAGAAGTTGATGATATAAAAGCATAATTTTTATTGAACATTTTGCTTGGAGAAGGATTATTATATAATTGAACTAAATTTAAAAACTTATTGTAACCAAGTCTCATACTAAATTTGTACTCTTTTTTATCTAAATCTTTTTTTGCAATAAAGCCATTACCTAGTGGCATTCTGCCAAAATTTATAATTTCTTTAAGATTTTTTTTTGAAATATAATTTTTAAAATTTTGTTTCATCAAATTTTGGTAAATTATTATCTTTTTTTGAAATAATAGGTTTTTTTATTTTAAGTTTTTTTTGAATATTTTTATATTTCCAATGGAAACCACTGTCAAATTGACTTAAATATCTTTGAGATTGATGATAAATCAATATATTTTCTTTGTCTAAAGAATAAAATCCATGAGCAAACCCTTTTGGCATATAGATGACCTTTTTATTCGCTTCAGAGAGATCAAACATTTCATATTCCCCAAATGTCTTTGAGTTTTTTCTCATGTCTACCACAATATCAATGATTTTTCCTTTCATTACATAAACAATTTGACCTATAGGTTTAATCTTTTGAAAATGAAATCCTCTAATCACATTTTTTTTTGAATAAGATAATGAAGTTTGAGAATTATTAAAATTAATATTTAATTTTTTTTTTAACTCATTTTTATTAAAAATTTCTTGGAAAAAACCTCTATTATCATAATAGCTTTCAAGACTAAAAACCTTTAAGCCTTTAATTTTTGTTTTGTAAATTTTTTTAATCAAAGTATGTTAATATTGTTATGGAAGATAATATATATACCAAGTATTTTGAAAAAAGAAATAGATCTTTAAAAGATCTTGACCAGGATAATAATTCAAGAAGAGTTTTTGAAACTTTTAATTCAGCTTTAGAATACTTTAATCACAATGTAATTAACAAAAATGATAATTTATTAGATATAGGTTGTGGTGATGGATCATTTATAAATTTTTTAAAAAAAATTGGAATCAATTCAAATGGATATGACGTCAATGATGGAATTAATTTTGAAAATGATAAATTTCCAAACATTGATAATTCTATTGATCACGTTGTGACTAATTCTGTGATTGAACATATTTACAATCCAAATAATTTTCTTAATGAAATAAAAAGAATTTTAAAGAAAAATGGAAATTTAATTATAGTAACTCCAAATTTTAGATTTTCATTTAAGGAATTTTACGATGATCCAACTCATGTAAAACCTTATACAGAAGAAAGTTTAAAAAAAATTTTAAAAATGTATGAGTTTGAAAATATAAAAATTTTACCCTGGTTTGTTAAAAAACCTCAAATCTATTGGAAAATCCCAAAAAACTTTCTTTTAGGAAGCCTTATACCTTTTAGGGGTGATGCCTCTAAATTAATTCCAGAGTTTCTCAAAGGACAAACGAAATCATTATTAGCTATATGCAAAAAATAAAAACCAAAAAAAAAAGATTTTTGCTTCTTTTTCCTTTTGATCTTCTTCTAACTTTTGCTGGTATTATACTTTTTAAACTTTTTAATTATGTAAATAATTTTTTTTATCAATCAATGGTAAGACTTTTTTGTGTTACTGGGGGTAAATCAAATTACTTTATTAATGTTCTTACATGTGAAAAAGGCATCATAGAAAATGATAAAGATAAAGTTGATAAAAATAAGATTGAAAAAATTTCAAAAGAAATCAAAAAAAAAGGTTACTTTGTTTATGAAAATTTTTTATCTGATGAAATTTGTGAAAAAATATTGAACTTTTGTTTAAATCAAAAACTTGAGATAAGACCATCAGACAATGAAAATTGGAATAATTTAAAAAAGCTAGCTTATTTCAACGAAATCAATCCACAAGCTGTCCTTTATGAGGTCCCAAAGAACAGTCTTTTATCAGAAAAAAATATATCAAATTTAATTTTTAATCATGAAATAATTTCAATTTGTAATGAGTATTTAAAGTGTAAACCTATTTTTGATCATGCAAGCTTAAGTATAAGTACATCTTATTCAAAAAATCCCGATGATAAAGCAGCACAAAGGTTCCATTTTGATTTAGATAGACCTAAGTGGTTAAAATTTTTAATTTATATTAATGATGTAAATTCGAATAACGGTCCACATGTATTTGTAGAGGGAACACACATAGATAATGGAATAGATAAATCACTATTATCCATGGGTTACAATAGATTGGAAGATGAAGCTGTAAATAAAATTTATAATAATAACGTTAAAAAATTTAACAATAAAAGAGGAACTCTGATTATAGAAGATACAAGAGGTTTACATAAAGGAGATGTGGTCAAAAATGGATATAGATGTTTGTTGAATATACAATTTAATAGCTCCAACTATGGTACAAAAATTAATAGTCAAGTAATACCAGAAGAAAATATAAACAAGAATTTTTTCTATAAAAATAAATATATTTATCAGAATCTTAAGTTGAGAAATAATCATGGATTATAAAAATTTTGAAAAAGTAATGTAAAGTCTTAAAATAGAAAAAAATGACTTAGTTATGTTACATACAGATCTATCTAACTTTTACGAAGGAAGCTTGGGTAATAAATGTATTCTATTTTATAAGTATCTTAGAAAGTATTTTAAAGAAACAGGCACTATTTTGGTCCCTGCGTTTAGTTATTCATTCTGTAAAAATGGATATTTTGATAATATTAACACTAAAAGTGAGGTTGGAATATTTGATGAATATTTTAGATTGCAAAAAAATGTAATTAGATCAAATCACCCTATATTATCATTTTCGTGTTATGGAAAACTTAAAAACGATTTTGTAAATAATACAAGTAAATCTGCTACAGGTTATGGTTCTATATTTGAAAAATTTTTTTCAATGAGAGGTAAAATATTATTTTTTGATGCTAGATTTATAACTTCTTGTACTTTTTTACACTTTATTGAACAAACTAACAGAATTTCTTACAGGTATTCAAAAATATTTAAAGGTGATGTTAAATTAAATAATGTTTTAATTAACTTGAAAAGATAACAATCTTTTTTGTTGATGTTTGTTTTATTAAATAATCTGCCAACCTGCTGCCAATTGATCCGGTTCCACCAGTTATTAAAATGTTTTTTTTGGTAAAGAAATTCGTCATATGTTATTTTTTATATATTAAATTTTTAGAAAGATATATGATTAAATATTATGATTAAAAAAATTTCAAATAAAAATCAAGATGACACAATAATAAATTGTTTAGACAATTTTAATTTTCCGAAAAATAGTAATTTTTTTTTACATACAGATTTAACAAATTATTTTCCAAACTCAAAAAAATGGTATGAAAAATGTTTAAATTTTTTTAATTTATTAAATTTTTACTTTAAAGATCACACGCTAATAGTTCCTTCTTTTACATATTCTTTCTGTGAAAAAGGCATATTTAATATAGATACTTCAATTTCTGAAGTGGGAATTTTTACAGAATTTTTTAGAAATCAAAAAAATGTAGTAAGGTCTAATCATCCAATATTTTCAGTCTGCTCAAAAGGTTTAAACTCTAAATTATTTAGAGATAACCTTAGTTATTCATCAACTGGCGATGGTTCAATTTTTGAAAGATTAAGAGTATTTGATGCGTACATTCTTTTTATAGGAGCTAAATTCATTAATTCTTGTACATTTTTGCATTATATTGAGCAATGTCAAAAAATTGAATATAGGTATTCTAAGTATTTTAAAGGTAAAATTATAGAAAAAAATAAAACTACTACTGGAAGTTGGGAGTTCTTTGTAAGAAATACTGAATTATTTAAATTTGCAAAATGGGATGAATCTCCACAAATTGAGAAAGATTTAATTAAAAATAATATTTTAAAGTTAACAAAATTACCAAATCTAGAAATTGGTTATTGTTCAGCTAGATTGTTATTTAATTTTGTTTCAAAAAAACTAAAAAAAGATAATTATTATATTTTGGGAAAAAAACCTCAAAAATTATAATTTTTTCTTAATAATTTTAATTATGTCTTTCACAGAGCTTATGTTTACCATTTCAAAAAATGTGATTTTTATTGAATATTTTTTTGAAATTAGATTTATTAAATTAACATGATTTAAAGAGTCCCAATTTTTAGTATTATTTATGTTATAGTTTATATCAATTTTTTTTTGATTAAAAAATTTTCTCACTATATTTACAACATCATCTTCTAATTTTTTCATTTGATAATTTTTAATAATTTTTCATGTATTTTTTTATTAGAGCTAATTAAAAAATTTTTATAATTATAATTTCTATCTTTAAGCGTACTAGTTTTGCCACCAGCTTCCTGTAAAATTAAAATTCCTGCAGCCACATCCCATATTTTATTATTAAATCCCCAAATAGCTTCAATTTTTCCAGAAGCTAAGTATGTATAAGCAATAGCTGCGGAGCCAATTCTTAGCACACCTCTAGAACCTTCATTTAGCTGCTCAAATAAATTATAAATTTTTTTTTTTTTGTTTATTTTTGAAGAAAGAGCAGCAACGATCAAAGAACTTCCAATTTTAGATTGATTAGAAACTTTAATTTTTATTCCATTACAATAAGATCCATTATTAATTGAACCATAAAACATTTCATCAGAATTCGGGTTATATATTATGCCTGCAACACATTTATTTTTATAAAAGATTGCAATAGATATTGAGTATATAGGTATGTTGTGGGCGTAATTAACAGTTCCATCTAAAGGGTCTATAATCCATTTATAATTTCCTTTTTTATTTATCTTTCCATTTTCCTCACCATATAAACTGTCATTTTTAAATTTTTTTTTAATTGTAAGGAAAATTTTATTTTCTGACATTAAGTCTACTTTACTATAAATGTCTCTCGGTATATTTTTTTTGATTTTGAGTTTATTTATTTTGTTTGCATATAATTTCAATATTTTTCCAGCTGATTTAGCAGCCTCAATACCCAGATGTAACCTTTTATTTAATTGATTTTGTCTTAATGTCATTAATTTATTAATTTTTTTAATTTCAATTTCTTACACAAAAGACTGATTGGATCTTTCTCATGTATTCCTGAAACTTCTTTTAGTATTTCTGGTTCGGTTAGCGATTTTTTTAAATTATTTAGATATACTGATTCACTGTCATTTTTATCATAATAATTTAATGCTGCTTTCAGCCCAATCAAAGTATATAATGGAAGTTGTTTTGCTAAAAAAGATAATCTTAAAGATAGTATAATTCTGTTATCACTAGCTAATTTTCTCATTGGTTCTCTTGCAACTCTTTTTATAGGATCAAATAATATTTTATTTTCAAATCTTTTAATTTCTTTATCTTTATAATATTTTACAAATTTAGGATTTACTAATCTGGTTTTTATTAAACCAAAAGATATCTCATCCATAGATTTTGTAATTATTTTTCTAATTTGCTTATCATTCATTGCTTGATGTATAAATTTGTATTTTTTTCTTGCACCCAGATAAGCAAGCATTGCATGAGGAGCATTATGTATGAATAATTTACAATCCCAATGCATATTTAAATCTTTATTATTTAATTTTTTCGCTACATTTGAAAAATCTAGTTTATTATCTTCTACAACCAATATACCTCTCTCACTAACAGTACATAAATCGTCAATTTTTTTTAAATTATCTGGAGCTGTATTAGATGTAATTACATCAGGAATTGCAAAAAAAACATTTTTAATTCCTGTTATTTCTTTTATAATTTTTTTAGTATTATAGTCATTCTCACATGAAATAATATTTTTTGCACCTTTAAATTTTTCAATAATTTCGTAGCATTGTTTTGGTCCTACACATGTGAAAACTAAATCATATTTATCAATATCGAACTTCTGATTAATGTTAAAAATATCTTTTATATGAACTTCATTTATTTTATAATTGTTTCCATCAGTAAATGCTGCAATATATTTTTTTCTTTTTTTTAATTTTTTAATCAAATCTTCATTGTTGTCGACAAAACTAATTGAGTAATTTTTATCATAAAATTTAGGTGCTAAAAAACCTCTTCCAATTGCCCCAGCACCAAAAATTAAAATTTTTTTATTATTTTTCATGAATTCTTTTAAGTTCAATTTTAAGTACTTTGCCAGATGGTCCTTTGGGTAAATTTTTTAAGATCACATATTTGGAAGGTTTTTTAAATGAACCTAAATTTTTTAGACAAAAACTATCAATCTTATTTAAGTCTAGATCAACATTTTTATGTGAAACTAAAAAGCAACAAACATTTTCTCCATAAAATTCATCAAATATAGATGTTACAGCAACATCTTTTATTCCTTTAAAGTTTTGTAAAATTTCTTCTATTTCAGATGGTAGTATGTTTACCCCACCTTTAATAATTAAATCTTTTTTTCTATCAATATAAAAAAAGTTTTTTTTCTTATCAACAGATATTAAATCTCCAGTTAAAAAATAATTTTTTCTAAAGTTTTTTTTAAATAAATCGTAATTATTGTGATAATTGCTTAACAAAGTTTTACTCTTTATACCTAATTCCCCAATTTCTTTAGTTCCTGACAAATCTTTTTGCTTAAAAATTTTAAATTTAAAAGCTGGTAAAATCTTTCCTATATGACCAGTTTTTTCATTTTTTATGAAAGGGTCCTGAAAATGCGAGCAACCAATTTCAGATAAGCCATATAAATTTGATATTTTAATTTTGAATTTTTTTTCAAATCTTTTTTTCATTTGAAGCGGTAATATCGCAGATCCAGAACCAATAAATTTTATTGATTTGGGCCTCTTAAATTTTACAAAGTTTGTATTTAGAATCACATTTAAAATTGTTGGAACTGTTTGAAAATAATTTACTTTATATTTATCTACCATCTTCCATAAACAATTTTTTAATGACCAGAAGTTTTTAAATAACACAACAGTCCCACCAACACATAAATTGAATTTGATTGAATATCTTAAACTTGCGGTATGATAAAGAGGCAAAAAATTTAAGTGAATATTTTTTTTACAAGTTAATTTTGAAGTTATGAGTGATTTTTGATTTTCTAAAATTGCTTCATTTGAGTAGGAAATTATTTTAGATTTACCTGTTGTACCTGATGAGTAATATAACATGGCTATAGTTTTTTTGTTTTTTTTTATAAATCTATTTTTTTTTGTATTTGTGTTCACTATCCGTGAAATAAAATTTTCATAATTATCTATTTCCAAGGTTTTTTTTTTAAATTTTTTATTGTTTAGGTCTAAATTTTTATCTTTAAAGATTATTCTTGGTTTAACTTCTGACAACTTTTCATTTAGGATTGCATTCCCCAAAGTTGTAGGTAAAGGATTTAGAATTGTGCCATATCTAATCGAAGCAAAATATATTATTAAATAATAAGGTGAGTTTTCTAGCAAGACACTTATAATATCACCTCTTTTAAGTTTTAATTCTTTGAAAAAATTACAACAATTATTGACATAATTATTAAACTCATAATATGATATATTGTTTATTTTTTCTGCTGTGTGATCATGAATAAAAGTTCTTTTAGGAAATTTAATTGAATTTAACTCCAATACCTCAGAAATTGAATTACATTGATCTATTTTTTTTATAACCTTCTTGTTAATTAAATTTTTCATTTAACTTTAATAATTGTGTTTAAAACTTAATAATCTGAAATATTATCAATTCCATAAACAGTAATTTTTTTTTGACACAATAATTTAGCTAAATGTGATCCAATAAAACCAGCTGCACCAGTAATCAAAATTTTCATTTATTTAAAATATTTGTAAATTTGCCATATAAAGTTGTTTTTCTACTTTCTTTAGTTAGAAAAAGAAGTTTTTTAGTTTCATTAAGTACAAACTTAATATCTCTAGAATTTTCATTTTTAAATTTATTTTTATTTTTTATGGAATTTAATTTTACAGTTATTGGTGAAGATAATTTTTTTTTAATTGTGAAAAAAAATTTTTTTAACTCTTTGTCGTTACTTAATTCCTTAATATTATATAGTTTAAATTTTATCACACTAGGTAAACCAATAAATAATGTAATTTTATCAATAAGTTTTAAGAATCTCATAAAGTAATAACTTTTAGGCATAAATTTTTTAAGCTCAATTGTTGATTTGTTAAACATTATTGATTTGAATCTATAAAAAAATTTAATTCTTTTTACCGACCAATTATCTTTAGAGAGTATTTTAAATACTTTTATAAAATATTTTTTTTTATTATCTTCATAATAATCAATATTAGATGGATAGTTCATAAAATTTTTTGAAATTGAAATAGTTGGTATTCCTAACATTCCTAAATCCTCACCAGCAGACGACCAAGCGTTAAGTAACAATGAAGTTTCCATTCCTAAATTATGAATTGAAATTTTATCTTTTGGGTAATTAACACACATGTTTGAAGGTAACATTGAAAAAATTTTTTTTAATTTTCTTAAATAAATACTATCATTTGTTTTTAGAAATTCCCTAGGATGAGGTCTAAAAATAATAAAGTACTCATTTTTATTTTTAAAATTTTTTATTACATTTTCTATCCATTCAATTTGATCTTTAAAAATACCTCCGAGTGATTTTTTTGTATATAACAAGTATGCACTTAATACCTCATCATAACTACTCATGGAAACTAAAATGATTTTTTGATTTTTTTTTATTTTAAAATAATTTCTAACATCAACATAATTACCTTTTATAGAGGGTGAGAAAGTGTGTGATGTGGAAGAAAAAAATAATGTTTTCATGTGATTTATAACACTAAGCGCTTCACTTTTATTAAATGAATATTTTTTTAATTTAATCCAATTTTTTTTTATTTCAAAAATTGTATCAAAGTAACTTTCTCTGAAAAGATGAACATTTGATAGTCTTTCATTATTATTGGTTGATCCTGTAATTAAATAAGGAATGGCTTTTTTCTCTTTAAAAAATTTTAAAAATAAGCTGTTTATTGCATAACTTCCATTGTATGTAATTACATAATCAGGTTGAAAATTTTTACTCATTTTTTCAAAAGCCCATATTGTATTAATACAATTTTCAAGATTATTTTTTAATTTATAATATTCAAAATTATTTAAATTTAAGTTATTTTTTTTAAACTCAAGAATAATTTCAAACATTGCTATTTTACCAACTGGAATATTTTTGTAACAATAATTAATTATATTTTTTTTATTTATTTTTTTTAAAATAGTTTTAGTTTTTTCTTTATCTCTGTAATTAATCCAATCGTTTAAATTATAATTAGGTATATCTAATTTTTTTCTTAAAAATTTATCGTTTGAAATACATCTTTTGCAAATCATTTCAGATTTAAATTTATTTTTTTCAATATTTGTATGATGTGCGTTTATTGCATTACAATTTTTTTTTAAAATATTAGAACAACTGATCGTTTTAATTTCTAATTTTTTATCTTTGAGAAATTTCTGAATTATAAACTCTTGATATTTCCATTCCCATACAGCAGCATAAGGGCTAAACCATAAAATTTTCATATTTGAGTTTTAATCTCTTATTAAAAAATAACAATTATTTTAAAAAAATATCCTAATTATTTAATACAGAAAGAATTATATTTTTTAAATCATTTGAATAAACAATTTTATCAAGAGTTTTTGCCTTAATTTGATTTGGTTTTTTAATTAATAGAGGCGTTGAACCAACTCTTTCTAAAATATTGCTTTCTTTTGCAATTTCACCCATTCCTGTATCTCCATGAATTATTATTAAAGAGCTCTCAAACATGCGATTTTCTTTTAATTTATTTATTAAATCACCTAAAAAAGAGTCAGATAAAATTAAATTATCTAAATAGGTAAGATTCTTATCATTAAAATCTCCAATTACTTTATTCTTTGAGTCGTAAATATATGGTGGATGAGGCAAAGTAGAATGAAAAAAGAAAAAATCAATATTTGGATCATTTAAATTTGAAAAAAAAGATTTTTTACTTTGGAAATAATTTTTTTTTGCTACTTCAAATTCAGCACCATCTTGCGTAATTTTGTATAAATTTTTTAATTTAAATTTTTTAATAAAAAAATCTGAACCAGGAATTATTTTTGAAATCACAAATAGAAAATAATTTTTTAATGTAAAATATTCAAAAGTTGTTTCATATCCATACAAAGATTGATAGCATTTGTAATAAATCGATACATATAAGTCACAATAAGGTAAATACCAACCATTTAGATATATATTAAAATTCTGACTAAATAATGAGTTAAAAATTGTATTCTCTTTTGAATAAATTATTCCTTCATTATTTTTTTTTTCAAAAAGCATAAGTTCAATTTTTTTATTTTTTTTAAATAATTCGTAATTCTTAAATTTTTTCCCAAGAAAAACAGAAGGAATTGCAGTAATTGTCTCCCCTGAGTATGGTGTAAAACTAGAATAATTATCACTCTTTGAAGAAAGGTATTTGTAATTATTTAGTTTATCTAAATTATTCTTAATTACATTTAAATCATATTGGTCAAATATAATCCAAAAAACTTTATTTGGTTTATTACTTGTGTTTTCGAAAGAGACATTTGCAGATTTATCTTTATAGAACAAATCCTTATTAAATTTATCAATTGTGAAAAAATAAAGAAAAAATTTAAATGTAATAATTAAAAAAAAAGGAAAAAATGCAAGACCAACAAAAAAATAAGTTTTTTCTATATAAGCAATTAAATTGTATTTATAAAAAATTATTAAGAATATTAATATTAATAATATTAAAAATATTAACTTAATATTAGAATTAAAAGATAATATTTCTAAATTTAAAGACGCTCTGACTGAATTAAAAGCTAAAAATAATAAAGAAATATATAAAATATTTAATAAACTAAAATGTTTTTTTTTTTTAAAA
>MDTB01080946.1_pt1 | contig 19013 bp, 13 predicted proteins | sample 811161 | NCBI WGS metagenome assembly MDTB01 (sample SAMN05326650, study PRJNA326480) | marine metagenome | isolation source: seawater | place: Mediterranean Sea | collected 2009
GCAAAGTAAGACGCTATTGAGTGCTGCATTGGATCAGCACCCCGCTGGAAAAATTGCCATTTCATTCAGTGGCGCAGAAGACGTGGTGCTGATCGATTTGGTCTACAAGCTCGGCCTACGTTGCGATGTTTTCAGCCTCGACACAGGCCGATTGCATCCACAGACCTATAGATATCTCGAAACGGTGCGCAATCACTACGACTGGCCCATCGAGTTAGTTATGCCGCAGCCACACGAAGTGAGCCATCTAGTGCAACAAAAAGGCCTGTACAGTTTCATAACGGACGGCCACACAGAGTGTTGCGGGGTGCGCAAAATCAACCCTCTGCGACGGCGGCTTGCACACCTTGACGCATGGATCACCGGGCAACGCATGGACCAAAGCGTGACCCGTGCGGCATTACCCGCAGAACAACTTGACGAGGTGTTTGCTGGTGCAAACGGAACACTGCACAAATTTAACCCGCTCAGCGCATGGCGATCGTCAGATGTTTGGCATTACATTCGCGGCAACGATGTGCCGTATAACCCACTCCACGAGCGCGGCTTTATCTCTATTGGTTGCGAACCCTGCACCCGCCCTATTGCGCCTCACGAGCACGAGCGCGCAGGCCGGTGGTGGTGGGAAGCCGAAACCCAAAAAGAATGTGGTTTACACAGTCAGAATCTAATCGCTCAGGGTTAACGGCCCTGGCTCTTCGTGTTGGGCGTTGGTGTTACCTTTGCGGCAGCGCAATCCCCGCAAACAGAGCCTCGCGCTCCTTTCGTGTCGCGCAGGCCAAAGCATCTTGAACAGTCCACTCATCTAAGTGGGGTGCAAACAGTTTTATGAAATTCAGCATGTAACGTCGTAAAAAAGTGCCGCGACGAAATCCGATATAGGTGACACTGGGCTCAAACAAATGGCTTGCGTCGATACGCACCAGATCCTGATCTAGCGTTTCGTCAATCGCCATGCTCGCGATAATGCCGACTCCAATACCCAATCGCACATAGGTTTTTATCACGTCGGTATCCGTAGCGGTAAACACTACGTTGGGAGTTATGTTCGCCGCGCCAAATGCCTCATCCAATTTAGATCGGCCCGTAAACCCAAAGACATAAGTCACAATTGGCTGATCCGCCAAATGTTCCAGGGTTAGCCGACTGACTGACGCCAAAGGATGATCCTTCGGCACAACCACGCTCCGGTTCCAGCGATAACAAGGCATCATGACCAAGTCTTGAAACAGTTCCATGCCCTCGGTTGCGATGGCGAAGTCGGCGGTGCCAGAGTCAGCGAGCTGCGCGATTTGTTCAGGTGACCCCTGGTTCATGTGCAAACTGATGTCGCGGTAGGCTTGCCGAAACTCCTGAATCACCCCAGGTAAGGCGTAGCGGGCTTGGGTGTGGGTGGTGGCGATGCTCAGCGACCCTTGGGTTTCATCCGCGCATTCCTGGGCCATTTGCTTGATCGTTCGGGTCTGCCGCAGAATCTCCCCCGCCATACCGATGATCTGCTGGCCGACCGTTGTTATCTCCGACAAGTGTTTGCCATTGCGGGCAAAGATCTCGACTCCGAGCTCATGTTCCAACAGTCGGATTTGTTTGCTCACGCCAGGTTGCGAGGTAAACAATGACTCCGCGGCGGCGGAGACATTCAAATCATGATTGGCGACTTCCCAGATGTAACGCAGTTGCTGCAATTTCATAACTGTTAGACCGAAACAATGTTGGCTTGATCCTAATATAATTTTTGGGAATTAAAAATATCTTTTATATTCCTTTTTTAATGCTGATTAACTACTCCGTGCGGCACATGACCTGTGGCGACGTGGCCAGCCGCTCTGGTGCAGTGCAACTCGTGGTCGTCAAAAAAGATGTCAGCAGCAAAACCTCGCAAAAATTCAGTTTTATCCATACCACCAAGGAACAGAGACTCATCTAGACGAATGTTCCATTCACGTAATGTGCGAATTACTCGTTCGTGGGCCGGTGCTCCCCGCGCTGTCACCAGCGCTGTTCGAATCGGGCTTTCGCCGTCAGGAAACTCCTGCTGCAGACTTTGCAAAGCCGCCAAAAACGCCTTGAACGGACCACCACCCAATAGATCACCAGCTTTAGCCGCTTCGTGCTCGCTAAAAGCATCTAATCCATCGCGTTGATAAACCTGCTCCGCTTCGTCCGAGAACAACACTGAATCGCCGTCAAACGCCAGTTTTAGAGCGGTATTTTCGCCATCGGCTGATCCACCACCACGCCCTAATAGTGTTGCGGCCGCTACGTTCTCCTCCAACGCCATGCGCACATCGTCGCCATGCGTGGATAAAAACAAATCACAGCCAAAAGCGCCGATATAGCGATACGGCGAAGCACCTGAGCAAAACGCCGCTCGGGTGATGCCTAACCCGTGGGCACGGATAGAGTTGAATACACGCAAACCGGTATCAGCAGAATTTCTGGACAAAAGTATTACATCAACTCTGGGTTTTTTTAGTAAACTGTTGATATTTAATATTTTCTTTACCAGATAGTAGCCGTCTCCAGGTTCTAAAATAGAATCCTCCTGGTCGATCTGATAACGCCGATACGCCTCTAGACCCTCGTTCTCGTAGATCTGATTGGAGGTTGATAGGTCAAATAGAGCTGTAGAAGAAATCGCTACAGTGAGGGGTTTATTGCTAATGACTTCAGGCATCGAGATCAGGGATCAGTTCGCTTTCCAAGCGATGGATCATATCTTTGATTTTCAGTTTACGGCGTTTTAGGCGCTGAATTCGCATGCTGTCATGATGGCGCGCCTCCATTAGGTGCTTGATTACCACGTCCAGATCACTGTGCTCTACGCGCAGACCTTCAAGCCACTCGATTATTCGTTTTTGTTCGTCTGCCTGACTCAAAAGACCACCTCAGGTGTAAAATGGTCGCTCACTTAAAAGCGCTGCCAAGTGCTGCCGCGATTAGTCAAATAACGCTATGACCTCGTCCTCTAGTGCAGTATGCCGACGAACCCAATTATCGAGCAGTAAGAAGTCTTGATCGCTAATCTCGAAGGTGCGGGCAATTTCTTTGAGCAGACACTCTTCCTCTACCTCAAACGCGCCATCCACGTAACTCAGTTTTAGCAGATTAACAATGACAATGACTCGCGATCGCCTGTTTTCGAAGATGTTTTGAATGCCCTCAAGCTCCAGATATTCAAGCTCTCCGACATCGCTTAGACCCATTTCGCGCTTGAGCTCGAATAGCATGTCCTCTTCATTGGGATCCAACAGCCCGTCAGAGACAATGACATTATGCGCCAGACGCAACAACGCGTTGCGTTGCACGTTACTCAGAGATGACAACCACATAGGCGCTTAAATAAATTATGAAAGCTTAAGACGCCAACTGCTGAATCAGGCTAAACACCATAATTAGCAGCGACAGCCATCCCAGACCTATGAAGGCCTTCATCACTATGCCTTGGTCAAAAAAGTCTTCGATGAGATGCCACATAACCTTCTCCTTAGATCTTAGTGGTACAGTTTAGCGTTTCTTTGTGGCACCTGGGTAGCAGTGTTTTGTGCTTTCAATGCAATCCATCAAAGAGCACACGCTAGTGTCATAGCAACAAGCAGTGCGGTAAAACCTTAAGAGCCTGCGTTACACTTAAGCAATGGTTAAAGCGTTCGTAAACATTCCGCATGCGCTGGCAAATGCAGTCAGTAACCATGTCATCATCACCCCTAACGAACGATTAGCTCGGGAGCTGCGCCGCGGTTTTAATCAACACCAACAACAACACAATCGCAGAGCGTGGCTGACACCCCAATGCTTGAGCTTGAATCAGTACCTGACTCAGCAATTTGCCAGTTGGCAAGATACTTGCGCAGAGCCACTGCGATTGCTAACACAAAGCGCGTTACTGTCGCGATTTTACCAATGCGCAACTCCGGCGCAACGCCACCTGGCCGCCAGTGCCGCTCAAGCGCTAGAGCTATTGTATCGCTACGACATAGACCTGGCCTTGCTGGAACAAGGTGACGATGCGAGCCAGATGTTTATTAAGTGGGCGCGCAGGGTTAACGAGTTATCGTCAGGGCAGGAGATTTATCAAAGCCAATTGGCCAAATTTTTGGCCACACAGGACAAATTGCCGCACCAGCCCCTACTACTCATCGCTTTCGATCATCTGACTAGTACCGAGCGGTTGTATCTAGAGGCCGCTAATAGCGAAAACGGGGTCTACCGTTGGTCCACGCAAGAGCAGATCGTCGATCTAGCAGCAACAGCGGTGGAGCCATCTGAGCATCGCGACGACACGAGCACACCAACTGCGGACAAGCCTAACTTTTTCGGCTTTGACTCGTTAGCAGACGAACTCGCCGCAGCCGCTGGCTGGGCTGCGGATATTTGCCAACAGCGACCCGAAGCTCGGGTCGCTGTGGTTGTCCCCCAACTGACAAAACACTATCTCCGAGTACAGCGCCAGTTTTCCGTCACATTTGACCCACGGCAAGGTAGCGCCACGCGCTGCTTCGACCTTTCTGGTGGCACACCGCTGAACACACAACCTGCTTGGGTGCATGCACTGTGTTTTTTGCGCTGGTGTCACAGCCCTGCAGATCGGGGCGAACTAACGACCATCGCATTCTCTGATTTTTTGATGGCCCCTTGGTGCCGCTCTGTACTACGCGACTGGAAGCCGGGGCAACGCAACTTGGCACTATCGAGTTGCACCCAAGACCCAAGCGCCAAACCATTGCTGGAACTCTTGGATCAAGCACCAGCCCGAGCCAGTTTCGCTTTTTGGCTTCAACATATCGAAGCGTTACTCGATCTGGTGGAATGGCCACGCCTGAGCAATCTTGAATCAAATCAGTATCAGGCCGTGGCGCAAATACGCGAAACCATCGCTAGCCTAACGCGCCAAGCTGATCTTGATGATCGAGCCAAGCCAACGTCAAAGTCTGCGCAGTCAAGCGACTTTGCGTCCGCTCTAGAGCTGCTAGAGCTGCATCTACAAAGCAAAGTTTTTGCAGCGCAACGACCGGCCAGCCAAGTACAAATTCTGGGACTGCTAGAAACCACGGGCCTTGATTATTCGCATCTGTGGGTTTGCGGCATGGATGCGAACAACTTCCCTCAGGGCGCGCAACACAACCCTTTCATTCCGATCCAGATAGCGCACCAATATGGGCTGCCTCGCCTTACTGCAAATCAGGAGTTAGAGTTTTCGAAACGCATGCTGCGTCAATGGTTGCATAGCGGCGCCGAGATCAACTTTAGTTTTGTCCGTATGCAGGACGCGTATGCAACGTTACCCAGCTTGCCGATTCTGGAAGTTTCAGCAGCACCCACAACGATCGACATGCCGGGGCAATCTGCTTTGTCTCGTTTCCATCCTTTTTTTCATCGTCAAGGCGTTGCTTTGCAGCAGTATCAGGACTGGCACGGCGTCGCCCTACCCGACGGACATACTCAAGGCGGCACAGGCATACTTCAAGATCAACTGGAATGCCCTTTTCGAGCCTATGCCAGACACCGACTGGGACTGCGCCAAGAACGCGAACCCAGCGAGTTCCCGGACGCGCTAGAGCGAGGTCTGGTGTTGCATACCATCATGCAGCGCCTATACGAGCAAAACCAAACTAGCCAAGAGCTGCTACAACTGACAACCGGGGACATTTACGCCATTTGTCAGCAGGCGCTGGTACAACGACGCCCATTGCCTCGAGCATTTATTGAGAACGAGTGCCAACGATTGACGGCTTTGATCGAACAATGGCTACGAATCGAAGCAAAACGATACCCTTTTACACTGCACGCCATAGAGCAAGACTATCAACTACAGATTTCCAATCTAACGTTTAATCTTAGGGTTGATCGCATTGATCGTACAGCGGACACACTGAGCGTATTTGATTATAAGAGCTCTGGCCGCAGCATAGCCGGTGCCAGTAACCAACCACCTACCGACATACAGCTGCCGATTTACAGTTTGCTCGATGCAAACATCAGCAACGTTGTGTATGCGTGCATCGGCGATAAAGACATAAAAGCCATTGGTATTGGCGAGCAGCCCCTCGATGCAACCAACAAACAGGACTTAAAGATACAGGCGCCAAGCCTTTCCTGGGATGAACAACGCGCCCAATGGCGCCACGACCTAAGCGAACTAGCCGATGCTATGCAGCAGGGTGATGCTCGTGTCGCACCAAAGAAGAACGCTTGCCGCTATTGCCATCTCCAAGGCCTGTGCCGCGTAACTGCGATCGCCAACGAAGACGCCGCCGATGACCTCTCGTAGCCCGCTAACACCAAGCGATCAGGACGCTAGAGATCGCGCCATTGATCCTGCCAGATCCTGCATCGTGCAGGCCCCCGCCGGATCCGGAAAAACCACACTGCTGGTGCAGCGCTACCTGAACTTGCTCTGCGTGGTTGCAAAACCCGAAGAGATCCTAGCGATCACTTTTACCCGCAAAGCTGCAACCGAGATGAAACAGCGAATCTTGCAAGCCCTCGAGCAAGACAACGTTGTCGCGGCTCGGGTGCGGCAGCGAGATAGCCAATCTGGTTGGGGGATTCGGCAGAATCCGAACCGACTCAAGGTGCAAACCATCGACAGCTTTGCCATGGAGTTGGCGACCAGGATACCTCGGCAAGAAAGTGTTGCCGGCCTGAGAGTATTGGAATCTCCAGAGCATTTGTATCAGGCTGCTGGTAGAGCGTTATTCGAGCAATTAAGTAACGATCAAGCCACAGCGCCTTATATTGCCGAGTTTCTTGCCTTCCTGAATAACGATGCAAATAGCGCCGGCACCCTACTGACTCAGATGCTGCAACGTCGTGATCAGTGGCTGGACTTTAACAACGCCTTTACCGTCGATTACGCTGGTGCACCGGATAAAATTGCGCAACTGCTGGCTCAAGCTCTTAACGAGCTGCGACGACAGATCTTGCAAGCTGCTGGACCTGAGTTCTCGGCTGCTCAAAAAGACACCATTCACAAAGTTTACCGGCAGGTTTTTTCTGATCCAACCGCAAACGATTTTCAAACGGCGCTATGCGCAATGGCACCACTGCTGCTGACCGGTAAAAGACTCCGCAAAAGCATTGATAAACGCGCGCACCCTGCGTTCGCAGAAAAAAACCTGCGAGACACCGTTAAAGCCCTGTTGTTGGAACTTGTTGAGGGCAACGTAACAGAACACCTACAACACATTCGCCAGCTTCCACCGGCCACTATCGACAGCAATCAAATAAACGTCCTTGAAACCATCAGCGTATGCCTCGCGCTCAGTGCTATTGCTCTGCAACAAATTTTCGTCGAGGAAGGTGCTGTCGACTTCACTGAGCTGATGATCCGTGCCAGCTCTGGTTTACGCGATGAGTTCGGCCCTACAGAATTAGCGCTGCACTTCGACTACCAGATACAGCACTTACTGGTCGACGAGTTTCAAGACACATCCCGAAGCCAATTAAGTTTCTTTCAACTACTTACCGAAGGCTGGCAGGCTGACGACAACAACACAGTGTTTGTCGTTGGCGACCCGATGCAATCTATATATCGGTTTCGCGACGCAGAGGTCGCAATCTTCAGCCAATGCATGCGCCACGGCTTGGGTGACCTGCCCCTGGAAGCATTGCACCTCACTAGCAATTTTCGTTCAACGAAGGAGCTAGTTAACTGGAACAATGTACTGTTCGACTCGTTGTTGCCACCGCACAGCGCGCCCCGACTGGGTGCGGTGAGCTTTGCACAGGCCGAGGCCGCTCGGCGCACCGATGCGCACGGCAGCAAGGTCCTCTGCTATGCCTTTGGCCATCCCGAGCATGAGGTCAGTGCCGTGGTGTCGCACATTGAGTCTTTACACCACAATGGCGCGAGTATTGGTGTGTTGTGTCGCTCGCGTAGCCATCTAGCGCCGCTGCTTAACCAAATGTCGGCCGCGGGAATTAACTGGCGCTCCACCGACATCGATCTACTCGCCGATGTGGCGGTAATACAAGACCTGATGAACTTGTATCGCATTTTACAAAACCCTGAGCATCGCTTGTCGTGGTTCAGCGTATTGCGCAGCCCGTTAATCGGCCTACGCTTGAGCCAATTGCAAGAGCTTGAGGCAGTGGTCGACTTCGCTGCGGAATTACCAGACTTTGTGCAACGGTTTATTGCCTTGCAACGGCTCATAGATGGCCTGCAATGGGCGCATCAGCATCAATTTGAATTTCCGCTACGGGAAATTCTTGAGGGCCTATGGATTCGGCTCGGTGGTATGGAGGCTTACGACATGACCTCTCTCAACCATGCTATGCGTTGGTTTGAGTTGCTCGAGGAACTGGGGCCAGCGGCCTACCAAATGCCGGAATTAGAGCGTTCTGTAGCGCGACTTTTTGCCAACAGCGCCGGCGATGCCCCAGTAGAGGTTATGACCATTCACAAAGCTAAGGGGCTGCAATTCGATCATGTGATCGTGCCATTCTTGCATCGCGGCACGCGCCAGGACACAGCACCCTTGATGCTTTGGCAAGCGGACGCAAGCAATCTTCTGATCGGCGCTAAGAATGATCCTATTCATGCATGGCTCGACTACGAGGACAAAATCCGCGCGGCAAACGAGCGCAAACGTTTACTGTACGTGGCCTGCACGCGAGCACGCGACAGCCTTTGGCTAAGTTATGCAACAGACAGTCCCGACCAAGCCAAAGGCATGGCCGAATGGATCAAAGAGTTGGCGGAGCATGCAACGCCACCGGACGCTACGGGTGCCGCGAAAACAGCTGACCAACCACCTTTGCTTACTGCACTACCAGAGGACTTTCGGTGGCAACCACCTGACGTGATCAGCCCCACCGTTAAAACCGAAACCGGCAACGCCGCTGCAGACCTAATTGGTAGCCGCTACGAAGTAGCGCTTGGCCATCTCGTCCACAAAGCGCTTGCTTGGATGGCTAACACACAAACTCTCGACGCCGCCACTCTACCCCAGCGAATGACAATTTGGGCGCAACATCTTGATGTTGAACTAGAGCATATCAATGAGTTGATTGCCGACGCGCAACACCATCTACAGCAAGTGTGCACCAGTGATCACGGCAAGTGGATATTGAGCGAACATGAACAGGCTCAATGTGAATGGGCCATCAGCGGTACGGATTACAACGGCCAGGTGCACAACGTGGTGTTGGACCGCTACTTTGTGACCAATCAGCAACGTTGGATCATTGACTACAAAACTGCTCTGCCTGACCGCCAAATCACACCGATGACACGACAAACTTTTCTGCACGATCAAACAGAGCGCTATCGACCGCAGCTTAGCCGGTATCGACACTTGGTAGCGGAACTCTTTGCCAATGACCCTTTACCCATTCGCACTGCCCTGTTTTTTACCGGTCTCGCAGAATTGCACGAACTGTAACGCACGCCGGTGATTGATTTTTGTGCCGATGCGTCTAGTATCCGCGCCGGCACGGATGTACCACCAACACAATATTTAAGCCGCGCGTGGCACGGCGCGGGTGTTGTTGGGGTCTTAGTAGATTGGCAAGGCTTTGCCTGTTATCTGAGCAGCTCGCTCGCTTGCCATATTTTCGAGGGCAGCGTACTGTCCCTCTCAAACCCCGCGAGGCAGCCGTCTAGCGGGGTTTTTTATGCCCAGCGCTGCGCTTTCAAACTCAAATCAAAGGACAGCAGGATTATGCAATTGGAGAACATTAACGTTGCGTCGCAAGAAGTGCTGATAACACCCGAACAACTAAAAAGACGACTGCCGATCTCTGAATCAATCCGCGAAGCAATCAATGCTCATCGGCAGACCGCCCGTCAAATCGTCGCCGGTGCAGATAAACGCTTGTTGGTCGTGGTCGGCCCATGCTCAATTCACGATCCTACCAGCGCGTTAGATTACGCTGGTAAATTGCAACATTTAGCAGGCGCAATGAGTGACCGATTGTTTTTGGTGATGCGCGCCTACTTTGAAAAACCGCGTAGCACAGTGGGCTGGAAAGGCCTCATCAATGACCCGTATCTGGATGACAGTTTCAAAGTCGCTGAAGGTTTGGAAATTGCCCGACGTTTGCTATTGGACATATCAGCGCTGGGCTTGCCACTAGCTACGGAAGCCCTCGATCCTATTACGCCGCAATACTTGCAAGAGCTATTTTCTTGGACTGCCATTGGCGCACGCACTACGGAGTCGCAAACTCACCGTGAAATGGCTTCCGGATTGAGCTGTCCTGTTGGCTTTAAGAACGGTACAGACGGCTCTTTGACGGTTGCCCTGAACGCGCTGCAATCGGCCACTAAGCCACACCGTTTTCTTGGGATCAGCCCGAACGGCCAAGTGAGTGTGATACACACACGCGGCAACGATCATGCTCACATCGTGCTCAGGGGCGGTACTAGCGGACCGAATTACGACGCGGCGACAGTTACCGAATGCATATCTGCCTTAGAAGAAATTCAGCAGCATCCGGCAATCATGGTCGATTGCTCCCACGCCAATTCCGACAAAGATTATCGAAAGCAGAAACTGGTGTTGGAATCCGTTGCCCAGCAAGTCGCTGCCGGAAATGAGGCGATCATAGGCGTCATGATCGAGAGTAATTTGTATGCCGGCAATCAGCGGATCCAAGCCGCGGATGCCATGCAATACGGTGTGTCTGTTACTGACGCTTGTGTCGATTGGCAAGAAACTGAAGACATGCTCAGCCGGCTGTATGACAAAATGTCGGTGCGTGAGTGCTAATAGTGCCGCAACGGCGCCAAACTGGGCTCTAGGTGTTTAGCTGTAGTATGCGTTTTCGGTAAAAGTGTGATCGGTGTGATCTAGCACGCCTGTCAACTCCGGCACCTGTTCCATCAAGGTACCCTCGACGCTGCTCTTCAAGGTAATGTCCACTGCCGAGCAGCCCTGACAACCGCCACCAAACTGCAACACAGCCTGCTTCTCAGGAGTGACTTCAACCAGCGCCACCACCCCTCCATGCGCAGCAAGCCCCGGATTGATCTCGTTATACAACACATAATTGATACGATCTTCAATAGGCGCATCAGGTCCGACCTTCGGCACTCGAGCGTTTGGCGCCTTTATGGTCAGTTGTCCGCCCATTTGGTCTTCTTGATAGTCCACTTGCGCGTCTTCTAAGTACGGCTCGCTTCGGCCCTCAAACCAGGCTCGAAAGCCCTCGTATTCCACTGCGATATCGCCGTCTTGCTCCTCTCCCGGGCGGCAATAGGCAATACAGGTCTCCGCCTGCGGCGTGCCGGGTTGGGCAACAAAAATACGAATCGCAACGCCTTCGTCATCTTGCTTTGCCAACAGACCTTGCAGATAGGACTGCGCGCTTAATGAGATATCGATCATGATTAATGCAATCACTAAAGTTAGATCTACCGCCGACACGTCGGCGGCTGAGCGCGCAGTTTACACCTGCGCACCAGTGTTGGGTATATGACTATTAGTTTTACTCAAATAACACGATATCTACTTCAATTGTTCCCCAACATGACCTTAGCTATGGTGTTTTTTTATTTTTTCAGGTAATCCGTATGTCAGGGGCCACCGCCGCCAAAGCCAACCATAGCAACGCAACGTCGTCGCGACAGGAACGACTCGAAGATCTTATCCAGCGGCGAATTGTACTGTTGGATGGCGCTTATGGCACAGCTTTCCAAGGCTACCAACTGGCAGAGGCAGCGTATCGTGGTGAACGCTTTGTCGACCACGGACTACCGCTGCAAGGTAATCACGACATATTGTGCTTAACCCGTCCCGAAGTTGTTGAAGAAGTCCATCGCAGTTATCTCGAGGCCGGTAGTGACATCATTTGCACCAATACTTTCAACGCTACGACGGTGGCCCAGGCCGACTTTGGCACAGAGGAAATTTGCTTCGAGATCAACGAAGCGGCAGCGCGTATTGCTCGACACGTTGCCGACGAGTTCAGTAATGACGACAAGCCGCGTTTTGTAGCCGGCAGCATTGGTCCAACCAACCGAACGGCCAGTTTGTCGCCTGATGTGAATCAACCGGGTTACCGTAACATTTGCTTCGACGAGTTGGTCGCTGCGTACACCGAGGCAATGCAAGGACTTGTGGCCGGCGGCGCTGACATTTTTCTCATCGAAACAGTGTTCGATACTTTGAACGCCAAAGCGGCAATTTATGCCGCGAACGCCGTGAACAAAGATTTGGTGGATCCACTACCGCTGATAATTTCCGGTACGATCACTGATGCCAGCGGCAGAACCTTGTCCGGACAAACTTGTGAGGCATTCCTGTATTCAATCGAGCACGCCAAGCCTTTAGCCGTGGGTCTCAACTGCGCTTTGGGAGCAGAACAGCTGCGGCCTTACGTTGCAGAGTTAGCCAAACTCTGTAACACGGCTGTCAGCGCCCATCCCAACGCCGGTCTGCCAGATGCATTTGGCGAATACAATCAAAGTGCTGAGCAAATGGCCGAGATTGTGCGCGAGTTTGCAGAGTCTGGCTGGCTTAACATAATTGGCGGTTGCTGCGGAACAACACCAGAACATATACGTGCCATTGCAGATACTGTCGCCGAGCTACCACCCCGCGCATTGAAAGCTACTGCCGGTTCGCAAGATGTTGCCTCGAGCAGCGGGCTAAAGCTATCTGGGCTAGAACCGTTGGCGCTGAATCAACGCAGTCTGTTCGTCAACGTAGGTGAGCGCACTAACGTCACTGGTTCCGCACGCTTTGCGCGACTTATTCGAGAAAACAAGTTTGACGAGGCGCTTGCGGTTGCGCGTCAACAAGTCGAAAACGGCGCCCAAGTGATCGACATCAACATGGACGAAGGCATGCTAGATGGCGAACAAGCCATGGTTCATTTTTTGAATCTGATCGCGTCAGAGCCAGACATTTCCAGAGTTCCAATCATGCTCGACTCGAGCAAGTGGGGAATCATCGAGGCTGGCCTAAAGTGCGTCCAGGGCAAGGCCATCGTCAACTCAATAAGCCTCAAGGAAGGCGAAGATGCTTTCATTGACGCCGCACGCAAATGCTTGGGGTACGGCGCTGCGATGGTCGTGATGGCGTTCGACGAACAAGGACAAGCAGATTCGTTGGCGCGCAAAATTGAAATCTGCGAACGCAGCTATCGTATCCTCACCGAGCATGTTGGAGTGCCATCCAGCGACATTATATTTGATGCCAACATATTCGCGATCGGCACCGGCATAGATGAACACCGTAATTACGCAGTGGATTTTATTGAAGCCGTGCGCTGGATCCACGATAACCTGCCCGGTGCCAGCACCTCTGGCGGGTTGAGCAACGTATCGTTTGCTTTTCGTGGCAACAATTTAGTGCGCGAAGCGATCCACACGGTATTTTTGTATCACGCCGTGCAAGCTGGTTTAACCATGGGCATCGTCAACGCCGGGCAATTAGGCATCTACGAAGAAGTGCCAGAGAACTTGCGCGAGGCCGTGGAAGATCTGGTGTTGAATCGGCGCGAGGATGCAACAGAGCGTTTGCTAGAGATGGCAGAAACTCTCGTTGACAGCAAGGTTAATGACAACAACCCCACTGTCCAGGACGCGTGGCGCGAGCTACCCGTGCGAGAACGCCTTAGTCACGCACTGGTGAAAGGCATTGGCGATTTTATTGTCGATGACACTGAACAAGTACGCTTGTTGGTGGAACATCCGCTCGAGGTCATAGAGGGTCCTTTGATGGACGGCATGGGCGTGGTCGGCGATTTGTTTGGTAGTGGCAAAATGTTTCTACCCCAGGTTGTGAAAAGCGCCAGGGTTATGAAGCAGGCCGTGAGCCACCTCGTACCTTACATAGAGGAAGAAAAGAAGCGTAACCCTAATCGCGAACGTGCTGCTAAAGGGAAGATCGTGCTGGCAACGGTGAAAGGCGATGTCCACGACATTGGTAAGAATATTGTTGGCGTCGTATTGCAATGCAACAACTATGAGGTAATCGATCTCGGCGTGATGGTTCCTGCCGAAACCATCATTCAATCGGCTATCGACTGTGACGCTAATATGATCGGCCTATCCGGACTGATCACTCCGTCTCTCGACGAGATGGTCCACATTGCAAGAGAAATGCAACGCCGCGGCCTAAACATCCCATTGTTGATTGGTGGTGCGACAACCAGTAAAGCTCATACGGCCGCAAAAATCGCACCCGAGTATGAAAATCGAGCTACGGTTTATGTTTCGGACGCGTCTCGTGCGGTAAATGTTGCCGCAAGCTTATTGGCTGATGAGCCGCAATATCAAAGCTACGCATGCAATATTCGGGATGAATATGCGTTGATTCGAAACCGTGTTGAGGCACGACGAGAAAAACGCGCTTTTCTCGCACTGAGCGACGCTCGAGCCAATACCATGGAATTCGATTGGACTTCCTACCAGCCGCCAAAGCCAAGCCGCTTGGGCGTACACACTATTGCGCCGAGTTTAGCGGAGTTACAGCCCTATGTTGACTGGACGCCATTCTTCATGACTTGGGAATTAGCCGGCCGATACCCTGCGATTTTGACTGACGAGGTTGTTGGCGAGGCTGCCACACAATTGTTTGCCGAGGCTCAAGAGCGACTGCAGTGGCTCATTGATGACGGCCGATTAAGCGCCAAGGGGGTATACGGCTTCTGGCCAGCGAATCGACTTGGCACGGATGACATCGAAGTCTTTAGTGACGACTCTCGAGCCGACAGACTTTGCACGCTGCACCATTTGCGACAGCAAGCACCTAAACCTGATGACCTTAGTCCAAATTACTGCCTCGCGGACTTTATTGCACCAGCCGGTAACGCCGACTATATCGGTGGCTTTGCGGTAACGGCCGGTGCGGGTATCGACGAGGTTTTGGCAGAATTTACCGATGACGACTATGCGCAGATTATGATTAAAGCGCTCGCAGACCGTCTCGCAGAGGCATTCGCGGAGTACCTACACGCGCAAGTGCGTCGACAGCATTGGGGCTACGCCACAGATGAAGCCTTAGACAATGAGGATCTTATTAAAGAGCGCTACCAAGGCATACGCCCCGCGCCCGGCTATCCCGCGTGTCCGGAACACAGCGAAAAAACATCTTTGTTTGAACTGCTCGATGCGACTGCGCATACCGGCATAGAGTTAACGGAAAATTACGCGATGACCCCCGCGGCCGCAGTCAGTGGTTGGTATTTCGCGCACCCGCAGAGCCGCTACTTTGGCATCGGCAAGGTAGACGACGATCAAGTACACAGTTACGCCGAGCGCAAGAATCTGTCATTGGAGCGTGCGCGCCGTCTGTTAGCGCCTAACCTGGCTGACTAATCTAGGCCCGCCATGAGGTTGGACTATTAGTCGCTAAATGTAGGCGGCAACATTGTTTCAGAGGTCGATCGTGAAGCCAGAAATGAAATGTGCCGCCATTAGTACGGCAGCGCCAAAAATCACCGCGATCGCTATAACGTCAGCTTTACTGTCGTCTTGCGTCGCCGTCGTTTCAGTTTCAGTTTCTTGATCCGGGGTTGGTTCGCTCATGTCGGCTCTGATCAATCGTAGTGGTGTGCGTATTATAAGCGCGCGACTACTGAGCACAACTCCTGCTATTGCGATCACTTGTTCAATTTAGTGCAGTGTTGCCCAAGCGCTGGTTCTAGAGCATATCGTTATAACTTTCGGTCACTTGTTGGGTTCTTTGGCCGCTGCTAGTGTCCGCGGCTAATCTGCGTCCCATGCGCCGTAGCGGGATCAGGACGGCGAACTGCACTCGGGGGCCTATGTACCAGTACGACGATTTCGATCATCAATTCCTTAAGGAACGCGTAGCACATTATCGCCAGCAAACCGAACGCTATCTTGCAGGTAAGCTGAGCGAGGATGAGTTTCTGCAATTGCGTCTGCGCAACGGCTTATACATTCAGCGTTTGGCGCCAATGCTTCGTGTGGCGATTCCCTACGGCACATTGTCTAGTACGCAATTGCGTGCATTGGCAAACATTTCGGTGCAATACGACCGCGGGTACGGACACTTGAGTACACGTCAAAACATGCAGTTTAACTGGCCCGAGATCGCCGACGTACCCGAAATTCTTGAGGATCTCGCCGCTGTAAGCATGCACGCGATTCAAACCAGCGGTAGCTGTATACGTAACGTCACCACCGATCATTTTGCAGGCGCAGCAGCAGACGAAACAGTCGACCCCAGACCTTATTGCGAGCTGATTAGACAATGGTCAACGTTGCACCCAGAGTTTGAGTGGTTACCGCGTAAATTCAAGATTGCTGTCAGCGGCGCCGCCGTAGACAGAGCCGCCATCGATGTTCATGACATTGGTTTGCGGGTCTATGAGGACGCGCAACAACGGCATGTGTTTGACGTCATTGTCGGCGGTGGCTTGGGACGTACACCGGTAATAGGTGCAACGATTCGCACCGCATTGCCGGCCGAGCATTTGCTCAGCTACTTACAGGCAATTCTCCGGGTCTATAACCGCTATGGACGTCGTGATAACAAGTACAAAGCACGGATAAAGATCTTGGTTCGGGCGCTGGGCGCGGCAACCTTTGCCGAGCGAGTGGATGCCGAATGGGCATTGATTTTGGCCGAAACCGAACCGCTGCCCGCCCAAGCGATTACTGCCATGCAACGTTTCTTTGCTCCGCCGCACCTGATCGCCGTTGACGATCACGCCGCAGAACTCGCAGCGCAGCGCCTGCAAGATCCCGCCTTTAGTCGCTGGGTAGAACGCAACGTTTTTCCCCATCGTGTAGCGGGCTACGCGAACGTGATCCTCTCAACTAAAACTACCGGCGTGCCGCCCGGCGATGTTAGCGCTGAGCAAATGCACGCCGTTGCCGATTGGGCCGACCGGTACGGCACTGGCGAAATACGCTTTAGTCACGAACAAAATTTTGTACTGCCACATATTCGCCAAGCTGACCTTTTGCCGATTTGGCAAAGCGCTCAAGCGCAAGATCTATCCACCGCAAACGCCGGTTTGATGACTGACATTATTTGCTGTCCTGGTGGCGACTTCTGCTCGTTAGCCAATGCCAAATCTATCCCTGTTGCAGAAGCCATTCAGCGCCAGCTGGACAATACGGATTTCTTGTACGATCTTGGCGATATCGACCTAAACATATCTGGTTGTATGAACGCTTGCGGCCACCATCATGTGGGACATATCGGCATACTCGGGGTCGACAAAAAGGGTCAGGAGTTTTACCAGATTTCCCTTGGGGGGCACTCCGGCCACTCAAATATCCCGGCATCTCTTGGGCAAATCATCGGACCGTCAGTGTCGCGCCAACAGGTTCAGGGCGTGATTAGTAAAATTATGGATATCTATTTAACCCAGCGCCTTGGCGACGAGAGCTTCATAAGCTGCGTCCGGCGTGTCGGTATCGAACCATTCAAAGCCAGTCTCAAGCAGGGTAAACATGACGCAGTTGCTTAGCCAGCACCACGGGCGCTGGCAGATCGGTGCGAACGAAAACATCACTTGGCGCACAGCAGAATCGTTTACTAAAGGTTGTGCTCTTGTCTTAAGCGTCGACAGCGAACCACAATCAAACTGGGTCGAAGCCGATCTAATTGGCATCGAATTTCCGGCCTTTACGGATGGTCGCGGGTTGTCCCTTGCAGTGCTACTGCGGCAGAGAGTTGGTTTTACTGGCGATCTGCGCGCACTAGGCGCGGTGCAGGAAGACGTCCTGCACTTTATGTTGCGCTGCGGTTTTACCAGCTTTGCGTTGTCCGAAGACCGCGACCCACACATTGTGTTAGCGCAACTGGCGCCCTACAGTCAACACTACCAGGCTTCAGCGAGCCAACACCTGTCCTCGCTGGTAAGGCTCCGCGACTAGGTCACCGCGTCGAATGAGCAACAGTGCTATGCTTATCATATGGCACATTCCAGCCTTATCGACTCGTTTTTCATCATTTTTAGCGGCGCAGCGCTGCTGGCTACCCTGAGCCTATACTCACGCCAACCCATGCTGGTGGCCTACATCATTTTAGGTTGCCTCATTGGCCCCTACGGCATGGGCCTGATAGATGACGATCAGCATCTGGGGGAAATAGCCGAGATCGGCATAATGTTTTTGTTGTTTTTAGTTGGCTTAGATCTGCAACCAAGCAAGCTACGCAACATGTTAGGCGCGTCGATGCTCACCGCTGTCGCTACTGGCATTGCCTTTTTGGTAATGGGTGCGGGCACCCTTTGGTCTTTTGGTTTCAGCCTCACCGAGGCTATTGTGGTAGGCATAGCACTGACGTTCTCCAGCACTATACTGGGGCTGAAGCTCTTGCCAACAACGGCATTACACCACCGTCATATCGGCGAAATAGTCATCAGTCTGTTATTGATACAGGACATGTTGGCCATTATTGCGATCGTCGTCGTCAACGAATTCACTCCTGACCTTAGCGACATCGTGCGCAACGTAGGCGCACTGATCATCGCCCTGCCAGCTTTGGCGTTTGCGGCCTATTGTCTCGTACGTTTCATCTTGCTGCCTTTGATTCGACGTTTTGATGCATTTCATGAGTACATCTTCTTATTGGCTATTGCGTGGTGCTTGGGTATTGCCAGTTTCTCCCATGCTCTGAACTTATCTTATGAGATTGGCGCTTTTATTGCGGGAGTCAGTCTTGCGACCAGCCCAATTGCAAAATACATCGCAGAGAGCCTGCGCCCGCTACGAGATTTTTTTCTGATAATGTTTTTCTTCACCGTCGGCGCAGACTTAAACACTGCACTCATAACCACACTTTGGTTGCCTATTATCGTGCTCAGCGCAGTAATACTGATATCAAAGCCTCTGGTGTTCGATGCACTGTTGCGCGCTCAAGGCGAGCCTGCGGGCACGGCAAAGGAAGTGGGTTTCAGGCTTGGCCAGGGCTCCGAGTTTGCGCTACTGCTGAGCTACATAGCCCTCGGCAACAGTCTGATCAGTGAAGACGCCGCGGTTGTTTTGCAAACTGCCACAGTGGTGACGATGATCATCAACAGTTACTGGGTCGTCTCGCGTTACCCTAGTCCTATTGCCGCAAGCCCTAAGTTAC
>MDTB01203674.1_pt1 | contig 19013 bp, 23 predicted proteins | sample 811161 | NCBI WGS metagenome assembly MDTB01 (sample SAMN05326650, study PRJNA326480) | marine metagenome | isolation source: seawater | place: Mediterranean Sea | collected 2009
CCCATTTGGTATGTTTTACGCATTCTTTTGAAGTTTGATTTATGCAAAAATATAAGAACTTTTCACATTGCAATCCTCCTCTATTGAGAGGAGGCGCATATAATAGATTTGACATAAAATATTTAATTAAAATAGTTATTAATAGAAAATTTTTCACATAAAAGAATAACTTAATTATTTAAGATTATCAATTGCATCATAAAGAATAATATTATTGTTTAAACTAGCTATAATATTAATAGAAAAATAAAAGAATTTTAAGAATTTTAAACTTATTTATTGTTAATATCAAAAGCTTTTTTAAGAATAGCACTTTGCTTTTTAGATATTATACATTTCTGCAGACCAAATATTGTGTCTTTGAAATATCTAACACTTTGTATACACTTAGTCCCTATTAGCGTCTTAAATCTTTCTGAGGCTCCTATAATTTCCATATTAGCTACTCCAGCATCAAAGTCACTTTCTTTTCTATGCGCTCTAATATATAACACCTCTTCATTTGAGTAAATATTTACAGCTGTTCCTTCAAGTTTGACCAATTTATTATTTTTTATGTCTGAAGTTATAATAGCGTCAAATTTCCCATAATTACCAAATTCATCAGTAAACGTACCTATTAACTGGTAGCTCCTAAACTTTTCAATATCTGATATATTATATTCTCTTATCATTTTAATATTAGCTTGAAATTCTAATATATACTCTTCAGCTATAGCATGGCAAAGAAATAAAAATAGCATAAGGTGCAATGAAAGTTTCATATTGCTCTTAACATTTTTTTCATTATTTAATTAACATATATATTATAGACTATTCTTTAAATAAAAATCAATTTACTTTAAATAACATACTATTTGAATACTTTTTAAATATTCTTTAAGAAAGAGTAATATTGAATATATGTTTTTTTAAAAAGTATAATAGTATAATTAGCAATAAAAAAAATAATTTAAAAGACATTTCTTTGGCCCACTTAGAGGTTAAAGATTAATTAACAAACGATTAGCATAATATTTATTTAATTATGAATTCTTTAGAACATTACAAATAAAACTAATAATTTTTTTATGATTTATGATGAATTGCTTGCACGTAGGTTTATATAAATTTAATTAGCATGTTTTTTCTCATATCCTAATATATGATAAAATTTAATATTATATTATAAAAATTTATACTTTATTATGGAGACTACAATGAAATTTAAGATATTTTTAACTTATTTGTTATGTATTATGGCATCCTTAGCCAAAGCAAAGGATTGCACATACACTTATCAAGCTAAACCAGAAGAAAGTAAATATACCCAACAATTCAGCATCAATACTGACAGAAAAGGGCATGCAGTAAGAATATTTGAAATAGAATTTACATATAATAATCAAAAAGAAAACTGTGAAGGAGTATCTTTGGTTAAAGAATTTAATTGGGGATACAGTGATTACATAAACAAAAGTGGTCCTGTACGGGGGCACGTTACTCAAATTTATAGCGATGGAAGCAAAATATATTTTACTTTTGAGGGTACTAGTCAAAATCCCGGAGGTACAGAAAATTTCACCAATATAGGCTTCTCAAATATTGTAGGGGGTACAGGAATCTATGAAAATGTAACAGGTTATGGCCTAAATAAAGGAGAGTTTAATCCTGAGACAGGTTATTCAAACTTTGAATTTACTTTAAAGTATAAAAAATAGTTAGATTTTGTAATAACTTGTTTTAGGTATTCAATCTTAATTAGATTATACAAATCTTTTAATATTTAAGAGTAGCAATCTAATATAGGAATAAAATGATTATAAAAATCAAATATAAAGGTAAAAATATATATAAAACAATATCCTAAAAAGTATATTTAATGTAATTATAAATCAAAATTTATAGCAATCTTTCCTAAATGCTTTCCTTGACTCATATATTTTAATGCATCTGGGAGTTTTGAAAAACTAAAGGTAGAGTCTATAATAGGTTTAGTGTTAGAAGTATTAAATTTATTTATCATATTTACTAAATCAGTTTTATTTCCACATGAAATTCCTATAAGTCTTGACGCTTTATAGATAACTCTTCCGATTGGAAGTTCAGCAAATCCTCCTGACAAAACTCCAATTATACCAATAACAGCTCCAATTTTTGAACATTTTATAGATTGTTCTAATGTTTTGCTTCCGCCAACTTCAACTATAATATCAACTCCTTTTTTATTAGTAATCTCTTGAACTTTTTTCCACCAATTTGTGTTTTCATTATAGTTTATTACATAATCTGCACCAATTTTTTCAGCTTTTAGCATTCTTTCCTTGCTAGAAGTTGTAGCAATAACTCTAGCATTAAATAATTTAGCTATTTGTATTGCGAATATAGAAACACCACCTAACCCTTGAACTAAAATTGTAGAATCTGAATCTATTTTTCCTTCTGTGACAAGAGTTCTCCAGGCTGTTAATGCTGCACACGGTAGAGTAGCTGCTTCTTCACAATTCCAACCTTTTGGAGCATGAACTAAATCATTCTCTTTGAATATCATAAATTCCTGCATCACACCCTCTTCTTTGCCTCCTAAAGAAAAAAATACTGTGTCCTCTCTCATATTTCCTTTATCCCATCCCTTGAAGAATGGGGGTATAACAATTTCACCTAAGTTAAATTTTTTGACACTTTTACCAATTTTTTTTACTATTCCTGATCCATCCGATATGGGAATATAAGGTGGAGTGCCTCCTATTGGACCATAGCCTCCATCAATCATAATTAAATCTCTATAGTTTAAAGTAGCTGCTTTCATTTCTACAAGAATTTCATTATGTGAAATAGATTTTATATCTTTTTTAGATAAAATTAAGTTTTCTAGACCTAAATTTCTAACTTCCCAGTATTTCATATTAATTTCTATAAATAATTAAAATATAACTGATTTAGGGTTCTTTTAAAAGAAGGTTATTATGACCAAGTATTAATAATATTAGTAAGTTAGAGTTAAATCAAAATATTATTTTTAGATAAAGTATTAGTTATTGAAGAACTTTTAGGAGAAATTAATAATAGTATGTAATTAAAAAAAAATTAATTTTGATGATCATGTAAAGTAACTTGTTATTAATTAATATTAATTGTGAAATTGGCTTTATTTTTCTTATGTATTTTCTTTTATTTTATTAAAATAGGTTAACAGAAGTTTAATTGCACATTTTTATTATATCTATACACTTAATATTTGGCGTTACTAAAACTTATTTTTATAAAGGAGGAATAAATGTCCAATAAATCTTTAAACAGAAGAAAATTTATTAAAAGTTCTCTTGCTTTATCTTTAGCAGGATGGATTGGAGGTAGCAGTACATGGTTATTAAAACCAAAATGGGCTCATGCTGCAGGTCCTATTAAAATTGGAGTTGCTACCGACATTACAGGAGCCATAGCATTTGCTGGTAATCCAAATTGGCAAACGGCTCAGCTAGTAGTCGAACAAATAAACAAATCTGGAGGAATACTTGGAAGACCAGTTGAATTATTTTTAGAAGATACAGCCAGTGACCCTGGAATAGCGGTTGGAAATGTTAGAAGATTAATTCAACAAGAAAATGTTGATGTTGTTATTGGAGGCATTACCAGTGCCATGAGAGAGGCAATAAAGAATCCAATAGTCAAAAGGGGTAAAACTTTATATTTATATCCACAATTATATGAAGGACAGGAGTGTACAGAACACCTTTATTGTACCGGCCCTACACCTTATCAACAGATATCGGAGTTAATTCCATTTTTAGTTAAAAAAGGCAATAAAAGATTTGCTATGCCTTCAGCAAATTATTTATGGCCGCAATTACTAAATAAATGGACTAGAAAGTCTATCGAAGAAAATGGGGGCGAGGTAGTTTTAGAAGAGTACTTTCCTTTAGATCAAATGGAATATTCTGCAACTATTGGCAAAATTAAAAAGGAAAAAGTTGACCATGTTTTTAATACAATTATACCACCAGGATTATCAGGTTTTACAAAACAACTTTATGAGTCTGGTTTTCAAACAAATGGTGGTACGCAATCTTGTGTTTATTGGGATGAAAACACACCATTTTACGTAGCACCCGAAGAGCTAGAAGGAGCTTACAGTTGCTTAGATTTTTTTCACAATGTAAATGATGCGTATGGTCAAAAATTACTTGCTGATTACAACAATATGTGGAAAGACACTAACCATCAATTTACTGCAGGTAGCGCAGCTACAGGAATGTATCGTGCTATAAGGTTATATGAACAAGCTGTTATTGCAACAAATGGAGATTTAAAAAGAGAGGCAGTATCTTCAGCTTTAGAAAATATATCTTTACCTGATGGTCCTGGTGGAGGATATAGCGTTGTTCCTGGAACTGGTCATATTTCTATGAATATGTATATAGCGCAGGCTCAAGAAGGCAAATGGAACATACTTTCAGAATCAAAGAGTGTTGCTCCAAATGAATGTGCATAAATATTTAATATTTATTCTGTAATTTATCGATGAATTTCAAATAAGTGAAATTTAATGAAAAATCATTTTACTAATATGCAACTCATCAATAAAATAAACAGAACTAATTTCAAAGTAATACCCCTAATTGAAATTCTGTTTTTAATTTTATTGTTAGTTACACCTTTATTAGTAAATGATTTTTTAACAATTATTATTACCAGAATGTTAATTCTAAGTATTTTTGCTATAAGTTTTGATTTATGTTGGGGGTACGCAGGAATATTAACCTTTGGACAGTCTCTTTTTTTTGGCATGTCAGGATACGTAGTTGCATTATTTGCCAATAAGCTGGGTTTTGTTCAATTATGGGGTGTTCTTTTAATAGGTATAATCGTAGGCTTTATATCAGCATTTTTAGTAGGATGGTTTTTACTTTTAGGAAAAAAAACACCCCAATTAATTTTTATAGCCTTAGGAACTTTAACAACAGCCTATGCTGCTGAACGTCTAGTTTCTGGCTGGTATTGGGTAGGAGGAGGAAATGGCTTATCAATTTTTGATTTTTTAAAATTCATAAACTATAATATAGAACCGGGTATATATTTTTATTATTTAGCAGGGTTTCTTCTAGTCGTTGTTTATTTTTTATGTAGATATTTAGTGAAATCTCAATTTGGATTAGTTTTAGCTGGAATAAGACAAAATGAAAATAGATTATCTTATTTGGGCTATAAAGTACAAATTTACAAAACTATAGTATTTTGCTTTGCAGGATCCTTAGCAGGCCTGGCTGGAGCCCTCTATGCACATCATGAAGGTTTTATAGGTCCAGGCAATATGGGTATTGTATCATCTACATATGCTGTTTTATATGGACTATTAGGTGGGGTAGGTACTCTAATAGGACCTGTGATAGGAGTTTTTTTTATTGAAAGTATAAAATTTACACTTTCTGATATAGATGCTCTAAAGAGCTATTGGCCAATCTTGTTAGGTTTTATCTTATTATTAGTAGTCGTTTATAAACCTTCCGGCATATTGGGCTTAGTTATTACTGATAAAGAGAAATTTGGTAAATTTGGAGCTATTAATCAGAAATTTTTCAAAAAGTTTAAAAACAAAAAGATTCTTTGAAGGTGATCTAATGAACCTACTCAAGATAAATAAAATAAGTAAGAAATTTGGAGTTTTACAAGCATTAAATGAGGTAAGTATTTCAATTGAAAAAAACACATTTCATGGGTTAATAGGCCCTAATGGATCTGGAAAGAGTACGCTATTAAAAACTATTGCAGGTGCTCACTATGCTGATAGTGGTAATATAATTTTTAAAACAAAAAATATTACAAACAATCCTCCTGAAATGAGGTCAAAAAATGGATTAAATCTTAAATTTCAAATTACAGCTATTCTTCCTCAATTAACAGTTTATGATAATATTCTATTAGCGCTACAAACTAACCATTCAATATTCGAGTTAATTTCCTCGAAAAGTAAATATTTATATTATAATGAAATTATGAGTGTCTTGGAAAATTTTAAATTGATTGAAAAAGTAGATGTTTTGGCTAGCGAACTAAGTCATGGTCTACAACAATGGTTAGAAATAGCAATGGTAGTTGTAAAAAAACCAGAATTATTACTTTTAGATGAACCAACTGCAGGAATGAGTCCAGAAGAAAGGAGAGTTACAGGAGAATTATTAATTCCTCTTAAATCTAGGTGCTCTTTGATAATAGTAGAGCATGATTTAGATTTTATAAAAGATATATGCGATAATATTACTGTTTTAGATCAGGGCAAAGTACTAGAAACCGGTAATATAAAAAAAATAAAAAGTTCAAAAAAAGTTAAGGAGGTCTACACTACTCGTGTCTAAAAATACTTATATTCTTAATGTAGAGAACCTAAGGTACAGTTATGGACAAAGTCAGGTAATTTTTGATCTTAATATGAAATGTAACAAGACTGGTATTACTTCAGTATTAGGAAGAAATGGTGCGGGAAAATCTACTTTACTTAAGACTATATCAGGAGAAGTTTCTTATTCTCAGGGAAAAATAATATATGATGAGATAGAAACTAAATATGAGAGTCAGGATAAAAGAAGTTTAAGAGGGATTGGTTATGTGCCTCAGGAAAATGGAGTATTTGCAGGCCTTACTGTGCATGAAAATTTAATTTTAGGTGGGATTTCCTTAAAAGAAAAGTCAAATATTGACTTAGTATTAGAGTATTTTCCAAAATTATCACAGCGATTAAATCAACAAGCTGGAACATTATCTGGAGGGGAAAGAAAAATGTTAGCAATTAGTAGGTCTTTATTAGGAAAACCTAAATTGCTTCTTCTAGATGAACCTACCGAGGGAGTGTGGATCGGAGTAATAGAAGAGATAGCCCAGATTTTGAAAAAGCTATCTAAAAATTTAGCTATAATTTTAGTTGAACAACACATAAAACTAGCTCTTGAAGTTTCTAACTATGTCTATGTAATGGATAGAGGTAGCATTGCAATGCAAGGTGAGTCAAAGCTTATGAAAGGTAATCCAAAATTATTAAAACTTCTAGCACCGTAACATTATTTTTTAAAAGGAGAAAAAAATGACAGTTAAAATACCAACAAGAAACCAAATTAAAGAATTAGCAAAAGAAATGGGTTTAGAGCTTACTGAAGATGATGTAAGTTCTTATATAGATCTATTAGCCCCGAATATAGAGGCATATAATCTAGTTGATGCAATGCCAGATAATTTACCAAAGGTAAAATATCCAAGAACAGTGGGATACGAGCCAGCCATCAATGAAAATCCTTATAATGCATGGTATGTTAAAACCAATATTGAGGGAGCCTCAAAAGGTAAATTAAAAGGCAAAACAGTAGTTTTAAAAGATAATGTGATGCTAGCAGGTGTTCAAATGATGAATGGCGCTTCTACATTAGAAGGGTACATTCCAAATATAGATGCTACCATTACTAACAGACTACTTGATGCAGGGGCCAAAATAGTAGGTAAAGCTCATTGCGAATACTTTTGTTTGTCTGGAGGAAGTCATACAAGTGCTAAAGGACCAGTCATTAACCCTCATAAAAAAGGTTATTCAGCGGGAGGATCATCTTCTGGAAGTGCTGCTCTTTTAGCGGCTGGCGAAGTAGATTTAGCAATTGGTGGAGACCAAGGTGGCTCAATTAGAATGCCAGCATCATACTGTGGCGTTTATGGAATGAAACCTACACACGGACTAGTGCCCTATACAGGGATAATGCCAATAGAAGTTTATATTGACCACACTGGACCAATGACCAATAATGTTGAGGATAATGCCTTAATGCTTGAAGTTTTGGCGGGAGAGGACGGCTATGATCCTAGACAGTATAATGTAAAAACTCACAAATATACTGAATCTTTAAAAGGAAAAAAAGGAATTAAAGGTATGAAAGTAGCTTTAATAAAGGAGGGTTTTATGCAAGAAAATGCTGAAAATGATGTAAATACAAAAGTTAAAGCAGCTGCACAAAAACTCAAATCAATGGGAGCTACAATAAAAGAGGTTTCAATACCAATGCATATGCTAGCACCAGCATTGTGGCTACCTATCGGAGTTGAGGGTCTTACTCAAACAATGATGTATGGAGATGGTTATGGTATAAGTAGACCAGACTTATACGTAACAAGTTTAATGGATAAGCATAGAAATTGGCGTAATCGTGCTAATGAGATGTCAGAAACTACCAAGTTATTTACTATGCTAGGTACTTATATTAATAAAAACCATGGTAGCAGATACTATGGTAAAGCGATGAATATTACAAGAGTTCTAACTGCAGAATATGATAAAGTACTTAAAGAATATGACTTATTATTAATGCCTACAACTGCTATAAAAGCTCAACCTTTACCTAAGCCTAATGCTTCAAGGGAAATTTATGTACAAAAGGCTTTAGAAATGCTGTCAAATACTTCAGCTTTTGATATTACACATCATCCTGCGATGGCTATACCATGTGGCATGTCAAAAGGATTACCTGTAAGCATGATGTTAGTTGGAAAACATTTCGATGAAGCCAGTATATATAAAGCCGCTCATGCATTTCAAGAGGGAACAAACTGGAAAAAAATGTAAATGGATATTTTTATTAAAATAGGTTTCGATATTCTTGCATTTTCTTGCATTATGATACTAATAGTGTCGGGATTAGCAATTATAGCCAGTTTAATGGGAATATTCAATTTAGGTCATGGAGAATTCGTCTTATTAGGAGCTTATAGCGTTTATTTTTTTAGAGAACTTGGCTTGCCAGAGTGGCTTGGAATGATATCTGCTCCTGTTTTAGTTGGTATAATAGGTTTATGTATTGAAGTCATATTTATAAGAAGGATGTATGCAACACCTGTAGTGGCAATGTTAGCTACATTCGCAATTGGTCTAATTATACGTGAAACAGTAAGAGGCTTGATAGGCGGTAAATATTACTATGTAGACGCTCCCATTCAAGGAATGTTTGATATAGGTGAGTATAGTTTTTCAATATGGAGGTTAGTCATAATTATATTAACTATTTTTATAATGTTACTATGTTATTTATTTTTAACAAAAACCGCATTTGGCTTAAAGATAAGAGGCTCCATGGAAAATCCGTCTTTAGCGAGGTCATCTGGTATTTCTACCAAAAGATTATATACTTTAACTTTTGCTTTCGGTGCAGCATTAGCTGGTTTAGCTGGAGGTTTAATGGTGCCAGTATATTCTTTATCTGCGGATTTAGGACTAGCATTTATGGTTCAAGCTTTTTTATCACTAATGTTGGGGGGGATTGGTACATTTGAAGGACCATTGCTTGGTAGCGCATTAATTGGTGCTATGGTGCCTGGATTTCAATGGATAAGAGAATTGCCTTTTATTGTAAATTACATAAGCCCTATATTTTCCGAGGTATTTGTCTTCATAGTCGCTCTAGTTATAGTAAAAATTAGTCCTAATGGTATTTTTAGAAAAAGAAACTCTTAAATTTTAATTAATAATAGCAAATAACAAAAAAGTATTTGAACTCTGAACTCTTTTCTAAATTATCATACGTGGATAGAAATTTATAAATATAAACTATTTCTCAATTAAAGTTTGATATTGTTTGTTAGAAAGTTCGCATTTATTTTTAGAAAATGATGAGGAGTAATCATCATGATTAATAAATTTTATACCATAATTACAGACAGACCCAATTAAAACTTTATATTTACCGGTGCCGTCAATAAAAGTTAATTTGCCAAGGCTAGAGTCAATTTCTGTATTTATTTTCCTTTCTCCTCGAGACCAACTTTTTTCTCCATCACCATAAATATTCTCACACAAAAAATCTGTCTCGATTATAATATCATTTTTAGTTTCAAATTTTCCAAAACAAGAGTAGGAACTATATAAACCTAAGTTATCAGTACAGGTCCCAACGTTAGTAAAGTGAGAATATTTACTCTTATCTGAAAGCATAAACTCTCTCTCTATTTTAAAAACACCGCCGCAATCCATTAACTGCTCGAAAGCATATGAATTACTAAAACAAATAAACAATAATAGTATTTTAAAAAATTTCATTACTAATTATAACTAATTTCCAAATTTTTTTTTAACTAAATTTATATTTCGCTATATATCGACCATATAGTTAAATTTATACATTTTTAATTTACTTTAAGTTTTATTCTTTCTTGTCCACCATTTATCTAGCAAAAAGTACCATATTGAATTTGCTATAGGTTCTATTATAGCATCTGTAAGGGCTATTAAAAAGGATATATCTGCTATTAACATTAAGCAGGTTATAGCAATCATGAAGTGGCCAATAGTATATATTAAAGTTCTAACTAAAGATCCTTTAGAGCCCTTTAGAAAGTCTTTAGCAACTTCTAATAATCCTTTTGTAAATTCTGTCAATTTGCACTTTCTAAATTAGAATAAAACACGATTTTATTAAATAACAAATTAAATAATCTGGTTTATTTTAATTATCCTAATCAAATTAATAAAACTAAATATATCTAATTTTTTAAGGGTATAAAAGACTTAATATTAAGAATAAAGTTTTATTTGTAAATGCATATTTTAGCAAATACCTAACATATCTGTCAGTCTCAATATGTATTGCTTAAAAATAAATATAAAATTAGTAAGGTTTAAAAATTTCGATATTACAAAAAAAAGATAATGATATAAGCAAAGAAAAAGCCTATTGAATAGATAATCAAAGAAAAAAAGTAAATATATAGACTAATTTTTCTTAAGAGGATGCACGCTCTTGCTTTTATTTTATCAGCTGGACATGGAGCATTCCTACTACTCCATATTAAAAAACCACTAAATAAGATTAAAATACCAGAAATTAAAAATAGCGCATCTTTATATTTAGATATTATTATTAAAAATGGCAAATTAGATAACAGACCTGCTAAAATCGCTCCCGCTCCCAAAGCTACGAACAGTGCTGGTAATGCACAGCAGAGAAGGGTGCCTAAGCTTGTAAAGAGGCTTAAAGAGGGAAATATGAGGCTTCTAAGTGAAATTGGTCTCATTAGATGCTTTTCTCTATTTTTTCAACTCCATAACCAGCATCTTCAAATAATTTCAAAATTACAGCATCATTTAGTAAAGAATCCTGTTTTAGAAAAAGAATTACTTTTTGATTATTTAAATCTACTTTAATTCCTTGTACTTCTTGTCTCTTCATAAATACTTTTTCTATAGCTTGAGCACAAAAGTCGCAAACCATTCCGATAGTAGCAACATTTATAAAGTTATCTGACTTTACTCCACTTGAAAGTATTTCTGTAGAATCCGTTGCTTCATGCTTTGCTTTATCACTGTCATGTGAAAAACCTTTAGTAACAATAAATAGTGTCATAAATAAAATATATAATATTTTCATGTTATCTCCTAGTAGCGTTTAATATAGTTTAATAATATAGTCTTATCCTCATCAAGGCCAATTTCTAATAGGTTAGTGGCTTTAAAGAATCTTAAAATACCTGCAGATTTTATTCCGTTATTAATTGCTGACATGTAGTTTAATTCGTACATTAACCACGTATGGATTTCTCCATAATTTGCTATATATGGAGCAAAACCTACTCTAGCCTTTTGTATAAGCAAATTAGCAATATTTTCCGACTTTTTAAATTCTGAGGAATATGAAACAAACTTTTTTCTAGTCTCCCAATCGGTTGAGAAATTAATCTTTGTAACAAATTCTTTTTTTTTATCATTTTCTTTAAAATCTGAATATAAGAAACCAAATCCAGATTTTAAATAAAAATTTGCTTGAGAATTCTTTTTATTTACTCTTTTTATCAAATAATTTAAATTTAAGTTGTTTATCCAGTATTCTTTTTCATTCCAATATTCAACATTATAACCTAGGGAATACTTTGAAGACGGTGTATAATGCAAGAGTAGTGAGTTACTTTTGTAGTCATTATACGACATCAATGTCCATCCTCCTACATAAGATATAGGTCTGCAATAAAGCAAATTAGTAAATGTAAAAAAAATAACTATAAATTTTAAAATTATTACAAGATTCATTAAACTACCTTTATCTTATTATAAGATATACCGTAACGTAAAGGTCAATGTTTAAATAATATTTAAAATTAAAGTAAATTGGATTCTAGAATTATTAGGTTGGGTGAATATTTTTTATAATATTATCTAGTCTTTTTCAAATTTTTTTTCAAACCTTGTACATTCTAAATAATGATACACTTTAGAGAGAGATTGAAGTTTCTTTTCTGTATTATTTATAGCTTCCATCAGCTTTTTCTGTTTAAGTAAATATTTTTCAATAGTTTTATCTGTAGTATCTGGATATTTAGTTTTATCGGATATCTCAATATACCTTTTACTAAATAATTTATAATTTTGATGCCAATCAATAATGGCTTTATGATGCCATTCGCATACATCTTTTATTTGAGGATTATTAGTAGTATTACTACAGGATACGAATATGACTCCTAATATTAGTATCAATCTTTTCATCTATTTTATTTGATTTTTAAAATATAGATGAGGTTTGACAAAGGTACTATTAACCATAGACAAGCTGAAGTCCACAACATAACACTCTGTGGTAGACCGTGCTCTATGAAGTATCCTAAAAACAATAGTATAAGGAGTAAGTTTAATCCTATTACAAAGCTTTTAAAAACATTATTTTTCATAAGAATTTTATTTTATCTTTATCAATTTTTTCCTCGCCCAACATATATTTCATTTCTCTACCTTTAGAAAATAATTATTTAATTATGCAGTATACTTATCGGAAATATCATATATATTTTACCTATTTTTAAAATTGCAATTAGCTTTTTGAAAGCTCCCATTTCCTTTTGGAAGAAAACTAACAGCATAAACACATTCCGTTCCTTCATAACTTTCAAACTTTCCGGTACCTTTTCTATACTTAAGTTTACCTACTCCGGCATCAAATTGAGAAGATTTTCTATCCATCATTACCCAAAAAATATCTCCATCTTTATTTAATCCCTTACAATAGTTTTTTAAAATAGTTGCCTCATCTTTTATTATGGTATGATTGCCAGCACATTGTAATGTCCCCCAATCTCCAAGAGAATCTTTCCAGTTTTGAATACTGAAAAAATGTCTGTAGGTAATATCATCAGAAAATTGAAAAATAGTAGTTTCACTACCATCACTAGCAGACATAATTTCTAACTCAAAGTCATTGGAATATAAATTTAGACAATAAAGAATACAAACTGATATTAAAGTTAATTTCATAAAGTTATTATACGCGATAGTTTTTGAATTGTCTTATTTTTTATAATTATAAATTGTTTACAAAAATTTTTTTATAAAGTGAGGGCTCGCAAGAAGGATAGCTTTTCATATTCTTCAGGTTTGGAAATAGAAAATTTCTATCTATAATAAAATTTTTAATCTTAGTTTAAACTACCTATATGGATAATTATTAGATGATCGCTGCTTCTAAAATAATTAGATTCTTTAGTGAGAAAAATGAAAAGTTTACTATAGACAATATTTTATTATAGACAATATATAGGTAGAACGTGTGAGTGATAAAAAATGAAATTTAAAAATACCTTTTCCATCCTATGCCATTATAACCATAATTAAACAAATTAGGATTTATTATTTCCGCTAAGATTTCGAGGGAATCTACTATTCTTGGGCCTGGCCTATTGAAATATTGGTTACCATCTACTAAGTATAGATTTTTATTCTTATAAGCATAAAGATTTTTCCATTCAATATTTTTTTTTAATAATAAAGATAGGTCTCTTTCCGTTTCTAATAAATTATAACCACAAGGCATAAATATAATAATTTCTGGATTTAAATTTTGTATAATTTTAAAATTTATCCATTGTGAACTCTTGATATTGATTCCACTAATATCATGACCTCCAGCTATTTTGACCATATCAGGTATCCAGTTTCCTGCTATCATTAAAGGATTAGACCATTCAATACACACGACATTTCTAATAGGTTTCGTCTTATCTTTTATTTTATTTATTCTATCATTTAATTGCTTTATCTTATTTTTATTTAACGCATGAAAAACATCTAACTTTTTAGCAACAAACTCTATATCTTTAAATATATTGCTAAAGCTTTTAGGTTGTAATGATATTACATTTACTTCTTTATTAAGATAATTATTTGTAATATTTTTTACCTGAGATAGATTTACAGCACATACATCGCATTGGTCCTGTGTAACAATAACATCTGGACATAGATGTTTAAGAGATTTTTCATCCACTTTGTATACAGAAAGACTATTTTCTAATATTTTTTCTATTTGTAAATGAATATTATAACTAGAAGCTTGAGTTTTAATGTCGGTTTTTGTCAATTTTTTTATATTTTTGACATTTTCTGGAAAATCACATTCATGAGATACGCCTACTAATTGATTATTTAAACCTAAAAAAGAAACAATTTCCGTTGCACTGGGAATTAATGTTATTATTCTTTTTTTAGTTATCATTTAAAAAATTTTATCAGCTAAACTATTAAATAACTAATATAATATTTAATGCCTTCATAAGAATGGTCATAATGCATAATTCTCTTGCACGGACAAAACTATTTAAAGTTAGAACCTGAGTTAAATAAATTGATAAATATTATCTAATTAATTTTTATAATTGTATTAATTTCTTCTATTTGCTTAGAGTCAATTTCTAGTTTAATTGTCACTTCACAATTTGATATATCATTCTCAAACCTTTTTTCAGCTAAGTTATGAGCTCTAACACCAAACTGTTTTAATATTTTTCTTATTTGTAAATTAAATTGTTCTTTTTGTTCATGGTTCATATTAATCCTCACTTTAAATTTTTAATTCTATTAATAAAAATTCATTTTTGTTTTAGTTCATTAACTATATGATGGGTAATTTCAACTTTTCTAAGATAAGAATGTGAAGTTTTTAAACTATAATTAGATTGACTAAAGTTTTTGTTACTTAAAAGAAGCTTAAAATTTTCCAAAGATGAAAATATATAATCATTTAAGTATTTGTGCATACCGATAACTAGAAGAGGCATAGATGAATATTTATCAATTTAAGATAATTATTATAAATTATCTTTTTAAATAATACTATATATATCTCAAGTCTAGTAATAAATTAACAAAACAAGTTATTAAATCATTAGGTGAACTTAATATGAATGGTGGTATGGGGTATTCTATTAAATAAAATACTTACACGTTCCAAACCTTTAAGCTAGTAAATAAAAATAAGTTTTTTTAAAATTACTGCTTGAAATTTTTTCTTAATTTATTTAATAGAATATTATTAATCATTTAATGGAGAAATATGTCTATGAAAACTATGCGTGATTTTTTATCTGAAGCAAATGCTGAAATTAAAAGTATTAGTGCTGATGAAGCAAAGAAAACTACTAATGATATTTTATTTGTTGATGTAAGAGACAAACACGAACGTGATGCAGAACCTATGATTGAGGATGCAGTTCATTTATCAAGAGGTATGTTAGAGTTTTATGCTGATAAAGAAAGCCCATACTTTAATGAAGCCCTGAATACTAAAAAAAAAATAGTGTTGTTCTGTACATTAGGTGCTCGTGGCGCTTTAGCTACCAAAACTTTAAAAGATATGGGATATCAAAATATATATAATTTAGAAAATGGGCTTCAAGACTGGATTAAGTAATATTAAAACTATAAGTAATATTTAAACTATTAGTAGTTTTTTTTATAATCGGTTATTGGATTACTTAAGTCACAAAAATTTTATGAGACAAATAATTTTGGTATTTATTTGCATTTATATAGCACTAAAAAGGTTTTTTAAAAATGATTAAGGCGACGGAAACTTTCGGAGGCTCATGGCCATTTAGGGCAAACTTTTTTAAGGGCAATGGTTTTTTGCAGCATTATGTAGACGAAGGGAAAAAAAAAGCAAATCCAATTATTATGCTTCATGGTGAGCCAACTTGGGGTTATATTTACAGGAGGTTTATTTCGAGGTTATCTAATAAATACCGTGTTATAGTTCCAGATATGATGGGTTTTGGTAAATCAGAAACACCTCAAAATAAAAATTATACTCTTCAAACACATGTTGAAAACTTAAGTAGGTTAATTGAATTCTTAGACTTAGGTAATATAACATTTGTTGCGCAAGATTGGGGAGGTCCAATTGCAGGTGCTTATTCAATCAGAAATATTGAAAAGATTAATAGTTTCGTTCTGATAAACACTTTATTCGGATATAGTAACGAAAAAAGACCACAAAGTTTATCTCCTTGGTTTCAATGGATAAAAAAACATCATGAAGCTAAAACATTGGAGGGTATTTTGGGAGAATTAGGGTCAACAATATTATCAGTTATGAAAATTCCAAATTTTACCAATAACCATGTTATAACTGAGAATTGGATTAGAGCATATTCAGCACAATTTCCAGATAGAGCAAGCTGTAAAGGAGCTATTAACTTCCCACTAGATGCTCTTTTAAAAAAAATGGTTCCTTATATTATTGAAGGTATAAAACAAGGAGATTTGAAATCATTGTGTTCTAAACCAGCTATATTGGCCTATGGAATGCAAGATAGAGCAATTGAGCCTGATTATGCTATTAGAGATTTCAAAGCACTTTTTCCTAATTCAAAGATAATTGAAATGCCAAATGCTGGGCATTATTCTCAAGAAGATAAACCAGAAACTTTAACAGAAATAATTGAAGAATTCATGTTAGCAAACACTAAAACTACTTAAAAAATCTATTATAGATACAATAAATGGATTCCATAAAGAAATTATAAAGAGTCGTAAAAGCTTATTTGATATCCAATTTACCTAAAATAAATTTACATCTGTCCCAAGACTCTTAAAGTGTTTAAACTGTAATGTATTAAAATTTATAATAATATTAAAGCAATTAGAATACATACCTTATAAAGACAATTCTGATTGAAAGGTATATAACTATTATAATGAAAAATCTTATAATATTTTTATTAATATTTAATATTACATTGTATGCTGATAATGATACTTGTTTTTTTTAACCTATATCTATATTTAGGTTTTTAAATTATAATATTGTAATGAATATTATTTTGATTTATTTAGATTTTCCTTTTTGGAGAGCAGAGGTTCCTCGAATTTCATTATTTTTAAGTAATACTAAATTTGAAGATAAAAGAATTTCAAGTGAAGAATTTCAAAGAGTAAAAGAAAATGGTGTTTTAGATGATGGAACTTTAATACCTTTTCATCAATTACCTTGTTTAAAAGTAAATGATATTATTATAGCGCAAACTGGAGCTATATCGAGATTTTGTGGAAAACTTTCTAATTTATATCCTAAAAATGATGATTTACGAGCTGCTCAGATTGACCAGTTTATTGATATATTAACTGACATAACTACATTTATATCTTCTACTCAGGTCGAAGATAGAGATATAAATTTTTTGAACAGTATCAAAAGAAAGCTTTTTATTCTAAATAAAGCTATGAATAAAAATAATGATTTCATAGTTAAAGATTATTTTTCAATAGCTGATATTGCTATTTGGAGTTTTATGTGTTGGTTAACAGGAGGAAATATTGCATCAGTACCAAAAGATATTGCTAAGAACTATGATTGCATTCTCAGACTTTGCAGAAAAATAGATAATAAAGATATTATTAAGAAGTGGGTTAATAAAACTTTTCCAAAAAAATACAGCAGAAACTTTTATTGAATTATTTAATTTGCTCTCTCATAAATGCTACATTAGTTATTAAGCCAGGAAGTAACCATTGGAATAAATTGACAACTTTTTTAATTTCATTAAGTCTTTTGTCCTTATTAGCAGCATTTATGATTTGAATAGATTTTATTTTATTCGGATTAGGTAATAATAAAGCTTCCTTGATTATAAAGTTGTGTATTTCTAAAACTTTTTGTTCGTATTTAGAGCTTAATAAAGCTGGTAAAAAAGATTTCCATGCCATTTCAAAATAACTAGGCCATCTAGCAAATGCTCTGTAATCTGTATTAAGAAATGGTAAACCTAAATTGTTTCTTATTGATTTATATATTTCTTTTAAACTTTTATTAGCGTGATGTTGTTCAATTAGTAACATATAATTATCTTCAGTTATCATACTAGTGCTTTTATTTTTTTTGAAGGATTTAGTATTTATAAGCTCTCCTTCTTCTAAAAATATTCTTGCTACAGTTGCCATGATTAAGTATGGCATATTTCCAGTAGTAAAAATTTGATTAACTTCATTAATTTTTTTAATTTCTAAATCATTATAGTTTATTTTCTTTAATTTCTTTCTCAAAGATTTTGGTTTCAACTCTAAAGCTTTTTTTTTTGACATACTTACTAGTTTTTTACATAACTTATCAAATTCTATGCTCTTAGTTAATGGGTGCATGTATTGCCATAATGAATTATAAAAGAATGGATGCTTTGCAAATGCCATAGCAACTACTCCCATCCAAGGGACATTAAAAGCTAGTTTAGTATCATTATAACTTTTTTTAAGATTACCTTTAGCTAAATATTCAGGAGTTACAATTATTTTAGGTATTGTAGAAGGTTTTTTTCTTGGAAAAGAATAATTCATATTTTTAGTTTAACTAAATAATTGATACCGTAAAATAGAAAAGTTGAATAGAAAAGAAATTCATCTGGTGCCTTTATGTCTTCTGGTAAAGATAAATAACATGATAAAGCTATTACTCCTATGTAAGTCTAACAGATTCCATATCAAGAATCATAAAGAGACATTAAAGCTGATTAGTTATTAATTTACCTAATGTTCATTTACATGTATTTCAAGGCTCTTAAAACGCTAAATGAGTCATTCTATAAGTAAGAAAACAATTAATTGTTAATTGTTAATAGACATATATAATTAAAATATGAAATCTATTTTATTTTTATTAAATATTTTTTATATTAACTTAGTATTTAGTGGAACTTATAAGGTAGAAGCTTATATGGATACTACTATTTCTGGAGATACTAAATTACCTGATAACAGA
>MDTB01046617.1_pt1 | contig 19012 bp, 21 predicted proteins | sample 811161 | NCBI WGS metagenome assembly MDTB01 (sample SAMN05326650, study PRJNA326480) | marine metagenome | isolation source: seawater | place: Mediterranean Sea | collected 2009
ATATATTTTTCCTCCTGTGCCTAGCTTAGGAGACTCATAAAAAATTGCATTATCAATTCGATCACCAATAGCTATGTAATCAGACATTGTCTTAAACCCAGCAAAATTAGATCCAATCATGTCATATTTAGAAGCGAGTATTTTGTCTATTGTTTTATTAAGACCAAAGGTAAACTTACCCATCGGAGTATCCATGCCTAATACTGATTTACGTTTCCAGTAAACGCTTCCAGCACCGCTTCCGGTTTTATTATTTCCACCAGAAAGACCAGTGTCGTTATGAACCTCTGATTCAATACCAAAGAAGGCTTTATAACCACCACCTAAATTCTCTTTACCTTTAACCCCCCAACGAGAGGAAGATAATGGACCATAGGCTAATCCAGTTAGTGTTTCGTCACTATCCCCAACGCCGGAAATACTTGTGAGACCAGCATCTAAACGACCATAAACCTTCACAGAAGCAGCCTGTGCCACACCTGCAAAAGCAGTAAGGCAAGCTAAAGCTAAAAGTGATTTTTTCATTTATTTCTCCAAAATTCAAAAAAAAAAACGGTGTATAACACCGCGATTAACAATTAAATTATGTATTAGAAATTTAAAAGGAAACAATAAATAAGCAATTTTGAAACAAAAATTTCACAATCTGTGTATTATTCGCACGACAGAACAATGATACAAATTTATAAAAAAGACCTTCAGTTCTAAACGAATAAATTATCTTTATTATTTGTTAGTAAATATTAAAATAATTGCTAAGTTGTAAACTTTTAGATATTATTATCGGCTAACCTATTAAATTATAATGGTTTATTAAAATGAATCAAATTCAAAAAACATTTGTTACTAAACACGCTGACATAGACCACAAATGGCTTCTTGTAAGCGCTAAAGACAAAATTCTTGGTCGGTTGGCATCAAGTATTGCTTTTAGATTACGTGGAAAACACAAGCCTGAGTTTACTCCTCATATGGACAATGGGGATTATGTGATAGTTGTTAATGCATCACAACTCAAAGTAACTGGAAACAAATTCGATGGTAAGAAATATTACAGGCATTCAGGCTTCCCTGGTGGCATTTACGAGACAACCTTTTCAAAAATGCAAGATAAGTTTCCTGGAAGAGCTTTACATTTAGCAGTCAAAGGTATGCTACCTAAAGGCCCCCTGGGTTATGCAATGATTAAGAAATTAAAGATTTATGAAGGTGATTCTCACCCGCATTCAGCGCAATGTCCAATTGGCATTGAATTGTAAATTTAAAAGTAAGGAATTTATATGGTTGGAGACTATTTTTACGGAACTGGTAGACGAAAAAGCTCAGTAGCTAGAGTTTTTGTAAAAAAAGGTTCTGGAAATATTACTGTAAATGGCAAATCACTAGATGACTATTTCCCCAGAGAAACTGGTAAGATGATTGTTTGTCAGCCGCTCGTTTTAACTGACAATTTAACCAGTTTTGATATAAAGGTAAATGTTTTTGGTGGTGGGGAATCTGGACAAGCAGGCGCTGTAAGGCATGGTTTAACTAGAGCCCTTATAGAATATGATGAAACTTTAAAACCTAGTCTTTCAAAGGCCGGTTTAGTTACAAGAGATGCAAGAGAAGTTGAACGAAAAAAAGTTGGTTTGCATAAAGCTCGTAAAAGAAAGCAGTTTTCCAAACGATAATTTTCTATTTATTACTTAGCAAGCGATGGTTTGTATACCTTCCTCAAAAAAATATGGGCACTCACATCTATAATTTTCCGACTGGGTACTAAGTGATTGACGTTGGAGTAGTTGGTTCCTCAGGCTACACTGGACTCGAGCTACTACGTATTTTAAGTCAACATCCTGAAATTAATAAAATCCTTATTACAGCGGGCAGAAGTAAAAAAGATCAAATGGATGACATAGTCAGACATTTGATTGGCAAAAATACTTTATTTTCTTGCGAATTAAATAGTAGAGAATTTGATAAATGTGATGTTGTTTTTTTTGCAACGCCCCATGGTGTTGCTATAGAAAACGCGGAGCATTTAATTAATAAAGGGATTAAGGTAATTGACCTTTCAGCAGATTTTAGACTTAAAGATTCAAGCGATTTTAAGAAATGGTATGGAAAAGAACACACCAAAAAAAAATTATTAAAAGAAGCAGTTTATGGTTTACCAGAAATATATAGAAAAGAAATTAAAAATGCAAGATTAGTCGCCATGCCAGGCTGTTACCCCACAGCAGTTATACTAGGGTTTTTGCCTCTTTTGTTAGGGAATCATATAGATGTTGGAAACTTAATAGCAGATTGCAAATCCGGTGTAAGTGGTGCTGGCAAGACACCAAAGTCTTCAACAATGTTTTCAGAGACTTCAGAAAACTTCATGCCATATGGTCTTACTGGCCATAGACACTGGCCCGAGATATATCAAGAGCTCAATTCTATAATTTCTAACTCAAAAACAACTCAAAACCCTTCTTCAAATTCTTTGGGGATTTTGTTTTGTCCGCATTTGGTTCCTATGATAAGAGGTATAGAAACCACTTTGTATTGTAAATTAAATGAATTATCTCAGGGCAACGATATTCAGAAACTTTATGAGGAAACTTATGCATTAGAGCCATTTGTGGAGATATTATCAGAAGGAGTCAATCCTGAAACTTCATCAGTAAGGGGTTTAAACACTGCTAAAATTGCAATTACAAGACCCGAATATAATAAAAACTCTGATTCAAAATATTTAGTAATTACGTAGTGGAGGACAATTTGGTTAAAGGGGCATCTGGACAGGCTGTTCAAGTCATGAATATTATGTTTGGTTTTAAAGAAACCACTGGATTAGATCTAATTGCTTTAATTCCCTAATAGATTAGAATTAATAAAAATATAAAGGATACTAATATGAATGCAGAGGTACACCAAGAAAGTTTAAACCCAACTTCGTTAGAGCAGATGCCCGCTCCTTTTGTTTTTACAGATTCAGCGGCAGATAAAGTGAAAAGTTTAATTGAAGAAGAAGGTAACCCAGATCTTAAGCTTAGAGTTTTTGTGCAAGGTGGAGGTTGCTCTGGGTTTCAATATGGGTTTACATTCGATGAAGTTGTTAGTGAAGATGATACAAAAATGGAGAAAAATGGTGTTGTGCTTTTAATTGATAGCATGAGTTACCAGTATTTGACTGGTTCTGAAATTGATTACAAAGAGGATTTAGAGGGAGCTCAATTTGTAATAAGAAATCCAAATGCACAGACCACTTGTGGATGTGGGTCGAGTTTTTCAATATAGTTATGTAGCCTTACCCATTGACTCTATAACTTTCTTTGCATCTCCAAAGACCATCATAGTTCTCTCCATATAAAACAGCTCATTGTCCAGGCCAGCGTAACCTGAGGCCATTGTTCTTTTGTTTACTATTACAGTCTGGGCTTTGAAAACCTCTAATATTGGCATTCCATAAATTGCACTACCAGGAGTACGTGCGGCAGGGTTAACTACGTCATTTGCCCCAAGAACTAAAACTACATCAGTTTGACTAAATTCCGAATTTATCTCATCCATTTCAAAAACTTGATCATATGGCACTTCTGCTTCAGCCAACAAAACATTCATATGGCCAGGCATCCTACCAGCTACTGGATGAATTGCATATCTAACTTGAATATTTTTACTCACAAGAGTATCAGACAATTCTTTAAGAGCATGCTGAGCACGAGCAACTGCTAACCCATACCCTGGAACTATGATTACACTTTCAGCATTTGAAAGCATAAAAGCAGCATCATCAGCCGAACCACTTTTAACTGCTCGCTGTTCTGAGGAGCCTGCTGGGCCTGAGACTTCCCCTCCAAACCCCCCAAGAATTACACTAATAAAAGATCTGTTCATAGCCTTACACATTATGTAAGACAAAATAGCACCAGATGAACCTACCAGAGAACCTGCAACAATCAACATACTATTTCCGAGAGAAAACCCTATCCCGGCTGCTGCCCATCCTGAGTAGCTATTGAGCATTGAGACCACGACTGGCATATCTGCTCCTCCAATTGGGATTATCATCAAAACCCCAATCAAAAAAGAAAAAAGTAAGATTGCATAAAAAGCGTTCAGATCTTGAGTAAAAGTAAATATAAGGCCCAAACCAATAATCGTTAAACCAAGAATAAGATTCAGTAAATGTTGTCCCCTGAACACAATTGGCGAGCCCTGAAAAAGCCTAAATTTATAGTTTCCTGATAATTTACCAAAAGCAATTACAGAACCTGAAAAAGTGATTGCTCCAATCGCAGCTCCTAAAAATAGCTCAAGTCTGTTACCGGTTGGAATTGGTTGGCCTTTTTCGGTAATGTTCAACGCATATGGTTCTATAACTGCAGCAATCGCGATAAAAACCGCAGCTAAACCAACCATTGAATGCATAAAAGCTACTAATTCTGGCATTTTAGTCATTTCAACCTTTTTTGCCATTGTAGCCCCGATGCCACCACCTAAAACGATACCCAAAAATACAAGAATAAAACCGCTTGATAAATTTTCTTTTCTAAGAAATTCAGACATTGTTCCAATTAACCCGAATGTGGTAAATATGGCAATTGTCATTCCAACCATTCCAAAAATATTGCCTTTGATACTAGTCGTTGGATGGGATAGACCCTTTAAGGCTTGTATAAAACAAATTGAGGCAATTAAATATAATAAGGTTACTGTATTTATAGAGAAGCTCATGATCAACTATTCCTCTTTGACTTATCTTTTTTTTTGAACATTTCTAGCATTCTCCTCGTAACTAAGAAGCCTCCAAAAACATTAACTGCAGCAAGCGTTACGGCAAGAAACCCCATCACTTGTCCAAAGGTGGTTTCAGTTAGTGCAGCAGCGAGCATAGCCCCAACAATTACAATGGCCGAAATGGCGTTAGTGACTGCCATAAGGGGTGTATGGAGTGCAGGTGTAACATTCCAAACCACGTGATAACCAACATAAATTGCGAGTACAAAAATTATAAGATTTGAAAGAGTAGGGCTAATTAATTCCATATTTTTCCTTCATTGACAACTAAGGTGGCAGAGACAATTTCATCATCTTCAGGAATCTGAAGTTTGTTTTCGTCATTGATGATTAATTTGAGAAAATCGAGAATATTTCTTGCATAAAGAGAGGAGGCATCAGTTGGAAGTAGTGCGGGTAAGTTTGGTATGCCGATAATTTTTACACCCTCAACAATAACCGTTTTGTTTAATTCTGACCCCTCACAATTACCCCCTTGTTCAACTGCCATGTCCACAATCACAGAACCAGTTCTCATACTTTTAACCATGCTCTGGTTGATTAAGATGGGTGCTTTTTTACCAGGTATAAGAGCTGTTGAAATAACAATATCTGCTAAAGAGATTCTTTTTGCCACCTCTTCGCTTTGTCGAACCATCCAAGATTGTGGCATTGATTTCGCGTATCCTCCTTCACCCAAAGCAGCATTCTTTTCTTCCTCAGTTTCAAGAGGAACGTCAATAAATTTTGCACCTAATGACTCAACTTGTTCTTTAACTGCTGGCCTTACATCTGAAGCCTCTACGACTGCACCTAGCCTTTTTGCAGTTGCTATAGCCTGAAGTCCGGCAACACCTGCACCAAGAACTACAGCTTTTGCTGCTTTGATTGACCCTGCAGCTGTCATCATCATTGGAAAAAGTCTGGGATATTCATTAGCAGCTAATAAAACAGCCTTATAACCGGCTAAATTTGCTTGAGAAGAGAGCACATCTAGCGATTGTGCCCTTGTAGTTCTTGGTGCGGCTTCAAGTGCAAAGGCGGTTACGCCTTTTTTAGCAAGTAATTCAAGACCCGACTTATCAAATGGGTTCAGCATTCCAACAAGTATCGAACCCGCCTTTAATGAAGAACACTCAGTTTCTGTAGGAATGTTAACTTTTAGAATAAGGGGTTTTTCAAGTGATTCAATCTGGGTACATATTTTTCCGCCTGCATCTTTGAAATCCTCATCTAACATATTTGAGAGATTTCCAGCATTTTCAGCAATGAAAACCTCATGCCCCATCGAAACGAGTTTTTTAACCGTTTCAGGCGAGGCCGAAACTCTAGTTTCTCCCTCAATTAATTCTCTGGGAATGCCAATTTGCATCCAAAAACCTCCTACAGTATTAAAATTAGTGAATAATTATTTATATAACGAAAATGGTAAATAAAAAACATATTGTAATCGGATTATCAGGTGGGGTTGATTCATCTGTGGCTGCCTGGTTGTTAAAATCCCAAGGACATAAAGTTTTGGGTATTTTTATGAAAAACTGGGACGACGACGATACTGATACATATTGTACTAGTAAACAAGACTTTTTGGATGCAGCAACTACAGCAGAGGTTATTGGCATAGAGTTTGATGCAGTTTCTTTCAGTAAAGAGTATAGAGAGAGAGTTTTTAAAGATTTTTTGCATGAATATTCATTAGGGAGAACGCCAAATCCAGATGTCTTTTGTAATTCGGAAATTAAGTTTAAGTCATTTTTAAGATATTCACACGACCTTGGAGCAAATTATATCGCCACTGGCCATTACGCTAGAACAACACTTGGAAGAAACGGAAAACATAAGCTTCTAAAAGGTAATGACTATGGTAAAGATCAATCATATTTTTTACACAGACTCAATCAAAGGCAGCTTTCAGCTGCTATGTTTCCTTTAGGTGAGTTAAAGAAAAAACAAGTTAGAGACTTGGCTAGAGAAATTGGTTTACCAAATGCTGAAAAAAAAGATTCGACAGGTATTTGTTTTATAGGAGAAAGACCTTTTAGGGAGTTTCTAAATAAATACCTAGAAACTCAGCCGGGGCCAATATGTAATATTAAAGGTGAAACCATTGGGAAACATGATGGACTTTCTTTTTACACTATTGGCCAAAGAAAAGGTATGGGAATTGGTGGTTTATCTAACAGCCATAATAAAGAAAGTAATTGTAAACCTTGGTTTGTTATTGCCAAAGAAAAATCATCTAACACCTTAATTGTTGACCAAGGCAGAGACAGCCCCCATTTACTCAAATCTGATTTAAAGGCAATCAAGACCTCTTGGGTATCAGGAGAGCCTCCAAATTTTAGTCAAATTGAAGCAAAAATAAGATACAGACAAAAAGAATTTTCCAGTTCTTTGATTTGTAGCGAAGATGAATTCAGCCTACGATTTGACACTCCACAGTGGGCCGTAACTCCAGGCCAATCTGCAGTTTTATATAACGGATTAGAATGTCTTGGAGGTGGTATTATCAGTTAGGAAATTTTTGGTTCAAACAATCTTTTTAATAACTGTTTTTTCGGAAAATAAATATGAGCAAAAATCAACTTTTGAGTTTATCTCCTCTTGACGGGCGTTATAGTTCACAATTGGAGGTATTACGGCACTATTTTTCCGAATATGCTTATATTGTTTACAGAGTGAAAACAGAAGTCTTATGGTTTAAAGAAATTTCTAAGATTGGTTTAAAAGAATTCCCCCCTCTTTCCTCTGAAGCCGAGAAAGAGATTACTTCTTGGTATGAAAATATTTCATATCAGGATGTTGAAGAGATAAAAAAAATTGAAAGCCGAATTAATCATGACGTTAAATCTGTTGAATATTTCCTAAAAAGCAAAGCAGTTAAATCTGGCTTGTCAGATTTAAGCAATTTGGCAGAATTTTTTCATTTTTGTTGTACGTCTGAGGACATAAATAATTTATCGCACTCAATGATGCTTTTTGATGCAAGAGAGAAGCTTCTTTTGCCTTTTTTTGAAAAAATAGTAGCTCAGTTAGCAAAAATAATTATCGAAACTTCTGAGGATGCAATGCTGTCTAGAACACATGGCCAAACAGCTTCTCCAACTACTATGGGTAAAGAGATTGCCAATTTGCGTGCAAGAATTAGAAATTCTAGAGACCGACTTAAACAAATCAAGGTTATGGGTAAATTTAATGGGGCTGTCGGTAATTTCAACGCTCATCATTTCTCTTGTCCAGAAATTGATTGGCCTTCCATTTCTGAGAGTTTTGTAAAAAAGCTCGGTTTAAATGTCAACCTCATGACGACTCAAATCGAACCTCATGATTGGATTGCAGAATATAGCGATGCTGTTTTTGCTACTAATACAGTTTTAATTGACCTATGTAGAGATATTTGGAGTTATATTTCACTTGATTATTTTGCTCAAAATACTAATGAGAATGAGGTAGGTTCTTCAACTATGCCGCATAAAATTAATCCAATCGATTTTGAAAATGCCGAAGGTAATTTAGGAATAGCTAACGCCTTATTTAGACACTTCTCAGAGAAATTGCCAATATCTAGATTTCAAAGAGATCTAACTGATTCAACTGTGCTACGGAATCTTGGGGTTGCTGTTGGACACAGTATTCTCGCATACAAATCAATTCTTAAAGGATTAACTAAGATTTCAATTAACCGAGAAAAACTCAGACAAGATCTCGAAAACAGTTGGGAAGTTCTAGCAGAGCCGATTCAATCGTATATGCGCCGTTTCGATTTTCCTGCTCCTTACGAGCAACTCAAATCACTTACTAGAGGAAATACTGTAGATCAAAAGAAAATAAAAATCTTTATTGACAGTCTTTTAATTGATGAAAAAGACAAAAAAATACTTCTTAGCTTAAGTCCTACTAACTATGTTGGATATGCCTCAAAACTTGCAAAAAAAGAGTTAGATCAAGAATAAATTTAAAATTCCAAAAAAAAGCCGATACATATTATGTAATCTGGAGAATGTTTATGTTGAGAAATTTTTTTATTTTATTCATATGCCTTTGTTTGGCGAATTCAGCTTTAGCTAGAAAAAGATGCTTAGTATCTTCAAAGGTGACTCTTTTATATTATGAAAGAATCCAGTCTGTGACAATATGGGCTGAGAGTTTAAAGGATGCTAATAAAAAATTTAGAAAAATATTTCCTCACAGAACAAATGTGATGAGAATTAGATGCCGTGAACACATAAATCCTTATGAGAGAATTCAATAAAAATTAAAACTCTTAAGGATTTAAAATATTCTCTCCATCTTTTTTTATTGGTTTTACCAGGTCCTCTCTCTTGATACCAAGCCAGAGAGTTATCGGAGCCATGACAAATATTGAAGAGTAAATACCAAATACAATGCCAATAGTTAATGCAATAGCAAAGTAATGTAAAACGGGTCCGCCAAAAATCAGCATTGCTAAAACCATAGTCTCTGTGGTTCCGTGGGTAATAATGGTTCTTGACATGGTTCTAGTAATTGCATTATTTATCGTTTCTACAACGGATGCTTTCCTCATTCTTCTAAAGTTTTCTCTTATTCTGTCAGCAACTACAACTGACTCATTAACTGAATATCCTAATACAGCTAGAACTGCAGCTAGAACTGAAAGTGAGAATTCCCACTGAAACATAGAGAAGAACCCCAAAATAATTACTACATCATGAAGATTAGCAATAATTGCGGCTACAGCAAACTTCCACTCAAACCTTATGGCAAGGTAAATCATTATTCCAATCACCACGAAAATCATGGCTAATACCCCATCTCTGGCAAGTTCACTACCGATTTGCGGCCCAACATACTCAATCCTTCGTAGTTCTGCATTCAGGCCGTTAAGAGATTTAATTTTCTCAAATACATTTTCAGCTTCATCCTTCTTTTCAGAGTCTAGCGGCAATCTAATGAGGACATCTTTTGACGTTCCAAAGTTTTGTACCTGAGAGTCAGAATAACCTAGGTCATTTAATTTGTTTCTTATCTGATTAACTGGCGCATTACCTGAGTATGAAGCCTCAATCAAAGTTCCTCCGGTAAACTCAATGGAAAAATGTAGCCCTTGAAGACTTATAAAAATAATTGAGGCAATAAAGGTAATAATGGACAGGCCATTGAAAAATTTGGCGTGCTTCATGAAAGCAATATCTTTTTTTATTCTAAAAAATTCCATATGGCCTAACCTATTTCTAATTTTGATAATTTTTTTCTATTTCCATACCAAATGTTAACCATTCCTCTTGAGAAGAAAACAGAGGAGAACATTGATGTAAGAATACCTAGTACATGAACAACTGCGAATCCTCTTATAGGTCCTGAGCCAAATACTAGCAAAGCAATTCCCGCGATTAATGTGGTTATATTTGAGTCAAGAATGGTGGCCCAAGCTTTCTCATAGCCTGCAGAAATAGCAATTTGCGGTGTTGATCCTGCTCTAATTTCCTCCCTAATTCTTTCATTAATTAAAACATTCGAATCAATAGCCATTCCCAGAGTCAAAGCCATTGCGGCGATTCCTGGTAATGTTAAAGTAGCCTGTAAAAGAGATAATAAAGCTATTAAAAGCGTGAGGTTTAGAGATAAAGCAAGAGCAGAAAAAATACCAAAAACAAAATAATACAAAATAATGAAAATGGCTATCGTCACGAAACCCCATAAAGTAGATTGAAAGCCTTGACTTACATTATCAGCACCTAAACTTGGTCCAACAAGTCTTTCCTCAATGATTTCCATAGGAGCTGCCAGTGACCCTGCTCGTAGCAAAAGGGCTGTGTCAGCAGCCTCAACGGTAGTCATTTGGCCTGATATTTGAACTCTTCCACCTGGGATTTCACTTCTAATTACTGGGGCCGTGATAACTTCGCTTTTGCCTTTCTCAACAAGTAAAATTGCCATTCTTTTACCAATATTCTTACGGGTTACTTCTCTGAAAACCCTTTTTCCCTTGCCATCAAGTGTTAGGTGAACAGCAGGTTCAATTGGATTTTGAGAATCAAAACCAGCTTGTGCATCAGTTAAGTTGTCACCAGTCAATAAAATTTCTTTTTTCAGAGGAAGATTATTTCCGTCTTTGTCAAGAAAAATTAGAACACCAGGTGGAACTTTACCATCAGAAATTGATGAAACTGTTTCAGGACTATCGTCGACTAGATGAACTTGAAGAGTAGCAGTTCTACCAAGAATATCTTTGGCTTTAGCGGTGTCTTGAACACCCGGCAATTGCACTACTATTCTGTCTTTCCCTTGTTGTTGAATAATCGGTTCTGAAACACCTAGTTCATTAATTCGGTTTGATAAAGTTGTGATGTTTTGTTTTAAGGCGTATTCACGAATTTTTTCAATACTTTCCGCTTTCATGGAGCCAGTAACTATGAAGTTTATCTTTTCATTATCATAATCTGTATTTTCATTCACTAACCAATCTAGCTCGGGAATATTGTTTTCAAGTGTTTTTTTAATTTTTTCAGCAAGTATTAGGTCTGATGTTTTGATTAAGATGTTTCCTTGATCTCTGCTTATACCGGAATGTCTAATTCGCTCCTTTCTTAAAGCCGAACGGCTGTCAGTTTTTAAATTTTCTAACTTACTAATTTTTGCTGAATTCATGTCAACTTCCAGCATAAAGTACACTCCGCCTCTGAGATCAAGCCCTAAATACATGGGCAAGGCACTCAGTTTAGAAAGCCAGTTGGGCACACTAGATACTAAATTAAGTGCAACAACGAAAGAGGAATCCTTTTTTGATGGATTTATAGTTTCTTCAATTATTTCTCGAGCTTTGAGTTGAGTTTCAGTGGAATCAAATCTAATTTTAATGGTGCCCCCGCTGATATTATTTTCAAACTTAACAGGGTCATGTTTGATTTTATTTTCTGACAATGCCTTTTTCACTTGATCTATTGTGTCTTCTGTAACTTTTACAGTGGCTTTTGTTGAAGAGATTTGAACAGCAGGTAACTCGCCAAAAAAGTTGGGTATTGAGTAAATCAGTCCAAAAAGTAATGCAATCCCCATTAAAGCAAGTCGCCAATATGCTAATTTGTTCATAATTTCACTTATTAATAATTGTTAAAGTTGAAAATTACCCAAAATATGACTAGAGCAATCCCTTAATTGTACCTTTTGGCAGAAGAGTTTGAATTGATTGGCGCTGAATTAGGGTGGTAATTTTATTTTCATCGACACCAATTTCGACGGTTACATAACTTGTATCAACATTAGTAATTTTACCTACCATACCACTAGAGGTAATGACCTCATCATTTTTTTGTAGTCCTTCAACTAGAAGTTTGTGTTCTTTGGCTCTTTTCATCTGGGGGCGAATCATGAGAAAGTAAAGCACAACAAACATTAGAATAAGGGGTAAAAAACTCATTAAGGGATCTGGTGCAGTATTTGCAGTTTGTGCGAAAGCGCTATTAATCATTAAATTAACTCCAATCTAAATCTTTAATTATAAAGAAACATAACAGTTTGGTCAGCGTAAGCAATCAAGATTTTTTATTATTGTTTGTATGTTCTATTGTTAAAAAAGAACTTAAAAAGGTCAAAAATGAAATTTTCGGTAACGACACAAGATGGTAACGCTAGATCTAGTATTATGAGCCTGGCAAATGGAGAGGTGAAAACTCCAATTTTTATGCCAGTTGGAACTTACGGGGCTGTGAAAGGAATTAAAACCAGTGTTTTAAAGGAGTTGAACACTCAAATTATTTTGGGTAACACATTCCATTTATGGCTTCGCCCAGGATTAGATGTCATCGATAGATTTGGAGGACTTCATGGTTTTATGAATTGGAATGGTCCGATTCTTACGGACTCGGGTGGATTTCAAGTTTGGTCGTTAGGGGGTTTGAGAAAGATTACAGAAGAAGGAGTTTTTTTTAAATCCCCAGTCAATGGAGACAATTTGTTTCTATCTCCTGAAGAATCTATGAAAATTCAAAAAGTTTTAAATTCAGACATAGCCATGGTTTTCGATGAGTGCACTACTTGGCCAATTACAAAAAAAAAAGGCTAATCAATCGATGCAACTTTCTTTAAGATGGGCTGAGAGAAGCAAAGTTGCATTTGGTGAAAATAATAATTTATTCGGAATAGTACAGGGTAGTATGTTCGAAGACTTGAGAGTTGAATCATTAGAAGGACTTGAGGCTATAAATTTTGATGGTTACGCAATAGGAGGCTTGTCTGTTGGAGAGTCAAAAGAGGATATGTTTAGAATTCTTAAAAGTATTATTCCATTAATGCCCAGAGACAAACCAAGATACTTGATGGGAGTTGGTACCCCTGAAGATTTAGTCGAGGGAGTTTTTAATGGTGTAGACATGTTTGATTGCGTACTACCGACCAGAAATGCAAGAAATGGTTGGTTGTTTACAAAATTTGGAAATCTCAAGATTAGAAATTCACGGTATGGTGTTGATAAGAATCCGATTGATACCTCATGTGAATGTCCTGTTTGCAGTCAAAATTCATATTACAGCAGAGCTTATATTCATCACCTCCAAAAAATTAATGAAATGTTGGGTTCTGTTTTAACAACAACTCACAATTTATGGTTTTACTTAGACTTGATGAGACAGATGAGAGAGGCGATAGAGGCAAAAAGATTTTCTAGTTGGCGCCAAGATTTTTATTACAAGAGAAGCGTAGGGGTTTGATTGCAATCATTGCGTCACCGTAGCTAAAAAAACGAAATTTTCTTTTAACTGCCTCTTCATAAGTCTTGATACAAGCTTTGTGACCCAAAAAGGAACATATTAGGATTAATAAAGTAGATTTTGGCAGGTGAAAGTTTGTAATTAAACCATCAACTATACGAAACTTAAAGCCGGGTTTAATAAAAAGATTTGTTTTCCAACTTTGTGGAGTTATGGGGTTGTATTTTCTATAACGCGTACGGTCGTTATCGGTTATTAGCATTAAAGATTCAAGTAACCGTAAACTAGTAGTTCCTACAGCTATGATTCTATGGTTTTCTTTTAATGCGTAATTAATAGCTTTCGAACAACTTTCAGAGATTTCACAATTCTCTTCATGCATTTTATGTTTGTTTATCAAGCTTGTTCTAATAGGCATGAATGTTCCAATACCGACATGTAGTGTTACAAAGTTAAAATTAATACCTTTAGCAATTAGTTTTTTGAAGAGTTGGTTGTCAAAATGTAGTCCTGCAGTTGGTGCTGCGATAGAACCTGGAGTATTTGCAAAAATATTTTGATAGCGTGATTTGTCTGATTTTTGCTCTTTTCTTTTTATGTATGGAGGAAGAGGCATTTCACCATATTGATCTAAGATTTCTTTAATTGGATTTAAAAATTTAACCAGGAATTGTTCAGGTTTATTTGGATCTCTTCTTTTAACTTCAATGTAGCAATCACTCCCAACGACTCTTATTTTTTGTCCAATCAAATTTTTTTTCCCTGACTTAATTAATGCATTAGCAAGTAATTTTTTTGGGTTTGAAGATAAATCCTCAATCACTAACAATTCTATTTTTCCTCCTGTTTTTTTCTCACATTTCAGACTTGCAGGTATTACCTTTGAGTTATTAAAAATAAGCAAATCATTTTTTTGGAGTTTTGATGCTAGGTCAGAAAAATTGAATTCTTCAAAGTCAGGGATTGTTTTAATATTTAACGAATTTCCAACATCGACCTGTAGTACTCTACTATCGGATCTATTTTGTTCAGGGTGTTGAGCTATCAAATCTTGAGGTAGTTTGTAAGAGAAATCATTTAAATTCCAAATTCTGGTCATAGCGTAAAACTTGAGACTTTAATTGCAGACACTAATCCACCAGCAGAAGGAATGACTGCTAAACCATTGAGACTCTTTTTTTTAGCTGAGGTAATTTTTAAACCTTGATAAAGTCTGCCTATTAAGATTGCACCTGAAGCTGCAATTGGGTGTCCCATAGCAATCATTCCCCCATAAGGGTTAGTAGTAGTATGTGGAAGGTTAAATGTATTTTTGTTAAGTAGATATTGACTAGCAAATGACTCCATCCATTCAATTTGATCAAAATGACAATTTTCTGGAAATGTTTTTCCAAAAACATTCTTGGGTATGTTGGCTGGAAATCTTGGATCATAACCAAACTGTTGCCAGCTTTTGATTTTTAAAGCAAAACTATTAATTTTCTTTTTATTAAAATATTCTTTTGACATTAAAACTGAAAATGCTGATCCATCAGCTCTATTTGCTATTAGACACGGATTTAAATTATTTTTTTTCCCGTTTGCCTTAACACAAGTCTTATAATTCAGTGATCTGGTGAAGGTATCAGAGTAAACACTAATGTTTTCAAAATCAAAAGGCACAATGTCTGGATGATTCCATTCTTTTGCCTTTCGATGGCTTTCGATCGCTAGTTGACACTGTTCTTTGAAAGACACACTTTTGTCTCTCAAAATATGATCCATTTGACTAAAGATATCTGAATTTGGTAAGTGAAAAGGACTGAACTTAGCTTGAGTATAGGGGACATATTTATTTTTTTTGTTTAATCTAGCTCTTAAAGGAGCACGGCTAAAACTTTCAACTCCTCCTGCAAGAATAACATTGGCTTGCCCAGATTTTATTTTAGTAGCAGCAATTCCTATAGCATCCATACCACTACAACATTGTGTATCGACTGTCATTGCTGGACAAGAATCGGATATACCAGCTGAAAGGGTACATAATCTTGCAGGGTTTCCTCCAGCACCAAGAGCATTTCCAAGAACTATATAATCAATTTCAGATTTACTAATTTGAGCATCCCTTATCACAGCGTCAATTACGGGATTACACAACTCTTCAATTTCTAAATTTTTTAACGCTCCATGTTCAGGAGATATCGGACTTCTCCTAGCGGCGGTTATAAGTGCAACTTTATTTTTATTTGGGTTGGGCATATCTTCCCGCCAATCACCACAAATTTTCAAGTATTTTGAAATTTGTTTTACCGCTATCGAGTAAAGGCCAAACATTAATCTTTTTGAAAGAAGAGATTGGTATATATATTTTTTTTTCTGCTAATAGGGCTTGGATAATTTTTTTTATTGAGTCTGTAAGTGGTAGTAGCTTTAGGGAATCACTGTGAGAATTTTTGGAATTTTTAAAATTGCCAATATAAATAATTATTGCAATTTGTCCTTCTCTACTTTTGTATTTTTTTTTAAATACATAAGAGTTGTTTATTTGAGTAACTGATTGAAGTAACTCCTCAATTTTTTTGGAAGATATTTTTAAACCTTTAATAGAAAAGTTTCTATCTGACCTGCCAGTTAAGTGCAAAAGCCCTTTTTTATCAAACCAGCCTGAATCTCCGGCACTAGCAGGAGATTCTATATTAGCGATATATGGGCTATCAACCCAAATTTTATTTGAGCTATCACACCATGCATTAACGTCCGGAAACAAATTGAACCCTCTACCAGGTTCTCCCCATCCAACAAAGCCCAGCTCGGCAGCACCGTAAAACTCCACAATCTTTGCATTTGGGAATACGCTTTTAACTAGAGTTTCTAAACCAAAAATCCATTCCTCACCACCACTTAAAATTAACTTTACTTTTTCAAATATTTTTTGTTTGTTGTTTTTATTAAGCACCAAACATATAACTCTTAAAATATTAGGAATTGTATAAATTACAGATGGACAGGAATTACTTATGCTGTGTACAAATTTTTTGGTAGAAAATGACTTATCTTTTTTTGACTCTTGGGATCTGTCGTCAACAAATGGTGCATTTATGAGTTCAGATCTGAACTTGGCATATTTGTATAGAGAGTGGCTTGAGCCACAAGCAGCTGCAAATATCTCGGTTTTACTAAAATTAAACACTTTACTCTCAGCATAAGCGCTTCTAATCCATGAGATTTCATCTCTGATAATTGTTTTTGCAGGTCCGAGTGAACCAGAGCTAGTAATTGTAATTTTCTTCAAACTAATATTATAAAAGTTAATATCATGATTATTATCAAAAATTTAACTGATTTGTATAAATTCTTATTTTTGGTCTTAAATTTTTTTCTCAAATGATCAAGTTTTAAATACTCGCCAGTTAGTCTATTGATTGCTCCGGTTTGATCTTCGCTTTGGTTTGGACTGCTTGCAGCTGACATAATATATTTTGAGAAAATCTTATTTATAAATGATGAAAGTTTAGTTGATAAAGGCCTTTCGATATCACAGAATAAAATTATCCTATTAATTTTAGTGTCATTTTTAGCTTGATGAACATATGTTTCATCAAACAAAACAGCTTTTCCATCCCTCCAACTGTATTTTTCACCATCAACCAAAATAAAACAATTTTCAGAGTTAGGGGTTAAGAGCCCCAAATGATATCTAAGAGATCCAGCGTATGGATCTCGATGCGGGTTTAATTTTCCGCCTGAAGGAAGTTCGGCAAACATGGCAGCCTTGACGTTTGGAATGGATTTGAGGATTCTAACTGATTCAGGGCATAAAATTTCTGCTGAAGGATGTTTCGCATCATACCATTTAAGGTAAAACCTTTTCCATCCATACTTAAAAAAAGAATTAAATCCAATATCATCATTTTTGAAGGTGGATTGTATTTTATTTTTTTCTAGTAGTGCTTGTGCTTCATCTCTAAAAATTTTCCAGTTTTCAGTTATTGATGCAAGTTCTGGAATATTTTCTAGTGGAATAAAAGGAGTTCTTTGAACTTTTGAAGTCAAAACAAATAATAAATTTACTGGTGCAAGTATGATTGAATGGTCAAAAAAAGTCTTTGAAAAAGAGGGACGAATTTTTCCTCTAAAGTAAAAAAATATTATAGAAAACAACCAAATAAATATAAAAATCCACTTCATATAGTTATCTCATTTTTTTTTTCTGGCATGTAAAGCATCTGCTATGTTGATTGTCGATTGATGAGCGTTAAACAAAAAAGGAGTTACTAATTTTTTAATTTTAAAATTTTGAAAGTTTCTCTTCTTGCTTAATTGTTTTTTTCCTATCATTCTAGATTGTAAAGATATATCAAGTCTTCTCCATAAGGCAATATATATATGTATCAATCTCAATGATAGAGTCATAGTGAGACTAAGTTTGTCAGCGTTTACACCAATCACAGCCAGAGGCTTGAATATTTTAAGGAGAATTCTTTTTAATTCTGATAAAGGGGTTGTTATACTAATCAAGTCCGCTAGTAATATTAAAGTTAACATTTTCATAGAAACTACAGCGGCAGAATTTATAGAAGTAAATAAAGTCTGAAAAATACCAATCAAAAATATAATTATTCCAAAGTTCTTGATTAAAATTCTAAGTTTTTCATGAGCTTGCCTTCCTAGACTGGTGAAAATTAACAAGCTGAATATGAGTAACACCAAGGCATGATTTAACTCATTAATAAATGTAGCAAAAAGAGTGACTAAAGATAATGAAACTAATTTAAGTGAACTAGGAGTTTTATGCAGCCATGTCTCTTTGGTCAAGTAGGAGGAAATCATTTCTAGATAGAAACCGATTGACGATATAAATTTAGGATTTTATTTGCGGAACCAATTGAATTGACTCTCCCACTTTCTAACCAGATAATCTCATCAAAGCTTTCCAGTAATTCTAGCTGATGACTTGCCATGATAATTGGTTGTTCAAGTTCTAAAATGATCTTCATAAATTTTTTCTGGTTTTTTAAATCCAAACTAGAGAAGGGTTCATCGAGTAATATTAATTCAGGATCATCCATTAAAGCAGATAAGATACAAACCAATTGTTTTTCTCCCTCAGATAATTCGTGAGTTGATTTATCTTTCAGATCATTTACACAATATTTTGATAGAAGTAGATTTAATTTATTTTCAATAAAATTCTTTTTTTTCCCCATTTCTACTTGTCCAAAACACAACTCATCAATTACAGTTGGACATAAAATTTGGTGATCAGGATTTTGAAAAATCAATGACGTTGATAATTCTGAATGTAATTCACCAGAAGAAGGACTATCAATATTTTTGATAATACGTAAAAGCGAACTTTTTCCTGAGCCATTGTTACCTATTATTCCGGTTTTTTTATTTTTTATACATAAACTTATATCCTTCAAAATTGAGGTATTGTCTTTTTTAAAATTTACGTTTTTAAGAGTAACCAAAGGTATAATTGACCAATTAAAATTAAATTATTTTTAAGAGCATTTTACTTTTAGGTTTGGCCAGAGTGGCGGAATTGGTAGACGCACCGGATTCAAAATCCGGCGCCAGCGATGGTGTGCGGG
>MDTB01027590.1_pt1 | contig 19009 bp, 17 predicted proteins | sample 811161 | NCBI WGS metagenome assembly MDTB01 (sample SAMN05326650, study PRJNA326480) | marine metagenome | isolation source: seawater | place: Mediterranean Sea | collected 2009
AAAACATTAAGGACGTCTCTATCCGATAGCGCGTTATTTAATGGAGAGAAATATGCTCAGCAACTCGAGCATGCCTTTTATCAGATGTGGGAGCGTTACCATACTGTTTCGTGAGCTCTCCCGGCTATGTTAAGATTCGCGCATCTTAAGCCTGTGGTAGCCCGCGAGAATGAGTTAGAGGAGCAGTAATATCGAAAAGCCAGTATTGATCACCGGAGGAGCGGGTTTCATTGGTTCTCATTTGTCTGAGAGATTACTTTCTGAGGGCAAGGAGATTATTTGCGTTGACAACTTTTATACCGGATCGAAGAAAAACATAGAACCGTTCCTTGGTAACGCAAACTATGAATTCATCCGTCACTCTGTTTGGCTTCCGCTTTATGTCGAAGTAGGGAACATTTTTAACCTGGCATGCCCAGCGAGCCCTGTGCATTACCAATCCGATCCAGTAGGAACTATGAAGACCTCTGTGCTTGGTGCGATAAACATGCTAGGACTCGCGAAAAGACAAGGATCGCGAGTATTACAAGCGAGTACCAGTGAGGTTTATGGCGATCCGACTACTCATCCCCAAGACGAAGAGTATTGGGGAAACGTAAATCCCATAGGTAAGCGAGCTTGTTACGATGAAGGTAAGAGATGCGCGGAGGCCATATTTTTTGACTACCGTAGGCAATACGACGTCGATATAAGAATTGCCAGGATATTCAATACATATGGCCCAAAAATGCATCCTCAGGATGGGAGGGTTGTTAGTAATTTCATTACGCAAGCTCTTCAGGGGCTTCCAATCACAATTTATGGACCTGGAACCCAGACGCGATCCTTTTGCTATATCGATGATCTTGTTGACGGGCTTATCAGTCTCATGAATAACGAATCTGAAATAGGGCCGGTTAACCTGGGAAATACTGAAGAAGTAGAGGTGCTTAAGCTTGCTGAATTGATCATATCTTTGACCAACTCTGACAGTGAAATCGAGTTTCATCCGCTTCCGAGCGACGACCCAGCGAGAAGGAAACCTGATATTTCAAAGGCTAAAACTTGTTTTGATTGGGCGCCGAAGACTAAGCTTGAATCTGGACTTGTAAAGACGATCAATTATTTTGAGGATTATCTGAGGAAACCAGAGTGACTCCGGCAAAAGAAATTCCAGACATAAAAAAGATTAAATGCCCCGTTTGTGCATATTCAAATTCTGTTCCTTTCTACGATTCAATTGATCAGCCGCTTTCTACAATTGCGTGGCCAGGAAGTGAATCTGAAGCCAATAAGATGAAGTGTCTGCCAATGAAATTTGTGCAATGTCTAAGGTGTAGCCATATTTGGAACAAGGATTTTTCGTATAAAGAAATTCCTTACTCAGATCGTCCTAATAGAATGTTCAATACAGGGCTCTCTTGGAGAGGACACTTGGCAGAAACTCGCGAACTAATCCTCTCGGAGCTGCCCTCAAACCCTACGGTCGTGGACATTGGGTGCGGTGATGGACATTTTGTTTCAGGGCTAGGAGAGGTAATTAAAGGTGAGCGTCGATTAATCGGATTTGACCCGAATACAAGCAGCGAATCCGGTCAAGGGCTAGAATTTTATCCCCGTCTATTTGAACCTAGCACTGATATTCGGGATTTTTCCCCAGATTGCTTGGTCTTGAGGCACGTTCTTGAGCACATGGTTGATCCCTCCTCCTTTCTCGATAGCGTCGCTTGGGGAGCGACCGCTCAGGGCAAAAAACTCTTGTTATTTGCAGAGGTCCCCTGTGTCGACAGGGCACTAAAAGGGCAGAGGTTGGCTGATTTTTTTTACGAACACTTCTCACATTTTACATCTGATTCGTTCAAAATGCTGATAGAGCGGGCTGGCGAGATTCTTCACACAGGCTTCGGTTACAATAAGGAAGTGCAGTACGCCATAGTTGAGGCGTCTGTTCCAAATGCATACATGGAGACAGCTCGATTTGGCAGAGCATTTCATCAGCGAGCAGACAAGAACAGGAGCTATATACAAAATCAGCTCGAGAGCATCGCGAGTGATGGACAGCGCTGTGTTATATGGGGAGGAACAGGGAAAGCCGCTACTTTCATAAATACCTACATCATAGATCCTAGCAGTTTCTCCATGGTCGTTGACTCAGATCCCATCAAGATTGGCACTCACGTGCCTGGCGCTGGGCAGAGAATTAATTCTCCTGACCTTCTTGATGGAACCGAAATTGATACAGTAATTATCCCCGCACAGTGGAGAGCGAAAGATATAGTTGAGGAGATGAAGAGTCGTCGCATATCAGCTAGCAGTGTGCTAATCGAGCATGAAGGTAGGATGGTAGACTTTTTTAAAGGAGCACATCCTTACAGTAAGGAGAAAAAGACGCTAGAGAAGTAAAAAAATCCTCGGGGATCGGCGAGGTCGTTTGATGAGGCGGCGGGTCAAGAACTAGGTCTAAAGTGATACACCTTTTAAATTGATTTTGTAAGGGTAGGTGACTTGCGATGCAGAAGGATTTGTTGTTTTTCAGGATGAACTTAGAGAGCGAAAATGGAACATAAAGATCTGCGGAACACCTTTGGCTTGGCGATCAGCGAGCAGAAAGCAGGTAAGCTGGAAGCGGCAGAGAAGTTGTATGAGTCCATACTTGAATATTTTCCCGATCACTCCGACGCAAAACATAATTTGGGCATAATCGCTATTTCAAAGAATCAATACAGTAGAGCACTCAAATTATTTTCCGATGTTGTCAAAAAAAAATCAAATGTCGAACAATATTGGGTTAGCTATATCGGCACGTTTATAAAGCTTGGTGATCTTGAGCAGGCAGAAAAATATTATCTGGAGATATTGACCAAAGATTTTGCCAATGAAACGCTGGCATCTATAGAGAGTGCTATCAGGGCAAAGAGAGGAAAACTTGAGTCAGGAAAGGCTGGTCGTGCAGAAATCCAAGACCTTATGGATATATATAACCGAAGGGATTTTCTGGCCGTAATTCGACTTGGTAAGGCCCGGGTCAAGGAGCTTACGGGCGCCTATGAAATATTCAATTTAATGGGTGTTGCGGCCTCGCAATTAGAAAAATATGAAGAGGCATTCTCTTTTTTCCTCAAAGCTTTAGAGATAAATCCTGATTACGTCGATGGATACGTGAATCTCGGGCTTGCGTATTCTCGCGCGCAGGATTTCGAACGGGCTTCCCATTTTTTATTAAAGGCCTCTAAGCTTAGACCAGACGACGCTGAAACGTGCTTAAATCTCGGAAAAGCCCTCCTGAAAGAAAAAAAATATGAAAAAGCGCTTACGACCTACCAGCGAGCACTTGAAATTAAGCCTAAGTATGGTGAGGTTTTTTTGGAACTGGGGCTTTTATTTAAAGAGACCGGCGATATTCAGTCCGCCAAAAAACACTTCGCGATGGCGTTAGAAGTTGCGCCCACTTTGGTTGAGGCAATCAATAACCTTGGATTAGTAATGCTTGAGATAGGGGACTACAACGGGGCAAAAATGCAATTCTCGGAGGCCCTTAGACTCAATCCAAACAATGCGCAGGCTCGTTTAAACCTAGGGGCGGTGCTTATGGAGGAGAAAGATAATAAAGGTGCTATTGAAAATTTTAAAAAAGCGATTTCCTTGCAACCAAATTTTTTAGCGGCATATATAAACTGCGGGTCGGCGTATATTAAATTGAAGGACTTTCAGCGGGCAAAAGAAATGCTAGGCAGCGCCCTTAAACTGGATTCGAGTTCAGGAGCCGCGCACTTTACTCTAGCCCAGGTATACTTCGATCATAAAGAATACCGGGCAGCTCGTCTTTCTTTTACGAAAAGCGCTTATAATAAATTTGAAAAGCAAAACTCGAATGCGATGATTGCAGAATGCTTACTGCATGAGGGTAGGCACGACCAGCTAACTGAATATATTAAGAAGGCCTCGAGGAAGGACGAGAAAAATCGGCGATTATCTGCACTTAGTGCGTATACCTCGCAACAGCTTGGGGTTGAGGATTACTATCCATTTTGCAAGAGCCCACTTAGATATGTTTCTGTCAATAACTTTATAAAACAAAAAATCTTCACAAAGTCGTTTTTTGAGAATCTTCTTCTGGACCTGGGTGGCGAAAACTTAGTTTGGGAGCCAGTGAGCAAGAGTACAAAGGGCGGTGCCCAAAGTATGGGTAACATTTTTGACCATCCAAGTAAAAGACTGAGTATGTTGCGACAAAGCCTTATCCAGTCAATAGACGGCTACAAAGCCTCTTTTTCTGAAAGTGAAACAATTTTTATCAGATCTTGGCCATCGGAGTTTAAGATATCAGGCTGGTTTGTTCGACTTCAACAAGAGGGTCACCAGGATTCTCATATCCACCCCGGGGGATGGCTGAGCGGGGTAGTGTATCTCAAAACGACAGATAAAAACTCCCCTGAAGGAGCAATAGAGTTTGGGTTACATGGGTATGGGTACCCACGCTTTAAGGAGGAATCTCCAACCTTTCTGCACCAACCCGTCGTCGGTGATATTGTGCTTTTCCCCTCCTCTCTTTTTCACCGAACAATAAAGATTAAAAGTGACAATGAACGATGTGTGATAGCGTTTGACCTATTGCCATTCAAAAAATCAAATTTCGCGAAAACATTTTTTTAAATTTGTTTGCTTTAAAAGGTTCTATATAATTTTCTGCGTAAAAAAGTTATCGTTGGGTCCTCTTTTTTAACTTTTCAGAGATTCTTTTTAGATTTATTTGTCTCGCGGCTATTAGATCGTAAAGGTCAAAATTAGGAAAAAGTTTTGTGCTACCCGTTTAATAAGTTACTCTTCGATAAGTTTTTTACTTTTGACCTATCGTGATAGAGAAAAACGAGTCTTTGCTCGCCACCGAAATATATAAGTTTTGCGGTCAAGTTTTCGAACGTGATCATAAACAAGCGGTTGCGCTCCTTGTAAAAATACTTCAAACCCTTAAGAAAAACGCAGGCCTAATAGTCGATGAGTCCGAAACTGCCTCGGGTAGATCCAAGACCGAAAATAAACTAAACACCCTACTGGCATCGGCGATAACAAGTTTATTTTCGGATCCGGCTTTTAACCCGAACGAATCAGCGTTCCGAGCTTTTTTAGTACTAAAAGCAACAATTAATGATGTTTTCGGGCGCAGTGGATACCAAGGAATGGAGCACTTCAAAGGTTTGTTCGGAGAGATCAGAGAAAACGAAGTCAAGATAAGACAAGAGTTTTCGGTTAAGATCTTTCTCACTACAACCCTAGATCTAATCGACAAGCAGATTTTAATGCGAATCGAAAACATGAAATCCGATGCCCAGTTCCTTATTTGGTTAAGCACATTGGATATAAAACATTTGTTCTCGGAAGACCAAGAAAAGAATTTAGGTCGGCTTCTTGAAATGAGAGATCACATTTTGGTTGTCGCTTTTAAGGAGATTTGGGAAGTTAATCTTGCCGCTAGCGTCTGGTTCCACTGCACTTTCTGGGACCATCCAGACAAGCATGAGATAAAAGCGATGATCAATCGGGCTCTCTGGCTGACGGCAGAGCGACATGGATATTTAGATGGGAGAATTAAGTTCGGTCGAAATCCAGTGCCAGGCATTGGCCAGAAGGTAATCTTCGTTTATCTAGAGAAATGGAGCGAAGGTCACGCGATGCAGAGGTGTTATGGGCCATTATTAGCTTCATTGAAAGGCAAATTTAAAACGGTCGGGGTGGGATTAAGGAGCCAAATAAACTCGTGCAGCACTGACGAGTTTGACGATCTAATATCCTTTGATTATCCCAACACTTTCGGCGGGCTCGCACGAATCGTCGGTCAACTCAGAGCACAAAGGCCAGAAATATTTTTTTACCTGAGCATTGGGATGTGCCCTTTGGGAATTCAATTAGCGCAATTAAAGATCGCTCCCCTTCAACTAATGGCGGCCGGTCACCCGGCCAGCTCTTATTCTCCCGAAATAAAATATATGCTACTCGAGGATCGATTCATGCCGTCTCAAAAAAAAATAAAAGAGACTATTCTTTCGGTAAACGATACCTCCTTGGTCAAGTTCAGTCCGCCACCTGTAAATCTTTCCCGCACTTATAAAAAGAGCTCTAAGCTTACTGTAGCTTGCAACAGCATGTTTTGGAAACTTACCCCACGGTTCATCAGAGCATGTGCACTGATTGAAAAACGAACCTCCAAAGAACTGAGATTTGAGTTTTTGGTTGGAGCAGACTCTTACAGAAAGGGATTATTAGAAGAACTACTTAAGAGGAGGCTTAGTGATTTCGGAGTTCACTTAAAGCTTCCCTATAAAAAATATTTAGAGCTACTCGGATCCTCGGTCTTGCAGCTTACACCCTTCCCGTTTGGCAACACTAATAGCTTTATCGATGCGATGTTAGTTGGTGTGCCCACGATTTGTCTCGCTGGGGATGAATTATCCTCTACCGTTGATTTGGGTTTATCTAGAATGGTTGGACTTCCTAACGTCTGCCGTGCTACCAGTTTTGAGGAGTATGTTTCTGGTGCAGTTGAACTAATCGAAAATGACCCTCAAAGGAAAGAAATTGAAACCTTAATCCAAAACCAAAATCTGCAAGCACTTTTTTTTGAAGAAGACAGCGAAAAAGACAATGTTATTTGCGATATGCTCATTGAGTTGGCGGATAACCGGGTGATCGTGTGAGCGGAGGTTGCTATTACAACAAACTGGTTTGATTCCTTAAATTCGAAAGTAGAAAAACTATGCCAATCCTGATCTCAAAACCCTATGCTCCTCCGAGCTCAAAACTCGATTTTTATATGAGAAAAATTCTAAAAAGCCGAAACTTTACTAATAACGGACCGCTAGTCAGAGAATTAACCAGTCGCTTAGAAGGTTATCTTGGTGTGGATAATCTGATATTGACTGGTAACGGCACACTTGCCCTTCAGATAGCGATAAGGGCGTTTGATCTCAAGGGAACGGTAGCAACCACCCCCTTTTCCTTTCCTTCGACCTCTTCAGCCTTGATTTGGCAAGGGTGCAAGCCCCAATACCATGACATTGATAAAGAAACACTGAATATCCAACTCAAAAGTGAAGATTTAGACTCCAATGTGTCAGGGATTTTAGCTACCCACGTTTTTGGAAACCCTTGCGATCTGGATGAGCTCGATAAGGTGGCTGCAGAAAAAAATCTGACATTACTATATGATGCTGCCCATTGCTTTTCGATCAAAGTTGACGGAAAAAGTGTCTTAACTTTTGGAGACGCGAGCGTCTTGAGTTTTCACGCAACGAAGATATTTCATACCGTAGAGGGTGGAGCCCTTATCATTTCAAATGATGAGCTTCACGAGAGGGCGAAGAGATTGGTTAATTTTGGATATGACTCCGCGGGACTACCCTGCGACGTCGGAATCAATGCCAAGATGAACGAGGTTGAAGCAGCGGTCGGATTGGCTACTCTAGACGACATCGATAATATCCTCGCCTCATACCAAGCTCGGTTCGAGGCTTATGACTCCCAGATACACTTGGAGTATAAAAGGCAAAAAATTGACAGAACCGTTGCGTACAACTACAGCTACTATCCGCTAATATGTCCTTCAGAAGCAATTCGAGAGAGTGCGCTGAATTCGCTCGAGGAAAAAGGTATTTATGCAAGAAGGTATTTTTTCCCTTCACTTAATACTATAAAACAATTTGGTTTAGGTGATGTTTGCCCAGTGAGTGAGGATATAGCAAGTCGCATCATTTGCCTTCCACTGTCGTATGATTTGCCTTTTGATGTCGTCTCTGAGATCTCCTTGCAACTGAACCGTTGCTTAGAGTAGAGACTATGCCTTTTAAACCGATCTTAGTTATAGATCTAATAGAGTAAAAAAACTGCATAAAGACTACGCTAAAGAATTCATTTTTCTATAAATACACTTTTTTTGAATCGGCAAAGAGTTCATTAATACTATAAACTTGCGTTTTACGGTTATTGGGGGTGAGACAGTTTTGATCGAGAGGCGGAATATAAATTGGATAACCTAATAGTCAATTTCATCGGCCTTGGTGCGCAAAAATCTGGCACAACATCTCTGCATAATATTTTCTTAAAGCATCCTGATATATTTGTTCCACTGAGCATTAAGGAAACTCACTTTTTTGATTCTGAGGCAGCATATAATATTGGGCATAATCAATACTTGTTGGATTATTTTTCTGAGGTAGGTTATGAATCTGCGGTAGGAGAGATCACACCCAGCTATATTTTTGTGCCTAGGACTCGAGATCGCATCTATCGTACGTTTGGGCAAGATATAAAGTTTGTGGTTATTTTACGCCATCCTGTTGTCAGAGCCCTGTCCCATTATAAGATGAATTTGGGCTGGCTTTGGGAAACAAAATCTTTTGAAGAGGCTATTCGAAAAGATCGGAGCATCTCTAGCATAGAGGGAGACCTTAGGTTCGATTATTTTGGTCGAGGCAAATACCTGAAACAGATAAAGCACTATCTTGAAGTTTTCGATATAACGCAGTTCCATTTTCTCCTCTTCGAAGAATTAATAGATAATCCGAGAAATGCCTTAGCAGACTGTTTCCAGTTTTTAGGTGTTGCTGATTTAAAAATTGACGAGTTTCCCTTAAGTAACGAGCATAAGCCGCCAGAGATTTATCACTTTAAAAAGGAATCTTTAGTAACTTATAAGGTCAGAGGAGAAGAAAAAGTAGAGAAAGTTCCCGCTGGTAGCTGGGTAATAAAAAAGGACTTTCGGGGAGCCGCTCGATTTATAAAGTCGCCCAGGCCCGTGATCAATGCAAGGTTGGCGAAGACCCAAGAGCTCTTGGGTCAAGAGTTCCCAACATCTGTCCGCTTGGCAGAATTGTATGACATCAATTTCAAGAATCAGGAATCTGAACTTGCCTCCTTGACAGGGCTAGATCTGTCCAGATGGAACAACCCCAAGTAATTTTTCGTTAACAAACTTTTTCATTATTCTGTTTAAATTTCCGATGTCCTGTTTTTATGCGGCATTGCGATTGCCATCTCAACTGGAATATTCAGGAACTCACATATACCCTGAGTGGTTTTTTCCCTTGTAAGATCTAAAACTAAAAGTTTCTCAGCGCTGTTAGAGAAGTACTGCTTGACAACATCGTTCCTTTTTACATACAGGTCTATGTAATGATTCTTGTCATACAGCAGATCCCAAGCCACCTTTTTTTCTCCGTTGACAAAAGTGGTAAGCAATCTTGTTGTGAAAGCATGCACATATCCTGGCCAAAGATAGTGCGCTTTGGCTATGTCCCTTTCAGTCAATTGGCTTAAATCGTTTTTCTTGTATAGCTTTTTATGGAACTCGGAGAAAGACTGCCACCAGTCTTCAGGTTCTCTTTCCGTAAGGATGAACTTACTGTTTGGAAACAAACTATCGCAAGCAACAAAGGTTAACCCCTCGGAGAATGGTAAATCCTGGAAAGCATCATAATTAACTACAAACTCGGACAAGGCCAAGTAATCTGTTTTGAAACATGCTCTACTAAGCGCGACTTCCTGTGTATGTTGATTGGGTAATTTAAAACCGTAGACCTGAAGCACGGTTTCTAGAGAGGTAGTGCCAGTCTTGTTGAATCCGATGCAGAAAATCTTGTTGTACTGTCTTCTTGACCGCACTGTATCTTTAACTAATTTCGTGAATTCGCTCTGCTGTATTTTCATACAAAAGCCAAAAAAGATTTGTTTACAAGATTATTACAGATTCCGCTTGTCGCGCAATTAATCATCAAAGATTCGAATTTCAAGATAGAGTTCGAGCGTCCTTAATTTGAAAATATATCTCTAGTAAATTTTATTGAAGAAGAAAAAAAATGTTCCAAACTAGTGGTCCCGTTGTTAAAAGAGGCAATACAAGGGATCGGTGAAACTAGTTAAATCTAACTCAGGGTTACCTGTTTACTCGATGAAGCGTAAAGTCTCCGGTTTTTAGAGCCTGCGAAACGATATTCTGAATGGTGAGGTGGTGGTTTTAAAAATTTTTTTTACCTCGGCAGATGCGACTCGCCTCAAAAACCTAGTTCATAAATGGGGCGAAGGAAATCCATTGCTCAGTTTCGAGGACAATGCAAATAGCCCAAACATGAACTTTCATAGATTAGACTTGGCTCCAGCAAAATCATGCATACCTCACATTTTTCACCAGTACGGTTTTGGTGATCAAAAAAACCTTCCTGAGCCTCTTCGAGACATGCTCAGTTATTTTGTTCATAAATTACTTCGTATTCAAAATGAGTTGGCGGCGACCTCTTTTTCACTCGGTGATGAGGGATTTAGAGCGAAAGTTATCCATTATTTAGCTGGCGGTGGGTTCCTTGCTTCACATAGGCATCCTTTTATGCCTCAGAAAGTCGGTTTAATCTGCAGTCTTTCCGAACCTGGCGTTGACTATAAAGATGGCGGAACCATTTTTGACACCCCAGCTGGCAAGATAAATACCATAAAATTTCAAAATATAGGTGATGTTCTATTGTTTCGCTACGACCTTGCGCACGAGGTTTTACCGACAGATACCGAAGAGGAAATAGACTGGAGATCCAAAAAAGGGCGCTGGAGTTTAGTGTTAGAACTTTTGGCGACCCACTCAAAAAGTAGTCCACTAAAATGAGTGCTTATCGTTGTCCCAGCTGCTTCGATACTCTCTCAACTATGAAGAACTTTCTGAAATGCCAGTCTTGTGGTGAGAAATATTTTTTTTTTGAAGACGAATTTCCAAAAATTTATAAAGATGAGTCGCTGGGGCTTCGAGAGAGAGCTTTAAAGGAACGTCTTTATGATTCAATTTTAGGCAAGGCCTATTCATTTTTTATGCCTTTGCTACTTCTGCCGGTTCGACCGTTCAAGCAGACCGAAGTTCAATGGTTCGTTTATATTTTTTCATTGCTTTTGTTGTCGATGGGTTATCTAAGGTAAATAGCCTACATCAAAAAATTCCGATCAGTTCTAACGATTTGATCCTACCTGTTCTTGCGATTTTCGCGACTTTTTTTCTGGTCTCTCAACCCTTTCTCGGCTGGATGATGCTTCTAGCAATACCGCTGAAGGTAAACCATAGGCTAAGACCTTATAGACCGATGAATTCTTTTCAGGATGTTCATAGGGATATAATAAATTACTTCTCCAATCGTCCAAAAAAGCTTCAAATGCTCGATGTATCAACTGGTACTTGTAACTCTCTAATCCGCCATGGTTGGCTCGAATTGAATGCTGACTATTATGGGATTGATTTTTCAGAGACAATGTTGAGACAGGGGAGGCAGAACTGTCTTGTTGCTTGTGCTGAGGTCAATTTAGCTCTCGGTGAAGCTACCCACTTACCCTTTGAGGATCGTTTCTTTGACATTGTGACTAACTATGGAGCGTTTAACAGTTATTCGAATCCAGTGGTTGCGCTTCAAGAGATGTATCGGGTTTTAAAACCGGGCGGCACTCTTTTGGTTTATGATGAACAACTTCGCCCAAAAGCGAATTTTTTGGAATCTCTTTATTTTAGAAAGGTTCTTTCATTTCATGATACGGTAAATCATTTCCCTCTGGCAGCTATTCCGGCTCAAGCCAACTACCAGGTTCACCAAGTCTATCCCTACTATTATTTGTCTGTGATTAGGAGACCATTGACGCAACCTTTTTCTTACATTGGTCATCCCGAAATCCTTGAATAGCTTGTTTAGATAAAAGTTTCTTGAAGGAACAATCTCTCTATTAACCTTAATGAATCAGTTACCAAGCCCTGCACGCACCTGCGGACATATTTTTAAGTTTCAACTTGGCTCCACAGGGTTTATCCGGACACATTGTGGGATAGAAGGATAGTGGGCTTTGTTGTTTTTAATCAAAAAATCTTTATTCCATGTTTGAGAAAAAACTTAGCCGACGAAAACAAGAAGTAGCATATGCGTTTAAAGCCCCGACTCGAGGTATTACCTCCAATATGGATCATTTTTGCTTCAGGCAGATGTATAACTCTGCCAAGCTTGGCCGCGCGAATCGAAAGATCAAAATCCTCAAAATACATGAAAAATCGCTCGTCAAATCCTTGAAGTTCTGACAGCGTCGCTGTTTTGGAAAAGATGGCACTTCCACTTAGCATTTCAACCTCGCTTGGTTCGTCCGATGCTAGGTCGTGGTACTCATAACGACACAAATATCCAACAAAAAACTTTTTTAACCAGTTCGGAAAAAAACCTCGCATAACCAGGACGCTTACGCTTGGGTAGCGTTTCGCCAAAAACGCCGGTTCCCCGCCTGCTTTGAGTCCGTTGAAACCGATTAGGGAAATAGGTTGCTCGGCTAATTTCAAAAATCTGAAAATAGCACTTAAACTGTTCTGCTCCAGGAAGGCATCCGGGTTTAGGATGATGTGAAACGTCGTTTCGATATGGGAAAGGATTTGATTGTGGGCTCGTCCGAATCCTAAGTTTTTTTGGTTTTGATGGATGTGAGCTGGAAATGTGAAACTTATCTTTTTTAAAATTTCGTGAAGTCTGGAGACGTTGTCCCGATTTGATACTACGAATAACTCGAAAGACGAAACCTCTCTGTCTGATATCGTTTGCCTAACTGCAGCGTCTAAGCAAGAAAGTGATTTTGATAAATCAGCTTCGATTATCTCATGGACAACGATACCCGCACTCAATGATACTGACATGATAGTTTTTTCTAGCTTTCCTAATTTGCTCTTTTACAAGATTATTTGTCTTTGAGGTCTTCCAAAAGTAAAGACTCTTTTTTAACAATCTAATAGTGAAAGACAACTCGCCCTTCTAATTCTATACTTATTTCTAATTACTTAGCATCACACCAAAGGAAATTCGCAGAATGAAAATCTTTAATCTGTCCTTGCCAAAATGTGCCACAACCTCCATGGCTAAATTGGCACAGCTCAATGGGAAAAGAGTTTGCGATGGTCATTGGAAAGACAATAAAACAAACATGTTAACCACTCTTGCCATCGAGGGTCTGTGGAACCGGGTTTTAGAAATCGTTCCCTATTATGACTATTTTTCAGATCTGCCATTTGGTGGTACAAATTTTTACAGAGAGCTTTTGAAACAATCCGATAACAACGTTTCTTCCTTGTTATAAGGGATGATGAAGAGTGGTACGAATCTTTAATTAAGATGATTGATAGGGTTGTTTTGTCCGCTAAGTATGAGCAAATTTCTAGTTACCAATTGAAACGTTTAGATTTAGGGCAGAAGTTATCGATTTTGCATCTTCTTGGAAGGTTTGGTTTTTCGAACTGGCTAAGAGAGTTTTCAAATAACCAGTTGAACAAGGAAAGCATACTATCGGCAAAATTTGCTTACGAGAAGCAGGTCCTCGATGAAATGCAAGACCGACCGAGTTTTCTCTAAATTCCAATGACAGAGATTGAAACCGTTGAACTTCGCAGGTTTTTGGGCTGGAGTGAGATTTTATCGACTCCTCGATTAAACACCGCCCGCCCAGAAAAAAATAAAAAGAAGTCTTTAGGAGGCTGCGGTGAATTTGCAATCAACACTAGATACAGATTTCTTGTAAGAACTCTTGCCGATAAGCTCTTATCGTGAACAAATTTTTCCCAAATTAAAAAGCCCTTTTTTTCTTCAAAGTTGGAAGTAATTCGGGAATTATCGAGAGCCTTTAATTATAGTTGAAGAAACGAAAAGGTATCTCGCGACCGCTCATCATGATTGTTGTGCAGGTTCAATTACAAGACGGTCTTGTTTTAAATATAAAATTTTTGAATAAAAAGATATAATACAGGAACCGCGTCCTGCATTATATTGATCTTTGCAAGGCATTCTTAGGCGTTTGATAGGAAAGTCGCAGCAATCTTCGCCTAACGTTTTTAAAGGAAGAAAGATGGCTAAAGTAGTTATTTTTGGATTACAAGAGAATTCGGAACTTGCGCATTATTACTTAACTCACGACAGCGAGCATGAGGTTGTGGCATTTTCGGTAGATGGGTCACATATGCCGGAGCGACTGGAATTTTGTGGTTTGCCTATTTGCTCATTTGAAAAAATCGATCAGTTTTGGCCGCCTAAAACTAACCGATTTTTTGCTCCGCTTGCGGCATCAAGGATGAATACATTGAGGGAACAAGTCTTTAAGAAAATCAGACAAAAAGGCTATTCGTTTGTGAGTTATGTAAGTTCACGAGCGACTGTTTTTGACAACCAAATTGGCCAGAACTGTTTTATCCTAGAAAATAACACGCTCCAGCCATTCACGGAAATAGGTGACAATTGTGTCCTTTGGAGCGGTAATCATATCGGACACCATGGTTATATCGGTAACCATGTCACCATAACTTCTCAGGTTGTTTTGTCCGGTCGCTGTAAGGTTCAAGACAAGGCATTCATCGGTGTAAATGCGACAGTTAGGGACGGGCTCAACATTGGCGAGGGTGCTCTGATTGGAATGGGAGCGGTGATGACTAAAGACGCTGATCCCTGGGGCGTTTACCAGGGCAATCCCGCTAAGAAGCTGGTAAAGAGAAGCGATGAAATTGACTTTTAAAAAGCATGGTGGGCCGATCTTTAAGCCAGCGCAAAAAAACTGGTGGAGCAAAACGCATGCGCAGACTCCGATAAGTTTTCAACTAGATAGCGGGGTTAATCGGGTATTTTATTCCACTCGCGACAACCAAAATCAAAGCAGAGTCTCTTTCTTTGACACTGACGCGAATGACCCTTCGATCGTAATCTACCGCCACGATCAGCCGATATTAGAACCAGGTCCCAGAGGGAGCTTTGATGACGCCGGAGTAATGCCTACTTGCGTTATAAAATCTGGGGACGAAATTCTGATGTATTTTGTGGGTTGGACTGTAAGGAAATCAGTACCGTATCAAAACGGAGTGGGGCTTGCGGTCAGTAGGGATGGAGTGAGCTTCACTCGCGTATACCGCGGTCCGATTCTCCGTTCAGGGCCATTTGATCCCTTTTTTGTGGGGACCACATTCGTATCAAAGATTGGTCCCGCAGCCTTCAACGCGTATTATCTTAGCTGCAATGGTTGGAAAGAAATAGAAGGGAAGCAGGAGCCAATTTACGACATCAAACTGGCCACATCTAAAAACGGGCATCTTTGGGATACGAACGGGAAAGTAGTTTTGCCAAACGACTCAAGGGATCAAGCTATCGCAAGCGCGAACATTTTAGTCCACGGCGACAGATTTTATCTGCTTTACTCCAGTAGAAAACTTTCAGGCTACAGAGATGATCCAAACTCCGCTTATCGAGTAAGATTTGCTAGCTCTGAGGATGGTATTAGTTGGACTAAAGATCCGATGCGCCGCTTGATACCTGCAGGGAAAATAGGGAGTTGGGATTACGAGATGCAGGCGTATGCATTCGCTGTAAATATCGGAGAAAGGTATTTCGTCTTTTACAATGGTAACGGCTTTGGTCAAAGCGGGGTTGGATTCGGAGAGCTTGTTTTTGAGGGATGAACTAAGGCGTATCTGGTGAAAAAAAAAACAGTTGCAATAATGCAGCCCTACTGGATCCCCTACGCGGGTTACTTTAGATTGTTTAAAGAAGCAGATTATTTTGTCTTTTTAGACGATGTCCAATTTCCTCGAAGAGGCTATGTCCACAGGAATAGGTTAGAGAAAGCAAATGGTTCTGAGGACTGGATGACACTTCCACTAAAAAGAGCTTCAAGATCTGCTTTAATAAACCAGATTGAACTTCGAGATGCGCAAGGGACCTTTTTTGAGTCGCAAAAAGCTAGATTCCCTGCTTTTAATGCTGGATATGATACGTTAAGTGAGGAAATTCAAAGAGCCGATCATCTGCTGGTTAATCTTCTAATCTCGACTCTAGAAAAAATACGAAAATTTCTTGAGATTGACTGTATCTGCTTTAAATCCTCAGATTTCCAAGTAGCAAAAAAGAGGGGACAGGAGAGGATTCTGTTTTTGGTTAAAGAATTAGGTGCCACACGTTACGTCAACGCATCTGGTGGGAGGCATCTATATGACCGGGATTTGTTCAATCGCTCGGGCGTGGAGCTCTCTTTTCTTGAGCCATGGAAGGGGGGAGCACTAAGTATCATTCAGGAATATGCGAAGTCAGGTAGTTGGACAGCGATCCAAAAGAATTTATCTGAATGATAGCGAACCAGCGGACTCTTAAGGCTTTTTGGTAGAAAAAGATCAATTTGTTAACTCTTGGCATCAGGATTGATATGGGAGTTAGCAGAAAATAAAAGTGTCTTTACTTGTTGCGGCAACTCGATTATAGCTCATTAGGAGTGGTGCCCTGAGCAGGAGTCGAACCTGCGACCCTCCGCTTAGGAGGCGGATGCTCTATCCATCTGAGCTACCAGGGCGTTCCTTGATTTTAACAGATTTTCTATTGGTTAGAGAGAGACTCTTTTATCTAGGAGAACGGAAGTATTTCACACTGTAGGTCAAGGAACTAAACAGTCCGTTCTTACCCAAAAAGAGGGATGATAGGGCTAAAGATCTAGATTTTGATTCAGATCATATCCGAAGGTTCCGTTGATCTCCGATGACTGACGTGTGCACTGGATCTTTTGATTTTAAGTCATGCTTATTTTAACTTTTAGGAGATTAATTAATATCTAACCAAGACTAATTTGATATGTCGTTTCCTGAAGAGCCACTAAGTGGCGGTCTCAAGCTGGAATAACATCAAATGCTAGAACGATTCTCTCCTCTGAGGACTCAGAGGGAATAGAGCAATGATGAAGTGACGCTGGGAAAAGGCACAAAGTACCAGTTCGTACTTTGACTACTTGGCTATCACCAGCGGCTCCAGAAGAGTCAAAAGATTTTTCGTCTTCGCTCAAGAAGAGATTGCCTCCATTTGGCCCTTTTGACTCCGGCACATTGATGTAGATACTCCCGCTTAGCCATCCAGTTTCGTGTATGTGAGGAAGCACCGAGCCACCAGTTTTATAACGAACCAGCCAACCAGACAATTGATAATGTTTAGGCCAGTTAATGATGAGCCCTTCCTTTTTTGATCTGAACTTTTGCTGATAGCTCCGTATCTCCCGATAGATTATTGTTTTTGCTTCTTCAGAAAAATAAGAGGTTCCAGACAAGATATTGCCCGAAGTTTGCTCTCCGTGCACTAACAAGCTCTGAAACTTGCAAGAGACCTTATTATTCTGAAGAACAGAAAGCGCGGGTTTGCGAAACAGATTATCGAAGTCATAGCTTTTAGTCAGATCTTTCTTAATCACGTATTTTAGAGGGTACTCACAAAACGGATTTCCCTTTTCTGACCCGTATCTGCTTTTTGCTTTAGAATAATACGATCCAATCATGGCGTTTTTCTCGCCAGAACTAACCAAATGCTCTAGTTCCTTAAGCAGACGTTCTTTGTTTTCGGTTGCAAATAGGCTTTTAAGTAAAAAGCTTCTTATTTTAAGGATGCTGCGTGAATCTTGACCTTTCTTCAGCAAGGCTTTGTCAAAAGAAAATATTGACTCGTTATGTTCGCCTATAATTTGCAATGCGAGCCCCAGATTTGTTAACGATTCAGTCCCATTTGGATCTAGTTCTATTGCTTTCTCGTAGCATTTTATTGCGGAGAGTATCTCACCTTTCTCTTGATACAAATTTCCTAAATTGTTGTGTGTTTCTGATAGATCATTCTTTAGTTTAAGAGCCTCTAAGTAATATTTTAAAGCTGACTCTGAATCCCCTTTAATTTTATAGGTTTTAGCAAGATTGCTATAAGCCCTAGCATTCTTGGGATCTAGCTCGATTGCCTTTTTTAGCGATATCAAGGCTGATTCAGTCTTGCCCTCTTCCTGCAGAGCCGACCCTAGATTGTTGTAAAGATCTGCCGACGATGGGTCAATTTCGATACCCTGCCGATAGCTAGCTATTGCCAACTCAAGTTTTTTAGTTTTCTGATAAATATTACCCAGGTTATTATATCCCTCCGCAAAATCAGACCGGAGACTCAAAGCTTTTTTGATGTAGTCGGCCGCGTCTTCGAATCTATTTAATTTAGCGCTGAGAACACCCATAATATTGAGGAGATCAAAGGAGCTCTGATTTCCAGGGAAGGTTCGCTCTGCTTCTCGCAGACTCTCTTCCAAACTTCCTTGGTTATAGAGTTCTAAAATAATTTTTAGATTTTCTTCTAATCCGGTTTTGCCAGGCGATTCATTGTCTTTGAGAATTTTTTCCAACAACTTTTTAGCACTTGCCTCATCTAAACCGTGAGCTTTCGCTTCGACCAAAGCTCTTTTTGCCCCCTCGTGTTCGGCGAGTTCGATCAGGGTCAAAATATAGCTGATCCAATACTCCATTATGTCAGGCTTTGATACGATTGCCTTCTTGAAATAAAGTAATGCTTCTGACGTGCGACCCTCGGTTTTCACTAAGATGCCCATGTTGTGATTCGCCTCTGGACGATCCGGACTTGCCTCTAGAACACTTGAATAATAACGACGGGCTTTTTTCGAATCGCCGGCCCGATGGGCATTGATACCTTTTTGTAAAACTTTTTCTATTTTAATTTTCGAATCCATCATTAAGCTAATGCTTATCGCAGTGCGTTTGGCCGAATGATAACAATATTTACTAGTCTTTTTCTAAACGTTAGTTGAAACTCCTAATGGCAGGTTGGAGAGCGGCCTCTCGGTTTATAAATTTTGTCAATAAGTAGGAGAAAGTTTTTTTAATTTATATGGATAGAGATAGTAGATTGGTTCAAGTGTTCGCTCGCACCCCGGTCATTGGATCAGTCAAAACTCGGTTGATTCCTTTACTTGGTGCGCAGGGCGCGTTCGAATTACATTTAAATTTGACTTCGCGCCTATTAGATTCGCTTGACTCTATAGACGCAGACGTCGAAATATGGACTGATTTAGATCCAAAAAATCAGTTTTTAAGTGTTAGGGGAAAGCCTCTTGTTCGACAGAGCGGTAAAAATCTGGGAGAAAAGATGGCTTATGCAATTTCTCGCGGCCTGCTAAGTTTTGAGAAAGTCGTTTTGGTTGGGGTGGATGTGCCGGA
>MDTB01208901.1_pt1 | contig 19009 bp, 21 predicted proteins | sample 811161 | NCBI WGS metagenome assembly MDTB01 (sample SAMN05326650, study PRJNA326480) | marine metagenome | isolation source: seawater | place: Mediterranean Sea | collected 2009
ACTTTCAATTTCTCCGTGTGATGGCCACAAATCTTTTAAAAAAATATTTTTATTGTTTATTTGTAATATCGGTTCTTTGTATAAATTTAAATCAACTTTGCCTGCAAGAGCAAAAACCATTACTAAGGGTGGGGAACCAAGAAAATTTGATTTAATAAGCGGATGGATTCTTCCCTCAAAATTTCTATTGCCAGAAATTACACTACAGACATTTAAATCTTTTTCTTGAATTTCATTTTCTACATCTATACTCAAAGGACCAGAATTTCCAATACATGTAGTACAACCATAACCAACTATATTAAATCCTAGTTTATTTAATGGACCAATTAAATTTGCTTTTTCTAAGTATGTTTCGACAACTTGACTTCCAGGAGCTAGTGATGTTTTTACCCAGTACGGAATTTTCGCACCAAACTCAACCGCTTTTTTTGCAATCAGACCAGCTGCGATGAGCACTGAGGGATTAGAAGTATTAGTGCAACTTGTAATAGCAGCAATACAAACACTACCATCTTTTAAACTCTTTTTTTTTGAGATATCATCATTATTAGAAACTTTTTTAGTTATTTGCTTTAAAAAAACTTTACCAATATCTTCTAAATTAATTCTATCTTGAGGCCTTTTAGGTCCTGCTAAAGAACTTTTAATTAAATCTAAATCAATTTCAAGTACATCACCATAATCAATTTGATTAAAAGTTTTATTATGCCACGTACCTTGTGTTTTTGAATATTCTTCAACAATTTCTATATGTTTTTTATCTCTACCTGTAAGTTTAAGGTAATTTAAAGTTTCATTATCAATTGGAAACAATCCACATGTTGCTCCATACTCAGGTGCCATATTAGATATTGTGGAACGCTCTGACAAAGAAAGATATTTCAAACCTGGTCCATAAAATTCAACAAACTTTCCAACCACATCTAATTTTCTTAATTTTTCAGTTATAAATAGAACTAGATCTGTTGCAGTAATACCATCTCTTAATTTTCCATAAAGTTTCACACCAACAACTTCTGGAATAAGCATAGATACTGATTGTCCAAGCATTACTGCTTCAGCCTCAATTCCACCTACTCCCCAACCTAACACCGATAATGCATTAACCATCGTTGTATGACTATCTGTTCCAACAACTGAATCAAAGTACAAAAAACCTTTATTCTTATTAACTACCTCTGCTAAAAACTCTAGGTTAATTTGATGACATATACCGGAACCAGGAGGAAATACTTTAAAATTTTTGAATGATGATTGGGCCCATTTCAGAAGTTTGTATCTTTCATTATTTCTTTCAAATTCTCTTTTTATATTATTTTTTATCGCATTCTGAGTTCCAAAATCATCAACAATTATTGAATGATCTACAACCAAGCTAACTGGAACAAGAGGATTAACTATTTTCGGGTCTTTTTTTTCATCTTTCAATAAATCCCTCATTGCAGCTAAATCTGCAACTGCCGGAACTCCTGTATAATCCTGCATCAAAACCCTTGATGGTTTAAATTGAATCTCACTTCCAACATTACAGTTAGTAATTTTCATAACGTCATCTTCATTTACTAATAATTCGTCATGATTTCTTATGAGGTTTTCAAGTAAAATTTTATAACATACAGGTAAGTTACTTATACCAGAAAGCCCATTAGATTGAGCTTTTTTTAAGTTATGAAAGTTAAAAGTATTTCCAGCAATATTTATTTTATCTAAACTTTTAAAATAATTAGAGTGATTGTTCATAACTTTATCTTTATCTTTATTTTTGTTATTAATTAATTATTTTTTTTGACTAAACAATATCCAAAAACATATGTTTTTAAAAATTGACTCAATAAGCATTCAAAGAAATAAGAAACTACTGTTTCAAGATTTTAATTTAAATTTAAAGAAATCTCAAACTCTGATTTTAAAAGGTTCAAATGGAATAGGAAAATCAACATTATTAGAGACGATCGCAGGTATACTAGAAGCAAAAAGTGGCAAAATTCTAATGGATACAAGTAAATTGCTTTCAGGAATACAAAAAAAAATTTTTTTTATTGGTCATGAAAATTGTCTTAAAGATTCATTATCTGTTTTTGAAAACCTTAATGTGTGGTTAAGATTAAACAAAATTATACTATCCAAGAGACAAATAACTAAAAAATTAAGTTTTTTTAAAATCGATAATTTATGTGATTCTTCCTTGAAAAGTTTATCCATGGGGCAAAAAAGAAAAGTTGCACTTAGTAAATTATTATTTACTGAGTCATATATTTGGATTTTAGATGAACCAACAAATGGATTAGATACTCAATCAGAAAGAAAATTTCTTTCACTTCTTGATGCTCATCAAAAAAAAGGAGGTTCTACTATACTCTCTTCTCACCTCAAATTTCATTTTAAAACTGCATTAATCATTGATTTGAATAAATTTGCATTTCAAAAAAAATACAGCCAGACTACAACTCATGGGATATGTTATGAAAAAGTTTATTTTATTATGCCAAAGAGAAATTAATATTAATCTTAGGCATATAACTAATTTATTAATCAATGTATTTTTTTATATAATGGGGGCTTCAATTTTTATGATTGCACTTGGTTCAGATCCAAACTTACTCTCTAAAATTGGTCACGCTATAATTTGGACAATAATTTTATTTACAGTTATTTTGAGTTCTGAAAACTTTTTTTTACCTGATTTCTTAGATGGAAGTATAAAAGAATTAAAAGTAACTGGATTCTCATATGAAATTATAATTTTGAGCAAACTATTTATAATGTGGGTTTTTTTGATAATTCCAATTTTATTTGTTACGCCATTCTTAAGTTTAATGATGCAATTAGATATTACAGAAATTACAATTCTTGCAATATCAATATTTCTTGGAAGTCCAACTCTTTTACTAATTTCAAGTTCAATTGTATTAATTTCTATTCAATCTAAGAATAATAAAATAATACTAATACTTTTAGCACTGCCTTTATATTTGCCAATTTTAATTTTTGGTGTCGGATGCATAGAACTTTTTAGAGAATTAATTAGCCCTTTGCAAAACTTTTTTATTTTAATTGCCATTTTTTTAATTACATTACCAATTACTATTTTTACTGGAAAATTAGCAATTAAAGAAATTCATAGATAATGTACAAATTTTCAAACCCATCAAATTTTCAAAAATTATCGAAATCAATTTATCCATGGATCTCATTGAGTGGTCTTCTTTTTTTTATAATTGGGTTATATTTATCTTTTTTTGATTCTCCTCCAGACTATCTTCAAGGAGAAACAGTCAGAATTATGTATATTCATGTTCCATCTGCTTGGTTGTCTTTACAAATATACCTTATCATGGCTGTTTGTAGTTTCATTTCTATCGTTTATAAACATACGTTAGCGGATATAATCTCAAGGTCTTGTGCACCTATTGGTGCTTGTTTTACATTAATAACATTAATAACTGGTTCTATTTGGGGGAAACCGACTTGGGGTGCTTGGTGGGTTTGGGATGCAAGATTGACTTCAGAGTTAATTTTATTATTTATTTATTTGGGTCATATTGTAGTCGCAAATTCATATGAAGATATAAAAAAAGGGGATAAAAATGCTGCAATTCTCACTCTTATTGGAGTAGTAAATTTGCCAATTATAAAATTTTCTGTTGACTGGTGGAATACTCTTCACCAACCAGCAAGTATAACAAAACTATCACCAACTACTATTGATACATTAATACTTACTCCACTATTAATAATGACTTCATCATTCTTATTGATTTTTTTATCTATTTTGCTAACTAGAATTAAGGGAGAAATTTTGATGAGAAAAATCGAAGTCATAAAATCAAATTTAAATTAAGTAATTATGAAATATTTTTTAAATTTTATAAATTCAGGAGATTATTTTTTTTATGTTATTTCAGCATATTTCATTACTGTATTGATTGTAATAATTTTAAAAATTAAATCTGTATCTAGAAATAGAAAATTAGAAAAAATTTTTCAACAGACAAGTAATAGAAATGAAGGCTAAACATAAAAGATTATATTTTGTTATTCTAATGATGTTATCTTTTTCCTTAGGTTGTATAATTCTCTTTTTTAATTTGAGAGACAATCTAGTTTTTTTTTACTCACCAACAGAAGTTTTAGAAAAAAAATTAACTATTAAAGAAAAAATAAGATTAGGTGGAATGGTAAAACTCAATTCATTAAAGAGAACAATTACTAAAAATGATAAAGATAAAATAGAACTGATACAGTTTGAAGTTTCTGATTTGAATAATTCTATAATTGTTACTTATATAGGAATTCTTCCTGATTTATTTAAGGAGGGACAAGGTGTTGTTGTTGAGGGTAAAATAGAATCGGATAAAACATTCACGGCATCTAAGGTTTTGGCAAAACATGATGAGAATTATATGCCTCCAGAAGTTGAAGATTTACTTTCTAATTCAGAGGAAAAATTATGATAACAGAACTTGGACTATGCTTTTTAATTTTTTCTGTGATATTTAGTTCAGCACTTTTCTTTCATCAGATCTTTTTAATAAATATTAATAAATATAAAAATTATGCACTGTCTTTCTTACCGGAAAAATTAAGTACACTTATATTCATATCAACTTTATTCTCTTTTATTTGTTTGACATATAGTTTTATCATTTCAGACTTTTCTCTTAAAATAACTTCAGATAACTCAAATAGTCAGCTTCCAATTATATATAAGATAACTGGTGTTTGGGGAAATCACGAAGGTTCAATATTGCTATGGCTTTTAGTAATGACATTTTTTGGATATTTGTTTTCAAAAAAAAATGTTAAAAATAAAGACTTAAAAAATGATATATTGTGTATTCAGGGAATTTTATGCTTATTGATAGGAATATTTATTTTATTAACTTCAAACCCTTTTACACGAATATTCCCTCCCTCAGTTGAAGGCAGAGATTTAAACCCTTTATTACAAGATCCTGGTCTTGCTATTCATCCACCTTTTTTATATCTCGGATATGTTGGTTTTTCAATTGTTTATTCTATAGCGATTGGGATTCTATTAAAAAAAAAGATAAGTAAGGAGTTTATTATAATAATGAAACCATGGGTTTATTTTTCATGGGTTTTTTTAACTTGTGGAATTGGCCTTGGAAGTTGGTGGGCCTATTATGAGTTAGGATGGGGAGGTTTTTGGTTCTGGGATCCAGTGGAAAATGCGTCATTACTTCCATGGTTAACTGGGACAGCTTTACTTCATTCTATTATTGTTTCTGAAAAAACAGGAAAATTAGTTTCATGGACATTATTATTAGCAATAATTACTTTCTCTTTAAGTTTATTAGGAACTTTTTTAGTTAGATCTGGAGTATTAGTTTCAGTTCATGCATTTGCCAATGACCCAACTAGAGGTGTATTTATTTTGTTCTTATTGACTATAATTGTTGGTTTTGGAGTTCATGCTTTTTTAAGAAATTTTTCTAGCTTTACAAATACTGAATTTATAGAACCAATTTCAAAGGAAGGCTCAATATCTTTAAATAATATATTTATGTTAACGATAGCTGGGACTATTTTTTTCGGTACTATATATCCACTCATATCTGATCTTTTCTTTGACAAAAAGATTTCTGTTGGTGCTCCTTTTTTTAATTCTGTTCTTATCCCTTTTATGTTTCCCTTAGTTTTTGGAATGATTATTGGTCCATTTCTTAAATGGAAAAAAGACGACTTAGCAAAAATTTTCAAAAAATTAAAGGTTTTATTACTAATTATCTTCATTTCAACATTAGTTTTTTGGTACTATCAATATGGTGGACCAATTATTTCAATTGTATTTATTACCTTATCAATTTGGTTGGGAGTCAGTTCATTATTTGAAATATTAGATCAATTAAAAAAAAATTATTTTTTAAAAAAGAAGTTACTAGCCCTTCCATCAAATTTACTTTCTCAAACTTTTGCTCATTTTGGGATAGCTTTACTTATTCTTGGAGCAACAGGTGCATCAGTATTAAAAAAAGAAAAAATACAGTTTCAACAAATAGGAGAAAAAATTAATATTGATAAATTTACAGTTGAATTTATGGGCGTTGAAACAAAAAAAATTGCAAATTACAAAAGTGTTTTTAGTTCTTTTAACCTTTATAAAAATGATAGATTTATTAAAACACTTCACCCAGAAAAAAGATTTTATAATGCTGGCAATCAAGTTACAACAGAGGCTGCAATTCATTCAACATTACTTGGAGATATTTATATTGCCATTGGTGATAAAAATCAAAACACCAAAGATTTACAATCCTGGACAACACGAATATGGTTTAATCCTTTCGTAATTTGGATTTGGACAGGTATTTTATTTATGGCTCTTGGAGGTTGTATTGCTCTAATAAAAAACTTCAAAGGAAAAAGATGAGGTATATTCTACCTTTTACACTAATTTTCGTAATGATTTATATTTTCTTTCATGGACTTTCTAAGGATCCTAAAATAGTTCCTTCTAACCTTATCAATACTAAATCTCCAGATTTTTCATTAACAAAAATTTCTCCTTACAAAAACTTTGATAAAAAAATACTCATTGAAAATAACAAGGAAATTAAAATTATTAATTTTTTTGCCTCATGGTGCACACCTTGTGCCATTGAAGCCCCCCAACTAAAATACTTATCTAAAAGTTATAAAATTTATGGAGTTAACAAAAAAGATTCCAAAGAAAAGTTACAAAATTTTTTAAATACATATGGGAATCCTTTTGAATCAATAGGAGGAGATCCTTTAGGAAAAGCGAGTATAGAATGGGGGGTGTATGGACTACCTGAAACTTTTATTTTAGATAAAAATGGAATTATAAGATACAAACATATAGGCCCAATTATGAAAAGAGATTTAAGTTTGTTCGATTCTATTCTTCATGAGATTAAAAATGAAAATAACTTTTAATATTATCTTCATTATATTATTGCTCCCTATCGTCTTACTTGCCGTAGAACCTGATGAAATTCTTAACAACAAAGCTTTAGAAGCAAGAGCAAGAGATATTAGTAAAAATATTAGATGTTTAGTTTGTCAAAACGAAGATATTGGGAATTCTAATGCTGATATTGCCAAAGATCTGAGAGTTCTTATAAGGGAAAAACTTCTTGAAGGTAAAACAGATTCTGAAATTACAGATTACATTCATAGTAAATTTGGTGATTTCGTATTATTTAAGCCACCACTCAAAAGTTATACTATTATTTTATGGGGTCTTCCTTTTTTTCTTTTTTTCTTTTTATACTTTAGTTTTTTTAAAAAAAAAAATAAATAATGATTTACTTTTTTTTTTTTCTTTTATTTTTCATTTCTTTTGTTTTTACAACTTACATATTTGGTTTCAAAAATTATAAAACATTCTTAATTTCTTTTATTTTAATTACATCTTCTTGTTTAGGATTATACTTTTTGAAAGGTAGTCCAAAAATTTTTAATTACCAAGAAATTTTAGAAAAAGAATTAAAAAATTCGAAGGATATTGATCCTCAAAAACTAATTATTTTTTTAGAGGGTAAACTTAAAAAAAATCCTCAAGATCCAGAAGGTTGGATGATACTAGCTAGAACTTGCTTACTTGCTGGTTACCTTCAAAAAGCGGACCTTTACTATTCTAAAGCAATAAAAATTTTCCCAAACGATAAAAAAATAATAGAAGAATACAAACTTTTTAAAAAAGAATTTCCTTGATTATTTGTATTCTAATAATTTTTCATTTTTAATTACTTTTATTAGGTCTTTAATTGCTGAATGTATTTTATATTGTTTTTTTTCTATTTTTTTTACCGGAACTATTTTAATAATAGAATTAGTTATAAACACACTATCTGATTCTAATAAAAACTTAACCGTAATTTTTTTTTCTATAGTTTGTTTAAAATATCCACAAAATTTTTCTAATATCACATCTCGCATTATACCTTTTATCCCTACCTCACTTATATTAGGTGTATATAATTTTGATTTCTTAATACAAAAAATATTTGTCATTGTTCCTTCAACAATACTTCCATCAATATCAGTAATTATACCTTCAAAAATATTTTGATTTGTCCATTCCGATCTAGCAACAACTGAGTCAAGTCTGTTTAAATGTTTAAAACCTGCAATATTTTTATTTATTGAAAGATTTGAACTACAAAATTTTAAATTAACTCCATTTTTATAATTCTTCTCATTATATTGAAGGCTAGGAAACACTAGTAAAATAATATTTGGGATCATATTTTTTTCAAATTTATAACCTCTTCCGCCCGAACCACGTGTTATTATTATTTTAAGAACTCCTGAACTCATTCCTTGTTTTTTTGATTTTCTCAATATCTTGTCTCTATAACTTTCAATTAAGCTAATACTTGGAAAGTTTATTAATGTTGACTCGCATCCTTTTTTCAATCTTTGAAGATGTCTTTTCCAAAATTCTACTTTTGAAACTTTCGAAGTTAAAAAGTATTTCCAATTCATTGTTTCAAAAAATCCATCGCCATATGATAAACCTCTATCTAAAACAGAAATTTTATCAGTAAATTGACCATTTATTAAAGAAATATATTTCATTAATTGTTTATATTTTGAAGCGCTTTTAACATTGCATTAACTTTAGCTTCTGTTTCTAATGTCTCTTTTTCAGGTATCGAATCTGCGACAATTCCACCTCCCGCTCTTAAAGAAATTTTTTTTTCTTCTCTCACCATTGATCTAATAATTATATTTAAATCTAAATCACCTGAATGAGTTATATATCCAAAAGAACCGGTATATGGACCTCTCCCAATTTTTTCTAATTCACCCAATATTTCCATACATCTAACTTTTGGACAACCAGTTATTGTTCCTCCAGGAAAAACTGCTGAAATTATTTCACCAGGATTTATGTTATCTTTTAATTTTCCTTTAACATTTGAAACTATATGATGAACATGAGAATAAGACTCAACAACCATCATTTCGTCAACTTCGACAGTTCCAGATTTACATACTCTAGAAATATCATTTCTTTCTAAGTCAACAAGCATTAAATGTTCAGCTCTTTCTTTTTCAGAATCTATTAGTTCTTTAATTAGCTCAACATCTGTTAATCCAGAGGACCCTCTTGGTCTTGTTCCAGCAATTGGTCTAGTTTCAAGAACTTTATTTTTAACACTGACCAATCTTTCAGGAGATGAACTAATTATACATCCTTCATCAAATTGAATTAAACCGGCAAATGGGGATGGATTAATTCTCCTTAATTCTTTATAAATTAGAGAATTACTTATATCCGAATCTAAATTAAATTCCCATAGTCTTGATAAGTTTGCCTGAAATATTTCTCCTTGAAAAATATAGTCGATACATGTTTTGATATCTTTTTGATGTTGTTCATCAGTTCCTTTTTTTAAAACCTCTATTTTTTTCTTTATAGCCTTTTCATTTTTTTTCTTTTCTTTAGTGATTGTTTTAAAATCAGAAAATATTTCTTCTAATTTTGATTCTGAAGATTCAGAAAAAAAATACAAATTGTTTTTTAATTGATCATAAATAACTGCTGACTTTACTCTTGCAGCTAAAGCAGTTGGAATTTTGTAAGGAGATTCAGGAATGCTGAGTTTCTTTTCAATTTCCATTGCAAGCTCATAACCTAAATATATAAACCACCCTCCCAAAAAAGGTATATCGAAATTTTTATCTCTTAGCGAATATGGTTCTTGAATAACTTTTTCTCTTTTCCACTCTATGTCTAGCTCAGATAAAAAATTTAGAGAATCATCCTGTTTATTTTTAATAATTATTTTCTCTGGTTCACAAAATAAAATTGAAAACCTAGCTCTATTATTTCCTCTAGCAGAACTTTCCAATAAAAAAGGATATTTATTAGTATTAAAATCATGAAAATCTAATAGGTCAAAATTTTTCATACCGTTTAAATTGAATGATTTTAAGAAAACTCCTTTTATTTTATGATTTAAATCTTGTAATTTCATATTTCAAATCTTGTAATTTTTTATATTATATACCATAATTATTTATCAGGGGAGGATCAATGTATCATACTATAGTTATAGGTGGGGGTTGTTTAGGCGCTGCGACAGCAATTTCTTTACAACATAAGTTAAATAAAAAAAGTAAAAAAGAAAAAGTTTGTTTAATTGATAAATCAGTTTTATGTGCCGCTGAATCATCAAGGCACTCAGGAATTGTAAGATCGGCTAATGCTGATCAAGATGCATCTTTGATGGCGTCAACAAGTACTAAACTATGGAAAAATCTCAAATCCATATGGGGAATAGATATGGAGTTAGAACAGTTCGGTGCTATTTGGATTGCAAAAAAAAATCAAGATGGAGAAAATAAGGCTTGGCAAGAGCTATCAAAAAGAATGAATTCTATTGATCTTGTTTTTAAAGAAATTGATCATAAAATTGCAGCAGATCTTTGCGGCGAGAGTCTAATAGTAGATAAAGAGGAATCATATTATTTTGAGCCTGATGCTTTGCAAATTGATCCTAGTATCTTGAGGTCAACTATCTATGAGGCTCTTGATTATAATGGTGTTGATGTTTTTGAAAAAACTAATGTTGATACTATTCTCAATGATTCAAATAAAATTACTTCTTGTATAACTAATAATGGAAAACTAACCGCTAAAAATTTTGTCAATGCCGTTGGTGCATGGAGTCCTCAGCTGTTTCTAAAAATTGGAATTAAAATTCCTGTTACAATTGAGCCAGTCTCTGTTGTTAATTGGATGGAAAGTCCAAAACAGATTCAGCATGAATACCCAATAATTGCAGACTATGTAAATCTTTGTTATTTTAGATCTTGGAGAGGAAATAAACTTCATGCTCATCGACCAAGGAAACGTTCTGTTTATGAAATAGCTAAAAACTTTATAAATGATTTGTGTGCTGTTAATGGTGGAGAATATTTAAATGAACCCATGAATCAAAGTCTAGCCTATAATCAAATAAAAACATATGAAGATATTGCTGAAAAAAGATTTTCGAATATTGATAATACAGTTTATTCAAACGGATATCGTTCATTTTTTGATATCACACCAGATCTTCGTTTTATTCTAGGTAAAGATTCAAAATATTCAAACTTATTTCATAATCTTGGCTCTGGACAAGCTATGAAATATTCACCTGTTCTAGGTGAGTCTATTGCTGAGGAAATTTTAGGAGAACCAGATATGATTAATAAATATAATTATTCAAAATTCAATATAAATAGATTTGACGATAATTATATGGACCAATTTTGGAATCTTGTAAATGGGGAAGAAAATAGTTTGCAAAGACAAGGTAAAAATACACTTTAGTTTTTTTTTAAGAAACTAATCCTTATCTTTTCCTGATAAAGATGTCATCACATTAAGATTTCTCCAAAAATCTTCACTTTTTACATTAATGTCATTTAATCTAATTAAAAGGCTTCTCAACATTGCTCTAATTACTGGGTCAGCTTTAGTTATTTTTTCTTTAATAGTTTTTTCACTAATTGGAAAAAGTATACAATTAGTAGCAGCTTCAGCGGTAACAGAACGAGACTCTTCTAATGATGGTCCTCTTTCACCAAAAATTTCTCCTTCACCGATTTGCCCCAAAAGAAGACCTCCAGGACTATATATATTAACTTTTCCTGAATTAACGTAATAAGCAAAAAATGCTTTTTCTCCTTTAGAATATATTTTCGTACCCTTAGAAAATTTCTTTTGTTCAAGTCCAGATTTTGAATACATAATTTTTTCAATATAGAATATTAAATAACGAATTGTTATTTACTTTTTATGAATCTTATCAAAATTTTTTTTATTTTCCAGAAATCTTTTTGAATAATTAAGTTTGTTAGTCCTTAATTTATCAAAAAAACCTGTATTATTATAAGAAAAGCAGTTTTGACTTTTTAATTGAAATTTTTCTGAACTTAAGTCTTTAGAAAGAAAGTTTGATAAAAAATCAAGTACATTCTTTTCAAACTTTGACTGAAAAAATATCCTGTCTTTAACTTTAATTATTGGAATATTTGCGGTTCCAAGATTTTTAATTAATTGATAGAAAATATTTGAAACTATTGAGTCCCAGTTAAATTCATTTTTTTTAAAAAAAAGATTATAAAGTTTTTTTTTTCGCTTAAAAAGACTCAAAAGATCTTGAAAGTCTGTTCTTTTTATTTTTTCCTCAATTCCCAACTTTCTTTTATCATTACAAAAAGAACGAAATAAACCATTCATATTTTGCGAACTAACGGCCTTAACTATTAAATGGTTAAGATGATCTATATTTCTAATTAAATTTGAATTTTTTAAGATTAAATCAAGTTCAATTTCATTTTGATCAATATAGAAATATTTAGAAAAATATAATGAAAACAAACCTGATAAATTTACAAAACTAGTTTTTTGATCATTTATTAACATATGTTGAGAAAACTCATTTATTGACTTCACATCTAGCTTATGCCACCAGCTCCCAAAAAAATGACCTCCATCTAGCCAATTATTAGTAAAAATTCTTGAATCAAAATTAGAAAAAAATGAAATTAGAATCTTTGTTGTATCACCCCTCAAGATAAAATTATTCTTAACACAAGGTATATCAAAAAAAGTTTTTGTCATAAGTATATTATGATGGTTAAGAACTTCTCGCATCTCATGTGTAGAAAAATTATCTTCATATTCTATCAACTTCTTATCAGAATCTGTCAACAATATAGTTTCTCTATTTTTTAGATTTATAAATTCAATATGATTAAAATTATATTTAGTAAATTTACTTATTAAATCTTCTGAGGCTCTAATCCTGGTTAATCGACTAATTTTTTTTTTAAAATCAAAAAAACCTGGATATAGCTCTAAAAGTTTTTTATCTTTTACTTTCTTTACAGCTTGAATTAAACATGAAGAAATCATATTTGGATTGTATCTTGATTTTGCTCTATAACCTCTTTTAGACATTGATACAGTTAAAAACTGATCATTTGATTCAAACCAGCAAAAAATTAATTCTATTATTATTAATTTTAAATGTTTATCCAATAATTTATCACTTGATGATATGAGTAAAGAATCATAAAATTTGTTAAATTCAAGTGAATCAGTGTTTTTTTGAAAGTCTATAGGTCTGCTAAAATTAAAATCTATTTGAATATTTTTGTTATTCATAATAAAAAGATAATTGTTTTACCATATTTCGATGAAATATCATGTCAGTATTTGGTTTTTTAGCATACAATTTATTAAGTTTATACTGGTTTTGCATATTTATCTATGTATTAATAAGCATGCTAATTTCATTTGAAATAATTAATAATAATAACAGTTTTGTAATTATGATTATGCAATCTTTATATAAAATAGTTGAGCCAGCTTTAAAAATAATTAGAAGATTTTTACCTTCATTTGGAAGTCTTGATATTTCACCTGTAATACTTCTTATAATCATAAGTACACTTCAATATGCAATAGAAAGATATCAAATATAATTATGAAAAATGAAAAGATAATTGATGGCAAAAAGCTAGCTGAAGAAGTAAGATTTAAAGTTAAAAATTTTGGATTTAAGTTTAAAGAAAAAACAGGAATTACTCCTGGTTTGGCTGTTGTGATAGTTGGTGAGAATCCTGCCAGTAAAGTTTATGTGAGAAATAAAATTAAACAAACTGAGGATGTAGGCTTTGAATCTTATGAATATAAATTGACTGAAAATACTTCAGAGGAAAAGCTTCTAAACATAGTTGAAGATCTTAATCGTGATAAAAAGGTCAATGGCATTCTGGTTCAACTTCCACTGCCAGATCATATTAACTCCGATAAAGTCCTTGATAGAATTAATCCAGAAAAAGATGTAGATGGTTTTCATGCTGTAAATGTAGGAAAACTTTGGACAGGTCTAGAAACATTTGTTCCATGTACTCCTTTAGGTTGTAGTATTATGATTAGAAGAATTTCTAATGATTTGTCTGGTAAAAAAGCAGTTATCATTGGTCGATCTAACATTGTTGGAAAACCTATGGCTGCTTTGTTGCTTCAATTAAATGCAACAGTAAGTATAGTTCATTCAAGAACAAAAAATATTGAAAAGATTTGTCAAGAAGCGGATATTTTGATAGCAGCTGTGGGTGTTCCAAAAATGGTAAAAAAATCCTGGGTAAAAGATGATAGTATTGTAATTGATGTTGGAATAAACAGAATTGAGGTAGATGGAAAAATGAAACTAGTAGGAGATGTAGACTTTGACAATATTCATGAAAAAGCTTCTCTTATTACACCAGTTCCTGGAGGCGTAGGACCAATGACAATTGCTTGCTTATTATTAAATACAATGAATGCAGCATATAAACAGAACAATTTAAAGCCATTGGAGTTAAGTTCTTTTCTTGATTAATTTCAGTCTTAGAGCATTAAGTTTTATAAATCCCAGTGCATCTTTTTGGTCATAAACTTGATCTGACTCAAATGTAGCAATCTCATTAGAATACAAAGAGTTTGATGATTTACGGCCTAAAACTTCTATATTTCCTTTATAAATCCTCAAATAAACCGTTCCTGAAACAAATTCCTGACTTTTATCAATAAGAGATTGGAGCATTTCTCTCTCTGGAGAAAACCAAAAACCATTATAAATTAATTCAGCATATTTAGGCATAATTTCATCTTTCAGATGACAGGCCCCTTTGTCCAATGTCAGGCTCTCGATTGCTCTTCTTGCTATCAGTAATATTGTTCCGCCTGGAGTCTCATAAACTCCTCTTGACTTCATACCAATAAATCTATTTTCAACTATATCTAATCGTCCAACTCCATTTGCACCTCCTATATCATTAAGCTTTCTCAATAATTTCCCTGGTGCAATTTTTCTTCCATTGATGGATATTGGATCCCCTTTTAAAAAATCTATTGAAATTTCGATAGGAATATTAGGTGCATTAATTGGTGAAACTGTTCTTTCAAACATTTTTTCATCTGGCTCAACTGATGGATCTTCTAAAATTTTTCCTTCATAAGAAGTATGTAAAATATTTGCATCCATAGAATATGGAGGTTCATCAAATTTATCTTTTGGCACAGTGATTTTATATTTTTTAGCATACTCTATCAGGTCATTCCTAGATTTCAAATTCCATTCCCTCCATGGAGCAATTACAGTAATATTTGGATTATTAGCATAATAACCCAGCTCAAATCTTATCTGATCATTTCCTTTTCCAGTTGCACCATGGGCAACTGAGTCAGCTCCAATAGAATTAGCTATCTCTATCTGTCTTTTAGCTATCAGTGGTCTAGCAATTGAAGTTCCCAGCAAATACTGTCCTTCATATAATGTATTTGCTCTAAACATTGGAAAAACGTATTCTTTTACAAATTCGTCAGTTAGATCCTCAACAAATATTTCTTTTACTCCGAGGCTTTTGGCTTTTTCTCTTGCTTCTTCAACCTCTAGTCCTTGTCCAATATCGGCGGTAAAAGTAGCAACATCACAATTATAAGTTTCTTGAAGCCATTTTAAAATTATTGATGTATCTAAACCTCCTGAAAAAGCTAATACTATCTTTCTAACTTTATTTTTAACCATAAGTTTTTATTTTATTTTTTCTGGCATGCTTCATTAATTTTTTGATAAGCCTTTGTAAATCCTTGAAGTGAGTAGCTATCAGTAGTAATTGTACCCCTTGATGAAGTTCCAACAACTTTCATTTTTAATGCTGTTTTCATTGAATTAATTATTTTTAAATCTTCTCTCACACTGAAACTCCATGCTCTAGAACCGGAGGTAAAAAGTTGCAGTTTTAAATCACCTATTTGAATATCTGGGTTACTGCCATCCTTATAATTATAACCCGCGACTATACTAAATTCATCCCACTTTTCTTGTCCAGGCATATGAGTAACAATTGCAAATATTTCACCTCTTTTTTTATAATTTCCCTCATGCTTGATAGGTTTAGAAACAGCCATGCAAGCCTTATTTTTTGCTTCTCCTTCAGAATAAGCTGTCCAATCCTTAAATTTTGCAAGTTTTTTTCCAAAAGCATTAACTTGCATAAAAAATAAAGTTAGTAAAAAAATAAAAAAAAACTTCGAAAAACTTAATAATTTAAAACTCATGTTTTTTATTGACATAATTATCATAAAAATGCAAGACCTGATAAGCTTAGATGAATATTTATGTCACAAAAAAAAAATAATTTCTTCCCTATATTCTTAATTATTATATCCTGCTTATTTTTTTCTATTTTAGGAGGACTAATAAAATATTTAGGTTTAATATTTCACCCTTTTGAACAAGCATTTTTTAGAAATTTTTTAAGTTTACTTTTTTTTATTCCTCTAATGTTTATTTCTCAATCCAATCCGTTTAATAGTCTAAGAAAAAAATTTCTTTTTTGGAGGAGTTTATTTGGTGGTATAACAATGCTACTTTTATTTTGGTCCTATACACTCATACCATTATCTCAGGCCATGACTATAAGCTTTACAACTCCATTATTTATGTTTATTGGTAGTATTATTTTATTTAAGGAAAAAGCAAGTAGTCTAAGTATTCTAACTTTAATTTTTGGATTTATATTAACAATAATTGTACTTAGGCCTGATCTTACTATACAGTTTGGTACCTGGGTAGCGCTCTTAGCTGCATTAACCCACGCCGTTGCTGGATTGATGGTAAAAGACCTTACTAAAACAGAACCAGTTTTTACAATAATGTTTTTTATGGTTTTCTTTATGACGCCTTTTACTCTGATCCCAGCAATCCCAGTTTGGAAAACACCAGTAGAAATACATCATTGGATTTTATTATTAAGTCTAGCTATATTTGGAACTCTGGGAAATTTCTTTTGGACAAAAGCAATTAGTCTTTCAAAAATGACTAATATTATTCCTTTTGATTTTTCAAAATTAATTTTTGCTACTTTAATAGGATTTATCTTTTTTAATGAAAAAATAGATTTAATAACTTTTTTTTGTGGGTCAGGATTAATTATTTGTAATTTGTATCTGAGAAAAATAAATAATGAGCATTGATAAAGTAAAAAGTTTATTTTATCAGACTTTAAGCTCCCTATTTTTTTCTATTTTAGGAATGCAGGTAAAATTACTAAGTCAAAAAATCAATATTGAAGTCATAGTGTTTTATAGATGTTTAATTGGATTGGTTTTAATTTTAACCTTTTTTGCTTTTAAATATAAAAAAAAAAAATTTAATTACTTTAAAACGCCTAATATTTTTTTACAAATAATACGTTCTATTTTTGGTGTGTTTGCTATGTATTTTGGTTACTCAGCTTTATCATTCATCCCATTGGCACAGGCAAGTACAATTGGTTTTACAAAAGTATTCTTCGTTAGCATTCTTGCAATTATTTTTTTTAGTGAAAAATTGACTAAAGAAGTTTTTTTTTTTTCAATCATAGGATTCGTTGGAACTTATCTTATACTTAATCCTGATGAATTAATTTCATCAAATGGAACAATCTTATCATTAATATCCTCATTTTTTGTTGCAGCAGGAATTATTTCTTCAGTCAAGCTTTTAAAGTCAAACAAAACAATAACTATTATTTTTTACCATTCATTTTTTTCTACAGTTCTTTGTGGGGTAATTTTTTTTTCAGAAATAAGTTACTTAAGTTTATATGATCTTTTTCAATTAACTTTGTTAACAATTATAGCTTTGATTGGTCAATTTTTAAATATGGAAAGCTATAAATATGAAAAAACAAGTTTTGTTATTTTATTCAGCTACTCAAGAGTTATTTTTTCTTTTTTACTAGGTTATTTTATTCTTCAAGAAAATATTGAGTTGATTAATATCATGGGTATCTTAATAATAATAGTTTCTACTTATCTAGTATCCAAAACAAGAAATTCACAAAATTCTATAGTTATGGACAAGGGTAGGGGTTAGTGTCATGTATTTCTTCAATTTCAGAAATTATTTCTTCGCTTAATTCAATTTTTGCAGAATTAATATTTTCTTTCAGCTGTTGCATTGTTGTTGCGCCAATAATATTGCTCGTAATAAAGTCTCTACTATTAACATAAGCTAGTGCCATAGAAGAAGGAGTCAAATTAAATTTTTTTGCTACTGAGTTATATTTTTCAGCGAACTTTATACCTTTAGGCTTTGTATATCTTGTGAACATTTCTCCAAAAAGAGTTAGTCTAGCTCCATCAGGTTTAGAACCATTATCATATTTGCCTGTCAACATTCCAAAGGCCAAAGGTGAATATGCTAAAAGTCCACATTTTTCTCTAATCGAAATTTCTGCCATTCCAACTTCATAACTTCTATTCAATAATGAATATGGATTTTGTACTGAAACAATTTTTGTCCAGTTATTTTTTTCAGCCAAATTTAAAAATTTTGTCAAGCCCCAAGGTGTTTCGTTAGAAAGTCCAATATATTTAATTTTTCCTGCCTTAACTAAATCATTTAAAACGTCTAACTGTTCTTCAATTGGAATTGCATCAACATCATCTTCATACTTATATCCAAGTTTTCCAAAAAAATTTGCTTTTCTATCAGGCCAATGGATTTGGTAAAGATCAATATAATCTGTCTTTAATCTTTGTAAACTACCATTAATTGCCTCTAAAATCTGTTGTTTATTGAGTCTTGTTTCTTTATTTCTAAACCATTTCATACCTGATCGACCCGTGACTTTGGTAGCTAAAACAATCTTTTCTCTACACTTTCTACTTTCTAACCAATTACCAATAATCTTTTCTGTCGATCCCCATGTTTCCTGTCTAGGTGGAACTGAATAAAGTTCAGCTGTATCAAAAAAATTCACACCTTCTTTCATGGCATAGTCCATTTGTTCGAATGCTTCTAACTCATTATTTTGTTCTCCCCAGGTCATTGTTCCAAGGCAAATTATACTAACTTTAGTATTAGAATTACCTAAATAATTATATTTCATTTACAAACCTATAAAAAAATCTTGTATTTATAAAAAAGTAACATATTTATTGTGGTAAAGTTAAGCTATTTATAGTAAAATTAATTAA
>MDTB01011940.1_pt1 | contig 19006 bp, 18 predicted proteins | sample 811161 | NCBI WGS metagenome assembly MDTB01 (sample SAMN05326650, study PRJNA326480) | marine metagenome | isolation source: seawater | place: Mediterranean Sea | collected 2009
CAAATCCTTTTTTATAGGGATTCCTGCCCCCGCAGCCGGCTTTCTTGTGCTTTTGCCAATTGTTATTACGCAGGAATTTGATGCTTCTTTCCTTCGTGAACCAGTTTTTGTGTCAGCGGTGCTTGTGGGTGTGGGTGTCGGCGCTGTTAGCACGATGCCAACATTTAGCGCGAAGACTTTTTCTGTATCCAGTGGTGCTGTTTTGCCATTTCTTGCTCTCGTTGCCCTGTTCGGTAGCTTGATCGTTATCCAGCCATGGACAGCCTATCTTGGGCTCTCGGCTTTCTATATTCTATCTTTCCCTGTGTCTGTCTGGTTCTTTTATCAGCGCCGCCGGCGACATTTGACAAACGCCCAAAAACCCAGGGATTAACAGGTATGATGGAAACCATAAAGGCTTGATTGGTGGTCAATTCCCATTACACTGGGAAAGACGATGGAGGCAAGAGTGTCCCAAACTCTTCTAGATAAGTGCGTAAAGCGGAATATCCGCATGACTGCGCAACGCCATATTATAATAAAAGTTATCGAGGATTCCGATGATCACCCCGATGTTGATCAGCTCTATATTCGGTCTGTTGCACAAGATGATACAATCTCCATTGCCACTGTTTATCGGACAGTCAAACTACTCGAAGAAGTTGGTGTGATTGACCGTATTGAGTTTGGTGATGGCCGCTCCCGCTATGAAGAGGCAGGGGAACATCATGAACATCTGATTGATATTGAATCAGGAGATATCATTGAATTTTATCATGCAGAGCTTGAGACTCTTAAGGCAAAAATTGCCAAAGATATGGGATATGAACTTGTTGATCACAGGCTCGAATTATTTGGTCGTAAACTAAAACCCTGAACCTCACACACACAAAATCCATCCCCTATTGCTTAACGAGGTACAATCGACGACATTAGTAGGCGTTATTGGTAAGCAGGCATTATGTGTGGGGGTTTGTCGTGCGTGAAATTATGTGGGGCAGGTTTTCTGTCTGGTTCTTTTGCATTCTGATTACAGCGGCAAGTTTTGTTGCAGGATTTTTTAGTCCGCTATTCTGGATTGTCACAATCCTTTTTGGCATTGCATCGCTTCAGGGTCTTCTCGATTATCGTCAGCGCCAACGTGCTGTTCTTTCAAATTATCCTCTCATTGGGCATATGCGCTTTCTTTTTGAGAGCATTAGGCCAGAATTACGCCAATATTTTTGGGAAGATGATGATGATGAGTTGCCCTACTCCCGAAACCAACGGGCAATGGTGTATAAGCGGTCCAAGGATATTCTCGCTGCGCGGCCCATGGGAACTGTGCAGAATGTGTATCAAGAAGATCATAACTGGCTAAATCATTCACTGATGCCAACCCATATTGATGACAAAAATTTCCGCTGTCGTGTCGGTCTTGGCGAACATTCCTATGATATGGCGCTTATTAATATTTCTGGCACCTCCTTTGGCGCCATGTCGCCGCCGGCGATCCAGGCGATGAGTTCTGGCGCAGCGATGGGAGGCTTTGCGCATAACACAGGGGAGGGGTCTTTTTCGGTGTACCATAAGGCCGGGGGTGGTGATATTATCTGGCAGATTTCCACTGGATATTTTGGTTGTCGCACCAAGGACGGACAGTTTTGCCCCGATACCTTTGCGGCAGTTGCCTCAAATAGCCAAATTAAGATGATTGAAATAAAGCTGTCTCAGGGTGCTAAGCCAGGTCATGGCGGGATGCTTCTCGCACCGAAAGTTACGCCAGAAATTGCCGAGACGAGAGGCATAGAGCCCTATCAGGATTGTATTTCCCCTGCACGACATTCCGAATTTTCAACGCCGGTGGAGCTTGTTCAGTTTGTTGACCGCCTACGTTCTCTTTCTGGCGGCAAACCTGTCGGAATAAAGCTTTGTATTGGTCATCCATGGGAATTTATCGCCATCGTAAAAGCAATGATTGAGTGTGACAGCGCTATTGATTTTATCACAGTTGACGGCGCTGAAGGGGGGACTGGTGCGGCGCCTGCTGAATTTGCCGATAATTTGGGTTGTCCTCTGCGTGATGCCCTCGTTTTTGTTGAAAACACATTGAAAGGTGCAGGGTTAAGAGAGCGGGTAAAGATTGCGGCTTCTGGTAAAATTGTGAGTGCCTATGATGTGGTCCGAATGTGCGCGCTTGGCGCAGACTGGTGCAATATGGCTCGTCCATTCATGTTTTCTCTTGGGTGTATCCAGGCACGCGATTGTGCCTCAGGAGAATGTCCTACAGGTCTAGCAACGATGGACCCTCATCGTTATCGGGCTGTGAATGTTGAGGAGAAGGCAAAACGTATTCACAATTTTCAGGCCAATACGGTTCTGGCCGTTGCTGAAATGCTGGAGGCCGCAGGTCTTGAACATCCTCATCACCTGACACGCAGGCATATTGTGCGCCGTCTTTCAGCAAGCAAGATATTGCTAGCAGACCAGATTTATCCGAAAGTGGAGGACCGCGCCCTTCTTGATGGTAAGCAGGTAGAGGATGCCCGCCTGAATTCTTATTGGAATCGTATCACCGGGGAGAGTTTTGCGCCGCGAGGAGATAGTTAAAACACAGAGTGGTCCTTTTGCTTTTAACTAAAAGGTAATAAGAACGGTGTTTGACAAAAATATGCAACGCCGCAGAGTCTTCGATTTGTAAATTCTCTCTTCTTTTTCTGGTTGGCAGGTTCCCATGACAGGTTCAACATTATCGGTTTTGTTCTCTGTGTGGCGGATGACAACAGCACAGGCTTTGTCGATGACCGTGATGAATATTAATATCATCACAACAGGTCTTGCCGGAGCTGTGTTATCACCTGTTGCGTGGCTCGCAACACTACCTCTGTCACTCCAGTTTGTATCAACAATGCTCATGACGCTGCCAGTGTCTCTTCTTATGGCACGGTTTGGAAGGCGTCCCGTGTTTCTGGCGGGGGCAATTCTGACAATCCTTGCCAGTCTTTCTCAGGCATATGCACTGTATACCGGACAGTTTGTATTATTCTGCATCGGCGCATGCCTTCTGGGTTGCGGACATGCTATCTCTCAGTTCTATCGCTATGCAGCCGCCGATTCAGTATCTCCACAAGATAAACCAAAAGCTGTTTCGCTGGCCCTAGCTGGCGGGCTGGTCGCGGCGATATTCGGGCCTGAATTGTCCCACCGTCTTGTAGGGGTTGTCGACGGCGCACTATATGCAGGTTGTTTTGTCGGGGCAGCTATTGTGCAGTGTCTTGCGCTTCCCATTCTGGCCGGTATGCCAGCGTTGAGTTTTACTCACTTTAAAAGTCGAGGCCGACCGCTCAGCGTATTTTTCAGAATTCCTGCTTTTCGTCTCGGTGTTTGCGCCGCAGCGCTTGGCTATGCCGTCATGAGTTTTCTGATGACTGCTGTTCCTCTCCAGATCGTTAATGTCAGTTTGCTGGGCGACGCAGTGAATGCACGCGTGATTCAGTGGCATGTAATTGCAATGTTTGCCCCATCGTTTTTCACTGGCAGTTTGATTGCCCGATTTGGTGTTCGCCCTGTTATGCTCACGGGATTACTGTGCTATGTGTTTTCGATGATGTCAGCATTGTCAGGACTGCAGTTCTGGAACTATTTGGGGACCTTATCTTTTATCGGTCTTGGCTGGAATTTCTTGTATATTGGAGGGACAACGCTGATCGCACTACTGACCGAACCAGAAGAGCGAGGACGTGTTCAGGGCATTGCGGATATGATTATTTTCATCGCTGTTGCATGTGCGTCACTTTCTGCAGGGATTTTGCATATAATTGGTGGCTGGCAAGCGATGATATTTGTAGCTATGATTCCAACAGCTTTTTTAACTGCGGTTGTGGTGTTATCATCTTACCGGCAGCCTCTTTCCTGATCGTGAAGTCTCTCAACAAATTCACTCGTACCACGGATATTTTTGTGACAAAGACATTTATGGTGCGGTGCACAATAATATTTCTGACTTTTAATAAATTCCAAATTGGAAACAAACATTTTCTTATTCGGAATTTTTTACAGAAATTATGAAAAAAAAAAGGTCGTGAGAGAACCCACGACCAAGTTTAGGGAGGAAAAGCACAATATCATTGTGCACCGCGATATATTAACATTTAAGTTTTTAAGTCAATAGCCACAGATTCGAAAAATAGGAAAAATGACAAAAAAACACGATGTACTGCCGTTAAATTAGGCATTGCGGCAAAATAACAGCATCAGATAGGACCAATTGGTGGCAGCAATGCCACTAAATCAGCCACTTTCAGTCCATTTTGGCGATATGTCGCCAGACTCCTTGCTTTGTCACGCTTTGCCAACCGTTTGCCGGTATCATCGCAGATGAGGTCATGATGGTAATAAACAGGTGTGGGTAAACCGAGCAAAGTCTGCAACAGACAATGCAGATCAGTCGATGGGCATAGGTCTTTGCCGCGCACCACTAAGTCAATGTTACTATCCGCATCATCTAGAACTACGCTTAGGTGATAGGAAGTTGGGCTGTTACGTCTGCCAAGAATAATATTGCCAAAATGCTGAGTGTCGGCTTCGACCGTCGTGCCGAGATAATCTGCCCAGATAAGAGACTTGCCAGTCATTTTGATATGCGATAGCGCTTTGTCCATGTCCAGGCGAAGCGCTGGTACACGGCTTTGCGGTCCTGATTCAGACAAAGCTATACCATTATTTTGAGTTTCCTGAGGGGCAGAGAGGCTTGCCTCATACTCTTTGCGCGACAAACTGCAGGCATAGACCAACTTTTTCTCTTCGAGCCATGACAGAGCAGCATCATATCTCCGTGTCCTTTTTGATTGGTAGACAGGGGGCGCAGACCATGCCAGCCCGAGCCATGCGAGGTCATCTATGAGATGGTCAGTAAATTCGTCTTTACATCGGGTGCTGTCGATATCGTCTATGCGGAGGAGAAACTGCTCAGGATTACAAGAGGCGGCATGCCATGCAATGAGTGCAGAGTAGGCATGACCTAGATGCATCTGTCCTGTCGGGCTTGGGGCGAAGCGTGTACGGGGAAAAGCAGAAAGTTCAGGCATGCGGTATCATGACTTTCCAGAGGTTTGGTAAGGGTGAACAGCTACCCGGATTGAGCTGGCCGTTCGACGGGTTTTGGTAGACTTAAATCTGTTGGATTTTTAAGATATGGTAAAACAGTCCTGAATAAAAGTAATCAAGGGAGTGTCATATCATGGCATTAATCCAATATTCCGTTCCTAGAGGGTCTGGCGTGTCTTTGTCAGGAAGTCTCTATCATCCTGGTTCCATGGACAAGGTTGGAGACGGGAATATTGATGGACTTGTCATTTTTCTTCATGGCTGGGGTGCAGATGGAAGCGATCTTGCCCCGCTCTCAGAAGAATTGTCAGCAGCCTTGCCCGATGCGCAGAAACAAATAGCCTTTTTTACACCTGATGCTCCTGATATCTGTTCTGCAAACCCCGCAGGCAGACAGTGGTTTGAGTTAAGCTTTGATGAGGAAGGTCGACAGAAACATCCTTTTTTATGTTGGGAGTCCGCTTCAGTAATCCATCAAATGGTAGATGGACTATGTATGGATTTGAAGATTGCGCCGCACCAGATTGTGCTTGGTGGATTTTCTCAAGGCGGCATGCTGTCGCTGGCAGCCGGCCCCTCGTATCAGGAGCGTCTTGCCGGGGTGTTCAGCCTCTCAGGTGCCTATCTTACAGCTATTCAACAACAAGAATTGCAGGATGCCGGAAAAGGTCAACTTGACGCTGACTTCTCAGTTCTTCTCGTCCATGGCAGTGAAGACCAGGTTGTGCCACCACCTGCTCTCTATAATGCAACAGAGGCCCTTAAAGCTCTTGGTGCGTCGCCGGACGCTTATATGATACCAGGACTCGGCCATGGAATTGATATGCAGGTAATATCTTACCTCGGGAGCTTCCTGACCGCATCACTTGTGAAACCTTAGTCAGATACACTGCAAGATATCTGTCATAGGGCTGTCAGATCTGCCGGCTATGTGTCTTGTATGTTGAATCAACATTTAGATGTCTATTTACGTGACATACTGCTAAATCTTGATATTTGGGTAGGAAGACCACTTGTTTTCTAATTGGCTTCATGTTTGACTGACACAATGAAAGGTAGGGTAGAATTCCTATGAACGCTGGTATGCATCCCCCCGCACTTGTTCTGAATGCAGATTTTCGTCCTCTAAGTTATTTCCCACTGTCGCTTTGGTCCTGGCAAGATAGTATCAAGGCTGTTTTTCTCGACCGCGTTACAATTATCTCCGAGTATGACGAGGCTGTATGTTCACCCTCCTGCGAAATGCAACTTCCGTCTGTCATTGCGCTGAAGGAATATGTGCGTCAGAGCCGTCATCCGGCATTCACACGCTTTAATGTATTTCTGCGTGACAAATTTACCTGTCAGTATTGTGACCACAAATTACCGGCATCAGACCTAACATTTGATCATGTAGTGCCGCGGTCACGTGGTGGGCGTTCAAGTTGGGACAATGTGGTTGCGGCTTGTAGTCCCTGCAACCTGAAAAAAGCGAACAAAATGCCGCGTCAGTGTGGGATGCATCCGCTTGTTGCTCCGGCAAAGCCAACTGTCTGGCAGCTTCAGGAAAATGGACGAGCCTTTCCGCCGAATTATCTGCATCATTCGTGGCGTGACTATTTGTATTGGGACAGCGAGCTCCTTGAAGAAGCTCTCAATGAAAGGTCTGATGTTGCGTGACTATAGCTTCGGCTAGTTACACTTTCTCAGCGATCTTTATTGCCACCCGACACCCCGTTTGGATGATTTGCCGCAGAACTGGGTAGCCAGTCGCATCCCTCCCATCATGTTCAATAGCAATATCACGATGTTCTAATTCTTCGTCGCGAAACCGCTCAAGCGTTCGCGTTAGTTCGGGCTCCCTGCTCTCGGCTTTCAGATGTGCTACCTGATGGGCATAATGCTCGCCAATAACCTCTTCAACGGCTATGGTGCACGCCATTGCAGCCTTTGGCCCCATAGCAGCGGTAGTTGCTCCAAGAACAAAACCAGCAGCTCCCCAGAGGGGGTCGAAGAAAGAGGGGCGAACTCTGTAATCATTGAGAAGCGCATCAAATGTATCGAGATGTTCCTGTTCCTGTTCCATCATGTGCTGGATTTCCGCAGCCTGTGGGTGGCCCCTCAGCAGCGCTAGCTGACCTTTATAAATGGTCTGAGCGGCGCGTTCCCCAGCATGGTTAACTCTCAGGAATCTGTCGAGGTCACTAGGTGTTTTAGTAGAGGATGTGTCCGACTGGGATGAAGGATGACCTGAAGAAATTTTTTTTCTCATATGAACACTCATTCGGGTTGTATTAAAAAGGCGGATAACAGCGCAATACATCTGATGACTTAGCGAGCCTAGGGAAAGATTTCAATGACTGTGTCTCACTCGAGAGTAGAGCCTAGACAGTTATTTCAATCTGCAGAAACCTGCTGTCGCGCCTACTGCCATTATAAAACTGATTAGCGCGTTCCAATTTGCCATAGAAAGGGAAAGCAATCTCCAGCTTATTTCATCACAGCGCACAGCATCGGTTTCTAAGAGATTTTCTAGAAGCTGGGTCGTGTTTAGAGAGCTGGAGATATCGGCAGTACATCCCCCAGGACCCGACCATAGATGAAGTTCGATACCGGAGTGATATACAGCGATTCCCGTGCCGATAATAGAGGCAACACCAATCCCTATCAACATGATACGTCCTCGCAGGGCCGTTATTGATAGGAGTGCAAAAAGAATGATGAAACCATGTGGCCAGCGTTGCCAGTTGCAGAGCTTGCAAGGGGCCAGTCCCTCGACAAACTGAAAATAGAAAGCCGAAGCTAACAGGCACAGACTTATAAGTCCAAGACAAGCACATAACCTCTTTGCCTTTAGGTGGGTCCGCTTGAACTGTGCTTGTAACATTTAACTGGCCGCCATTTATTTCCTCAGAAGTTTAACTTTTCGGCAGAAAACTTCAACGATTAAGATAAAAAGGCTATTTTTTTGAAGAAAATATCTGTTTTTACTCTTTTTTTGGCGCAAGAGACGCGCTAATATCAATGCGGTTCTTGCAGTTTTTAAAGAGTGATTTAGCGCCTTTTCAGGGCGGCATTGAGCCTAGCTTCAGAGTTGTTTCAGGCTTAATGCAATAGATAAAAGCCTGCCCCGAAGGCGATCAGCAAAATAGAGAGCAATGTGATAAGGGTTCGCGGATTACGATGCCACCGGGCCATGCCGGCGATGATCATGAAACGGGCTGCACGTCCTACAACAGACAGGGCTAAAAACGGTAACAGCCCATAACCGAACATACCAGCACTGAGTGCGATGACTTTATAAGGCAGAGGTGTGAAGGCGCCTACCAGTACAAGTAGTAATCCTAATTGCTGGTAGGCATGCTGCACATGTTGGAATTTTTCGGGCCCAGCAATCGCGTCTGGCAAGACAGCGAACAGCGCTTCTATGCTTCCTGACAGGCTCGCTCCGATAGCCCAACCAACAGCGCCGCCAATAACAGATGCAACCGCCGTAAGGATGGTAATGCGGACCCAGTTCTGGGGGCGTGCCAAAACGCATACCACCAGAAGGGGGTCTGTTGGCAGTGGAATGATGATACTTTCAAGTGCAGAATACAGATATAAGGCCGCGCGCGCTTTGCCAGTATCAGCTCTGCGAGTAACAAAATTATAAAACCGCAGATAGTGGTCCATCCATCTGCCCAGAAAATGTTTTGTCATATGGTAGACACCCTCATTTATGAGGCAGGAAAAAATCGGAGCACGAACATCACATTGTGAGCTAATGGCCCGAATGATGGTGGGGGTACTCGGACTTGAACCGAGAAGCCGTTAGGCACTGGATTTTGAATCCAGCGTGTTTACCAATTTCACCATACCCCCACATTTAATCTTTCCATCGACGCGTTTCACCGAAATGACGAAGAATGCGTCTCAGACAGTGTTTTCTACACCAACTTCCCTCTGAAGTGCAATTTCTGATTTGACTCCTCAGACAGCTTTTCTGTGGTGAATGGCAGGGGGGTATTATTTTTTTCAGACCATGTAAAGGATGTTCAAACCACAGAAATGGGAAGAAGAAGTCATACAGTTCAGGTTCTTGATTTTATCTTTGTTATTCAAGTCGGTGAAATTTTCGCTGATTGGGTGACCAATGTCCGGTATCTTCTGATAGATCTATTTGGTGTGGTAGCCGTTGGCGCCGAAACCCAGACAGCCCTTATCATCTGTAATTATGTTGGAGCGCAGATCGTTTCCAGCCCCGATAGTCTCTCTGTCCCAATTCTGTTTGACACACGGCGTGTTAGCAGTACTGGTGCTTTACTAGCAGGTGGAATGATCATTGATTCCACTACTGCACATTATGGTTCCAAACTTACCAAAGGACATGTTGGGAGCGGTATTTTAGCAACCACCCTTGCCTACCTTTATGAAGTCGGCCGGACATATGACCTCGCAGAGCTTCTAATCAGCCTTGTGTAGGATATGAAGTTAGCAGGCGTCCCAGGCGTTTCATCGCTCTGTTTACGATTTTCATATCTCGGGTGCGCGGATTGTGGTTGCTTGCGCAGGGGCTAGCGGCCCGCATCCGCAAGCTAAAAACACGGGCCATCTGCCATGCGATGGGCATGGCTGAATATCATGGGCCGCGCAGCCAGATGATGCGCGTTATTGATAATATAACAATACTGAAAGAGGGGTTTGGATGTGGAGCAATGGCTGGAGTGAGTGCAGCTGCTTTGGCAAAGGAAGAGTTTATCGGTTCGCCAGCAAAAAGAGTCGGCGCTGAAGAACAGGAGACCTATTTTTTGATTTGGGTAAACGCTGGGCCACATTGGAGCAATATTCTCTGTTTTGGCCACTTGCTGCAGCCGTGCTCGCCTGCGCAGAACGTGGTAGCTTCGACCATTTAAATGTAACGGATGTAGCTCTGTCCCGGATAGATATTCATCTGCTTGCTGTTAAATCTACCTTGTTTGGATATAAACGAATGAATGATGTGTCTCTGGCGTAGCGTCTTGCGCGGATAATTATTACGAATGTATATGCACGCGTGCGTAAATCAGCCACACCATTGGAGCCGAGCGAGCCGAAAACACCTTTGCCATATGATGGAATAGTCGAAAAGTTTCATTTTTTTGTTTTCCTTATCAAAGAAGCCGGAATATGCCGACTAAATAGCTCGTGCCTAACAGGTTTTGGCAACTACTCACCCTCCTGTCAGCCCGAACAGGCCCCTATCTCGCGCTCTGTCTCGAAATATCGCCAATTCAGCCAGTAATAATACACATCCTTCTGATGTTGATCCCCCGCTTCTGTCCCGCTTTCTTTTTTAGGGGTTCTGAATAAGCCTGATTCGATATGATTTATCCAATGCGGTCAGATATGTTGTTCACTTCGCAATCAGATAAAGTGAGGATATTTAGTCTTGTATTTGGCAGTTTAATGGTGGTTTGAAGACCCCTGAATGGCAAATTTCAAGATAAGCACCTTGCTCTATGTGACTTATATGTTAGGATCTAGCAAGATTCGGGTCGCTATTAAATTATAATTTTGCGTGCCAAAACATTTACGTGAACAGAACAATTTTTCACTAGGGAGATTTAAATGTCTAAGGAAACAATTAACGGCAAGCCGTTGCATCCAGCAATTCCAGGGTTTGCCGATGAAGTAAAATCAGGCGAAATGTCTCGTCGCGAATTTCTCGCGCGCGCCTCCGCTCTCGGCGCAACATCTGCAGCCGCGTACGCTATGATTGGTTTGGTGCCAGCCGATGCTCTTGCAGGCTCGCATAAAGCTAAAATGGGTGGGACTTTGAGAATTCAGCAGGAAGTTCGCGCAATGAAAGACCCTCGTACATATGACTGGTCGCAGATTGCAAACTTCTCACGTGGATGGCTAGAATACTTGGTTTCTTATGAAAACGATGGAACACTGACAGGCCAACTTCTTGAAAGCTGGGAAGTTAACAGTGACGCGACTGTATACACACTAAACGTTCGCAAGGGTGTGAAGTGGAACAACGGGGATGACCTAACTGCTAATGATGTCGCGAACAACTTTGAGCGCTGGTGTGACAAGGGTGTTGAGGGGAACTCAATGGCTGGCCGAATGGCAACCATGATCGACCCAAACACAAATAAAGCAGGCGCTGGTGTTATCGAAGTCGTTGACAGCCACACAGTTCGTCTGAATTTGCCAAGCCCGGATATAACAATCATAATTGGCGCAGCTGACTATCCGGCTGCTGTTGTTCACTCATCTCACGATGACACAAGTGAAGGAATGCTCGGCAAGCCAATCGGAACAGGTCCATATCTCCCAGATTCACTTGAAGTTGGTGTAAAGGGCGTTCTGGTTCGCAATAAAAACCACTCTTGGTGGAATGAGGGCAACGGGGCATATTTGGACCGTATAGAATATATTGATTACGGTACTGACCCGGCAGCTTTTGTTGCTGCTGCTGAAGCCGATGAAATCGATATGTTGTATGAAACCACAGGCGAATTTGTCGAAGTTTTCGATAGCCTTGGCACGTGGAACAAATCAGAAGCTATCACGGCCTCAACAATCGTTATCCGTCCGAACCAAGAGGCTGAAGTCAACGGTATGAAGCCTTATGCGGATGCTCGCGTTCGTCGTGCACTCGCGATGGCGGTAGATAATAGTGTTTGTCTTGAGCTTGGCTATGCAAGCCTTGGCACACCTGCTGAAAATCACCATGTCTGCCCAATTCATCCTGAATATGCTAAATTGCCACCGCAAAAGGTTGATCCTGCTGCTGCAAAAGCATTGATGGCTGAAGCCGGCATGGCTGATTTCGAGCATGAGCTTATCTCTATCGATGACAACTGGCGTAAAGACACAACAGATGCAGTTGCTGCGCAGTTGCGTGATGCCGGCATCAAGGTAAAGCGCACAATTCTTCCTGGCTCAACATTCTGGAACGATTGGGTTAAGTATCCGTTCTCCTCAACAAACTGGAACATGCGCCCTCTTGGTGTTCAGGTTTTGGGTCTCGCCTATCGTTCTGGTGAGGCATGGAATGAGGCTGCATTTAGCAATGCTGAATTTGACAGTTTGCTTGCAAAGGCAAACGGCATTGCAAATGCCGATGAGCGCCGCAAGGTGATGTACCGGATTGAAGAAATCATGCAGGAAGAGGGAGTGACAATTCAGCCATACTGGCGGTCTCTATATCGTCACGCGAAAAAAGAGTTGGTAAACGCTGATATGCATCCGACTTTTGAAATTCGTCCTCAGTATATGGGCTTCCACGCATAGAGTTGCAGAAAAGCAAATTATAGGGTCGGCATTATTATGCCGACCTTTTGTAAAATCCGATAAGCTACGCCTCGCCTAGTTCTGCCTTTGCGCTATTTGCTAAAAAAAGTATCCGACCTTAGAGCATAGCAATGTTTTACCAATTCTAGGTAGAGCTGCTGGATTTGCCACTTATGATAAGGGGAGAGACATGCTGTTATTTCTTGCGAAACGCCTGAGCGTGATGCTCATGACAGCTATTTGTTTGACCTTCATTGTGTTCTTCCTTACAAATCTTGCCCCAAATCTCGAGAAGCTCGCCAAGACTCAGGCCAATAACCGAATGACTGACGTTCAGGTTACGAGTTGGCTTAAAAGAAATGGGTATACGAAACCAGTTGTTGCGCGCTACGGCGAGTGGCTTGGTGTGATGCCTGGCTGGGTCCTCCAAAATGAAGATGGTACGCTAACTGGGCGATGTATTAACAAGTCTAAACCAGAAGATATTTCCCCAAAATTTTGTGGAATCCTGCAAGGGAATTTTGGTTTTTCATCGGTGTTTAAAGAACCAGTCGAAGTGATTGTTGGCAGGCGGCTTGCACTCACTGGAAAGCTAATGTTCTGGGTGATGATTGTTATGGTGCCGATGGCACTGGTCATTGGCGTCATGGCCGGCATGCGCGAAGGCTCACGAACCGACCGCTCACTCTCTACATTTTCTATCATCACAACTGCAACACCCGAATATGTTTCAGGGGTTATTTTTATTGTTGTCTTTGCTAGCTCTGCAACCGGGCTCCGATGGTTTAAAGGAACAGCCACCTCGGCAATGGATGATATAACATTCGCCAATTTCACCTTGCCGGTAATGACAATGGCTCTTTACGGTATGGGCTATATCGCGCGCATGACTCGAGCATCTATGGCTGAAGTGATGACAACCCAATATATAAGGACCGCGCGGCTCAAGGGTGTTAAATTTTCCAACATCGTACTGAAACATGCATTACGCAATGCCCTTATCGCTCCGTTCACGGTTATTATGCTGCAATTCCCATGGCTCCTTACCGGTGTTGTGATTGTTGAAACCCTGTTTAATTACAAGGGTCTTGGATGGACTCTTGTCCAGGCAGCGGGAAATAATGATATCGAGTTACTGTTATCATGCTCGATTGTTGCTGTGCTGGTTGTGCTGATAACACAACTTATCTCAGATATAGGTTATGTTTATCTCAATCCGCGCATCAGAATGAGTTAGCCGGGAGCTAGGGAAACACACCGATGGACAAGCTCAGCTGGCTTCAAATTTTTATCTCGATAATCGGACAATTTATGCCTGTCTGGATTGCGATGGTCATTATATTCACAGCGTCAATGCTTTATAAGCGCAGGCTTGGACTATATGGGCGGCTTTTTGACAGTCCGGTAGGTCGTGTGGGTTTTGGTATCGTATTATTCTGGGTGCTGACAGCCATACTTGCCGATTTTATCATCACGCAAGACCCCTTATCTCAGGTCTCTGGCATGAAGAATAAGGTGCCGGGGACACCCGTTCGCGGTGTAGAAGACGCATGGTATTTTCTGGGTGGTGACAATCTTGCGCGGGATGTATTCAGCAGAATGGTAATGGGAGCGCGTCATGTTCTATCGATTGCTCCGGCAGCAACAGCGTTCGCTTTCATGGTCGGGATTACACTTGGTCTTCCTGCAGGCTATTTTGGCAAACGGCTCGATACGTCACTAAGTTTTCTATCTAATCTAGTGCTGGCATTTCCGGTTATCTTGCTATTTTATCTTCTTGTCACGCCTGAAATTCGAAGCACCGGCATTCCTATCATCATGGCAGGTGTGCTCTTTCTTTTTCCGATTATATTTGTGGTTCTCCTCTGGCAGTCGCGTTATTATACGCAGCCAACAAAGCGCAATCTCTATGTCGGCATCACCCTAATACTCGGTTTATGGGTTTATTCGGGGCTTGCCTTCAATTCTGATCCGTTTGGGGTCTTTTATATGGACCCCAATCTTCTGAATGTCTTTGTTTCGGTTGTGTTTGTTAACTCTCCGACAGTATTCAGAATTGTACGCGGCATAACACTTGATATTCAGACCCGAGATTACGTTGCCGCTGCTCAGACAAGAGGCGAGGGGGCATGGTACATCATGTTATGGGAAATCTTGCCGAATGCGCGTGGTCCCTTGATTGTGGATTTCTGCCTTCGTATTGGGTACACCACAATTCTTCTCGGTACATTAGGTTTTTTTGGTCTCGGGGTGAGCCCTGAAAGCCCTGATTGGGGTTCAACGATCAATGATGGTCGGAAGTTGCTGGGAATATATCCACACCCTGCACTGCCTCCTACATTAGCTCTCATGTCGCTTGTCCTCGGTCTAAATATGCTTGCGGACGGTCTGCGTGAAGAATCGCTTAAAGACTGAGGGGTGAGGAAGAGACGATTATGACACAACCTGTAAAAAAATCACCATCACCTGCCCTGCAGACGGAGAGAGACGTGCCCATTCTTGAAATCAGCAATCTATCGATTTCTTTTTTCACGCGCCTTTCCGAAATCCCAGCCGTGATGGATTTTTCCTGTGAGGTGCGCCCCGGTGAAGCTATGGGGCTCGTTGGTGAATCTGGTTGTGGCAAATCAACAGTTGCGCTGGGTGTTATGCAGGATCTCGGAGTAAATGGGCAGATTGTAGCAGGCAGCATCAAATTTAAGGGCCGTGACCTGACAAGCTATTCACCAGAAGAACTCCGTCAGCTTCGCGGTTCGGAAATCGCCATGATTTATCAGGAACCAATGGCATCCCTTAATCCGGCAATGCGCATTGGAAACCAGCTTACAGAAGTGCCTATGATCCATCAGGGTGTCTCACAATCAGATGCCTATGCACTTGCCAGACAAGTTGTAGAAGATGTGCGTCTTCCCGATCCTGAGCGTATCTTGAATTCCTATCCGCATCAGCTTTCAGGTGGCCAACAACAAAGAATTGTTATCGCCATGGCGTTGATGTCAAAGCCATCTCTTCTTATTCTGGACGAACCAACAACTGCACTTGATGTGACAGTAGAGGCCGGCATTGTTGATCTGGTAAAGGAGCTTGGACACAAATATGGTACATCCATGCTGTTCATCAGCCATAACCTTGGTTTGGTTATGGATGTATGTGACAGAATTTGTGTGATGTATTCTGGTGAAGCTGTGGAAACAGGCACGGTAAATGACGTGTTTGACGAAATGCGCCACCCTTATACACAAGCATTGTTCCGATCTATTCCGCTCCCCGGAGCTGATAAAAACTCTCGTCCACTTGTTGCCATTCCCGGAAACTTTCCCCTCCCTCATGAGCGCCCACCAGGATGTAACTTTGGTCCTCGCTGTGACTATTTTGTGGAAGGTCAGTGTAATAGCAACGCGATTCCTATGGCAGATGTAAGTGCGGTCAAACGGCATGACACGCGCTGTCTGCGGTTTGCTGATATTGACTGGGATGCGCCTATTGTCGCCGCCGAAGACGGTGTGCGCACCAAGATAGGGAAGCCGATCCTTTCAATTAATAATCTTCGGAAATATTATGAGGTAAGTGCAAACGCTCTGTTTTCGACTGCTGAAAAGCGTGTGGTCAAGGCTAATGAGAGTATCAGCTTTGAAGCAAGGGAAGCTGAAACCCTTGCTATTGTTGGGGAGTCAGGGTGCGGAAAGTCAACTCTTGCCAAAATGCTTCTTGGTCTTGAAACAGCAAGCGATGGTAGCATTATAATGAAAGGTCAGCAGATTGAGAATACGCCAATTGGCGAAAGAAGCACCCAAACTGTCTCATCTATACAAATGGTCTTTCAGAACCCGTTTGATACGCTCAATCCATCAATGAGTGTTGGTCGTCAGATTATCAGAGCTTTGGAGGTGTTTGACATTGGTGATATGGAAGAAGAGCGTCATACTCGAATGCTTGAGCTCCTTGACCTTGTAAAATTGCCACGCGAATTTGCTGACCGCATGCCGCGACAGCTATCTGGTGGGCAAAAACAGCGTGTTGGGATCGCACGCGCCTTTGCAGGGGATGCCAATATCGTTGTTGCAGACGAACCTGTTTCTGCACTTGATGTGTCAGTACAGGCAGCTGTTACTGAACTGCTTATGGAAATTCAGAACAAATCGCGGACAACACTTCTGTTCATCAGTCATGACTTGTCCATCGTTCGATACCTTGCTGACAGAGTTATTGTCATGTATCTCGGCCATATTGTTGAAGCAGGGACAACCGAACAGGTGTTTTCGCCGCCTTACCATCCCTACACTGAAGCTCTCCTATCAGCAGTTCCTATTGCTGACACCCGGATTGAGCGCAAGCGGATTGTGCTTAATGGAGACATTCCATCAGCGATGGACCCACCCTCCGGCTGCCCATTTCAAACAAGATGCAGTTATAAGACTGAAGTGCTGCATAATCTTTGTGAAAAAGAGTTGCCGCCCGTAATCGATCTGGAAAACGGTCATCAGGTGAAATGTCATCTTGCGCAGGAAAAGTTGAGCCGAATGGAACCTGTTATTGCTCTTGCAGAAGATGGAGCGGCCTAGTCCGAAACAAAACTGTCTGGTAATGCCGCAATAAGATGAACCCGTTGATAGTCCCCTCCATTCTGGGCAGTATAACACCTCATTGTGTCCGTAGAATATACCGAGCTATTTGCTGGCAGATGTATCATATGGCGGTTTACAATAAATAGAGGACCAAGAATATGTAAAAATTTGGATAAGCAACCATGGTTTCGGGTCGCGTGGCCATGAATTAAAATTATAGAGGCCTTTGGTGAGAATATGCACACGACCAATCGAAAATCACGCTTTCAATTCCTAATGAACATGTTCGAAATAAGTTTCTCTGAACATGGGTGATATCCCACTAGCTCAGCTTTATCAGCTAAGTCCTCACGCGGCAACTCTTGATAGCCCCCATCATGCCGTAAACAGCAGGGGCCAGACAAATCATTCGCGCTTATTTCAGCTTTGCCGAGGCGTCGTGTCATAAGAAGGGCGGCAAAACCGCCTTCCTTCATGTCGCTCCTTAATGATTGGTTAAACAGAATATTCCAGAGCCCCTCTTTTAATGCATCGATATAAAAAGTGAGAGTGAGCTCCTTTATGCCTCCAGCAGAAACAAAGTGAGCGGTATTTTTTGAGTCAGGTTTCAGTACAATCCAATGTTTCATAAGGTCTTTATTTTTATCCGGCGGAAGGGGTGTCTCTGGCAAATATTTTCATGTGTTTGGTACTGGCAAAAAGAGAGGTTTTGGTGTGCCCCGCATACCAATGAAATGTTGATAAAATTAATTATGAGCAATAAATTGGTAAAAATCACTCTGCGTCCTTTTGACCCAATTTTTTAAAAAACACATATATTACAGAGTAGATAGGCCATTTTGGACAATCTGGTTTTCGAGCCGATTATCTTGCTACTTGCAAATAATAGGGGAGGGCCTCATATTGGGTGTGGGACTGGCGTTTCATATTGGAATATGGTAATGCCAGATGATCTATTAGAAAAACGTAGTGGACATACACAATCTGTATCTCGCGCGTTAAGTTTATTGTCAAAACTATCTGAAGAACCAGATGGTTTTAATTTGTCTGAACTCGCCCGTCGGGTGAAGCTCGCTCCGTCGACAGCTCACAGGCTGTTAACAACGTTACAGCTAGATCAATTTGTTCGGTTTGAAGATGGTCGTTGGCTTGTGGGTGTTCAGGCATTTAATGTTGGTTCATCTTATCTAAGAGCTCGCGACGTGAGTTATATGTCACGTTCGTATTTGCGTATGATGATGCAAGAGACAGGGGAGACAGCAAATCTTGCTCTTTTGGAAAATAGCGAACTTGTTTATCTTGCGCAGAATGAATGTCCGGAACTAATGCGAGCTCTTGCGCGGCCAGGTGCACGCGCTCCGCTGACTTGCTCTGCTGTGGGTAAAGCATGTCTTGCCTTTATGCCTCGCAAGGATGCAAATATAATGATTGCTTCAGCTGGTATCGCACAGATGACACGTAAAAGCCACGTTACAAGTGAGAGTTTGTGGCGGGATTTGGATGCGATACGGAAGCGTCAATTTGCGTATGATGATGAAGAACATTCTGATGGGTTGCGTTGTGTTGCCGCGCCGTTATTCGATAAATCCGGTGTTGTTATCGGTGCATTGTCGACTAGTGGACCTGTCGTCCGAATTACTGACCAAAAGCTTCAAAATCATGGAAGAACAGTTTTGCGGATTGCGCGTGACATGACGCGTGCACTCGGAGGCAATTGGCCACAAGCGTAGTACTTTTTTGAACCTTCGAAAATTATATAATGCGGCTCCTGTCGGATGAGGGGGCCGCAATTTTTTTTCTGACCATTAAGGAGAGCCTCGTCATGTGGTGGTCAGCAATTCCAGCATTTCGCAACGCTCTTTCGGTTTCAAGAAGATATTGGGCACATGGTCCAACGAAACCAGATGCCTGAGCGATGATATCACTGGCGCGCTCGTCCGACATCTTTTCTGCGAAGCTTGGAGTGTTGCGTTTGATGATAAATGTTAGTGCACGTTTTTTTCCCTCATTTGTGTGAATAGAAACGAAGCGCGGCAGATATGAATTATTCAGCATCACGAATCCGACTGGAGGAAATAACCTTATTCTTATCATCTAGGCACAGGTCTGTTGGAGTCACACCGAGCTGGCAC
>MDTB01029820.1_pt1 | contig 19006 bp, 18 predicted proteins | sample 811161 | NCBI WGS metagenome assembly MDTB01 (sample SAMN05326650, study PRJNA326480) | marine metagenome | isolation source: seawater | place: Mediterranean Sea | collected 2009
CCGACTCAGGATCAGAAGAGAACGTTTTAATTCCGTTGCCTGACCCTAGTACTTTGCAAATTGATCCATTGAATGTCTCACCTGCAATACCAACAAAATAGATTAATATTTTTTAAGTATATACAAAATTTGCTAGAATATAGAATTATACTTCTTGCCAAATCTCTAGCTATTATGTAAGAATTATTTCCCGTGGTCATTGATTTTTCACTCCCACTATGTAGTTGAAAATCTGTTATAACGGGAGTTCTATTGTCTAGATATATTTTTATCACTGGTGGTGTGGTGTCATCCTTAGGTAAAGGATTGGCCTCAGCTGCACTCGGAGCTCTGCTTCAAGCCCGTGGCTATTCTGTGAGACTTCGTAAACTCGATCCCTATCTGAATGTAGACCCAGGCACAATGTCCCCATTCGAACATGGAGAAGTCTTTGTTACCGATGATGGTGCAGAAACAGACTTAGATTTAGGTCATTATGAGAGGTTTACCGGTGTATCAGCTCGAAAATCAGACTCCGTATCATCTGGTAGAATTTATTCAACTGTTTTAGAAAAAGAACGGAGAGGCGATTACCTTGGGAAAACTATTCAGGTTATACCTCACGTAACCGACGAAATTAAAAACTTTCTCGATATTGGGTCTGCAAATGAAGATTTCATGTTATGTGAGATTGGTGGGACAGTGGGGGACATCGAAGGTTTGCCTTTTTTCGAGGCAATTCGCCAATTCTCACAAGAAATGCCGCATAATCACTGCATATTCATTCACCTCACCCTACTACCGTACATTGGCGCAACAGGAGAATTAAAAACAAAACCAACTCAGCACTCAGTTAAAGAGCTCAGATCTATAGGGATCACACCGGATATACTTGTATGCAGATCAGAAAAAACTATCCCCGAAAAAGAAAGAGAAAAACTTGCTTTGTTTTGTAACGTTCGAAAAGAGAGTGTGATTGCTGCTCCAGACTTAAAATCAATTTATGATGCACCAATCTATTATAATAAGGAAGGCTTAGATAAAGCTGTCCTTGATGCTTTCAGTATATCACCATCACCCTCACTAAATCTTAACATTTGGAAAGATGTATCAAATAGAATTCATAACCCCGATGGAATGGTTCGTATTGCAATAATTGGAAAATATACTGAACTTGAGGATGCCTATAAATCAATCGCTGAAGCTCTTACCCATGGTGGTATGGCAAATCGGAGTCAAGTTATTTCAACCTGGATAGACTCAGAGATCCTTGAACGCGAGAACCCCACAAATCATCTAAAAAGTTTTAACGGGATATTAGTTCCCGGAGGTTTCGGAGAACGAGGCACTGAAGGAAAAATAATTGCAGCTAGATTCGCTAGGATAAAGAAAATTCCATACTTAGGTATCTGCTTGGGAATGCAAATGGCAATTATTGAAGCAACAAGAAATTTATTAGGTATCCAGACGGCAGGCTCGGAAGAGTTTTTTGATTCACAAAAGAATTCTAAAATAGTACCCGTGATTTACCACTTAAAGGAATGGACAGACGGCTCCAAAATAATTAAACGGTCTGTTAAAGACAATAAAGGTGGTTCCATGCGACTAGGCTCTTATCCTGCAATACTATTGCCTGGTTCAAAAGTGGAAGAAATTTATGAAACTACCCAAATTTCAGAAAGACATAGACACCGATATGAAGTAAATATGAAATATAAAGAAGATTTGGAAAAGAACGGGGTTATCATTTCCGGCATATCACCAGATGGGAAACTACCAGAAATAATAGAAATATGTGATCACCCATGGTTTATCGGAGTACAATTTCATCCTGAGTTGAAATCTAAACCATTCGCACCACATCCTTTATTTAAAGATTTTATTAAAGCTGCACTTGCCCAGTCACGATTAGTTTAACACTTAGAAATTTAGCTCGAGAAATTATAATGAAAATATTTAAAAAGTTAGTATCAATCGTTAATGAGAAAAAAGAAACGATAGAAGAAGATCCCAGAATGATTTTGGCTGCATTATTTATACGAGTAGCTAAAGTTGATGAGAATTATTCGTTAGATGAAAAAAATTTAATCAAAAATTTATTGCAACGCCATTTCTCTCTAACCTCAACTGAATCATCTGACTTATTAATCAAAGCAGAACTGTTCGAGAAGAATATCTTAGATACTGTGCAATTAACTCGCAAAATTAAAGATAATATACCATACGAGCAACGAAACGATTTAGCTGTAGATTTGTGGCGGATAGTCTTAGTCGATAATGAAAGAGCAGAAGAAGAAGATAGCTTTATGCGTCTATGCGTAAAACTTATTGGAGTAAATGATGTTGATAGTGCACTTGCCAGAAAAAAAGCTTTTCTCAAATAAGGCACTTTTTAGAGAATTTTAAATTGTAAATTAGCATAAAAGTAAATGACTTTGAAAGATAAATCCCTTGAACCTGAAATAACATCTGAACTTGTAGAAGCTCACGGAATTAATAGTGATGAATATAGAAAAATTCTTGACCTGTTGAAACGTGAACCGTCATACACGGAGTTGGGAATATTTTCCGCAATGTGGAATGAACACTGCTCCTACAAATCGTCAAAGAGATGGTTAAGGACATTTCCAAGCAAAGGCAAACAAGTAATATGCGGGCCAGGTGAAAATGCTGGGGTCGTAGATATTGGAGACGGATTAGCCTTAGCTTTTAAAATGGAAAGTCATAATCACCCAAGCTATATTGAGCCTTTTCAAGGAGCAGCTACTGGCATGGGGGGCATTTTAAGAGACATATTCACGATGGGTGCTAGACCAATTGCAGCTATGAATTCACTATCTTTTGGCGAGCCGAACCATCCTAAAACGAAAAATCTATTCAACCAAGTAGTTGCAGGAATTGGATCGTACGGAAACTGCTTTGGGGTTCCAAATGTTGGTGGCCAATTACGATTTGATAAGTCCTACAATGGTAACTGCCTAGTGAATGCATTCGCTGCAGGTATTGTAGATTCAAAGAAAATATTCTATTCAGCCGCCTCCGGAATTAATATGCCAGTTGTATACATTGGAGCAAAAACAGGACGAGATGGAGTTGGAGGTGCAACTATGGCATCAACTGTATTTGACTGTGAAGTTGAAGAAAAAAGACCCACAGTTCAGGTGGGAGATCCCTTTACCGAAAAAAAGCTTATGGAAGCGTGTTTCGAACTCATGGAAACTGGTGCCGTAATTTCAATACAAGATATGGGTGCAGCCGGACTAACATGCTCAGCTGTTGAAATGGGTGACAAGGGAAATTTAGGTATTCAACTTGAGCTAGAGAAAGTTCCGGTGTGTGATACGAATATGACACCATATGAGCTAATGTTGTCTGAGAGCCAAGAAAGAATGTTACTCATCCTAAGACCTGAACTAGAAGATAAGGCAAAAAAAATCTTCGATAAATGGGACTTGGATTTTGCAATAGTAGGCAAAACATTAACTGATGATAAGTTTATTGTTCGCTATAATAAAGTAACTAAAGCATGTTTACCCTTAAAAGCCTTATCTGGTGAAGCGCCAGTCTACGACAGAGAATGGAGTGCGCCAAAGTCAAAAGGCACGCAGATAGAAGTTCCTGAAATTAATCCTCTTAATGCTTTAGAAACTCTTATCGGCTCTCCAAACTATTGCTCTCGTAGACCGGTTTGGGAACAGTATGATCATACTATTCTTAGTAATACACTAATACCGCCAGGCTCAGACGCAAGCGTGATTAGAGTTGGTAAGTCTAATAAGGGTATTGCATTTACCTCGGATGTTACCCCAAGATATTGCGAAGCCAACCCCTATGAGGGTGGGAAACAGGCAGTCGCTGAAGCATTTCGAAATCTGATTTCGGTTGGTGCAAAGCCTCTTGCAATTACAGATAATCTTAATTTTGGAAACCCTGAAAATCCGAAGATAATGGGTCAACTTGTAACATGCATAAAGGGAATCAAAGATGCCTCACTCATACTTGGTATGCCAGTAGTATCAGGAAACGTGAGCCTCTATAATGAAACCGACGGAGTTTCTATAATGCCCACTCCGACAATAGGTGCAGTGGGTTTAATAGATAATCTAGAGGGCAAAATCGATTTACACATCCAAAGAGGTCAGAGATTAATTCTGCTTGGTAAGACGACTGGGCATTTAGGGCAATCCGCTCTTTTACATGAATTAGGGCATAAGAAACTTGGCGATGCACCTTCTGTAAACTTAGAATTAGAGCTTTCCTTAGGTAAATTCGTACTAGAAGCTAACCAAAGTGGGCTGCTGGAATCAGTTCATGACGTGAGCGATGGAGGGATTGCAATTGCAGCTGCTAAGATGTCAGTAAAGTCAAATATTGGTATTGAATTAATTGAAAAAGATATCGCTTGGTATTTTGGAGAAGATCAAGCGAGATATCTAATCTCAGCAAACGTGGAAAAAATTAATGAACTAAAAGAGCTAGCCAGTAATTCGCACCTAAATATTCTCGAGGTCGGCATAGTATCAGGAGATAGGTTTTCTCTTGGAAAAGAAAGTATCGATTTGAAAAGTTTAAAAAGATTGTTTGAAAGCGGGCTAAAAAATTTACTTGACTAAATCTAAAGAAAACAATCTAAAAGATTAAAGCTATGTAATCGATAGTTTAACAAGAAGCTAGAATTTTAAAAGGATAATAAGTTATGGGAATGGAAGCAAGTGAAATAGAAAGTCTTTTATTACAGGCCTTTCCAGGATCAGTTATTAAAATTGACGATTTAGCAGGAGACGGCAATCATTATTCAGCGACCATAATTGCAAAGGAATTCAAAGGACTAAATAGAGTTAAACAGCACCAACTTGTTTATGCTGCACTAAAAGGTAAAATGGATGGTTCGAATGGTGAGCTGCACGCATTAGCTCTCACCACAAAAGAAATGGAGTAAAAGATGGCCAGTGACATAAATACGAAAATCGAAGAGATAGTAAAGAAAAATAACGTTGTTCTTTTTATGAAAGGTACTGCAAATATGCCTCAATGTGGCTTCTCAAGCAAGGTAGCTGGTATTCTAAATTATATTGACGTCTCATACAAAGATATAAATGTTCTTGCCGATGAAGATATACGTCAAGGAATAAAGGATTTCTCCGAATGGCCTACTATTCCTCAACTCTATATAAAGGGTGAATTTGTCGGTGGGTGCGATATAATTACAGAAATGACCCTGTCAGGGGAATTAGACCTGTTCCTAAAAGATAATGAAATTTTCTTTAACTCTGAAGCTGCAGATAAAATTCGAGAAGAAAATACATAATTACGTCACAAAAGTTTTGTTTGGCTGTCCAATCCTGTTTTTGAAATTTTTTCTGTCGGGGGTTTTAAGTCGGTTTCTACATTCGTAGTAAGACTACTTAGAACTTCATCCATTAAACTAGATACAGTCAATAAGACGTTATTTTCGCTTAAAGATGGGTCTCGCTCTTGGAGGATTAACCTCATTTCGTCTTTCACTGAGATAAGTTCTTGCTGCACTTTTTCTAAATTACTTCCCAAAAGCCTTGACTCCTCATCCTTGCTTCTCAGTCTGTCTCCTAATATTAGCCCCGCCATCAACAGCATTTGGTCTTCCGGTAGCTTACCTAACTGATTTTGCAATTTCTCTGCTTCTTGGTCTAGTAGCTTTGATGACTCTAGCAGCTCTGTTTCCTCGCCGTCATCACACGCAACATGAAAAATTCGCCCGCCTATGCTTAATTTTACTTCACTCATCATGCGTCTCCAAAAGCCTGTTAAGATCGTTGATAACTACCTGCACTTCCTCAAGGTCTTTCCTATGAGTATCTTCTAACTCTTTCATTTCTCTTACTAACTGACGGTTTTTTTCTTCAAGCTGTAAAATAGTGCTTGTCAATTCACTTTTTGTTTGGTTTATATTTTTATCTTTAGCAGCAGTCTCAGCAAGAACAACTTTTATTTGCTCTACTTTTCTTATAATTTCTTTAGCTACACCAGAATAATCATCCATCTCTAATTCCACTTGGCAAAACCCATATTTTGAAACTCGATCAATTAACAAAAAAAACTTAAAAACTTAATATTAAATCTTTTAAGAGTCACTTTCAATTTGAAAAGAAGAGTATGCTATAAAAGTGAGCGGTGCAAATATTTTTAACGAATTTATCAAAAACCTTGAGGTAGGAAATTTTATTCAAAAACAAAATAATTAATTTTTTACACTTTTCTATTCCACCAAGACAAACTAACATAACATGTAAAAAGTGAGAATAATCGTGAACATAGAAAGCTTAAAGAGAGATCATCAAGACCACTGGTTGAAGGCGACGGCATTGAGAATGCTCGCAATTGACTCGGTGCAAAATGCAAATTCGGGACACCCTGGGATGCCAATGGGAATGGCGGATGTTGCAACAGTTCTTTTTCAGAGTCATCTGAAGTTCGATTCTTCTTGTCCTGACTGGCCTGATCGAGACAGATTTATTCTTTCTGCCGGGCACGGTTCAATGCTTTTGTACGCTCTCTTGCACTTGACAGGCTACGAAGATATGAAAATCGAAGATCTACAAAAATTTCGCCAGCTTCATTCTAAAACTGCTGGACATCCAGAACATGGTTATGCGTCCGGGATTGAAATTACTACTGGGCCTCTCGGTCAAGGATTAGCATCAGCTGTAGGATTTGCTATAGCTGAGGCAGCTTTGTCAAAAAAGTGGGGGGCAAACATTTTCAACCACAGAACCTATGTGGTTGCCGGTGATGGCTGTTTAATGGAAGGAATAAGTCAAGAAGCAATAGCGTTGGCCGGGAAGCAAAAGCTGGAAAAACTCATAGTGCTGTGGGATGACAACAAAATAACTATTGATGGAGAATTATCAAGGTCATGTATTACTGATCAAGAAAAAAGATTTTCTGCCTCAGGATGGGAGGTTCTTTCCTGCGATGGACATAATCCCGATTCAATTAATGCAGCTCTTACTAGGGCAAAAAAAAGTTCGTCCCCCTCATTAATAAAATGTTCAACACACATTGGTTTTGGATCGCCATCAAAACAAGACTCAGCGGCCGCTCATGGATCACCGCTAGGCCTGGATGAAATAGAAAAAGTTAGACAGATATATGAATGGAATTATCCTCCGTTCTCTATTCCAGCAGCTATTAGTGACTCTTGGTTACAAATTGGCACACAAGGTAAGAGCGAGAGAATAAGATGGCAGGATAGTTTTTCTAAAATGTCTTTAAAAAGAAAAAAAGAATTTAGTCGAATCAATAACTTGGAAACCCCTAAAAGTTTAGATAGAAAGATACGGGCATTTAAACAGAGTATTTCTGAAACCAGACCTGTCTTAGCAACTCGAAAATCGAGTGAGCTAGCTTTGTCGTTAATTAACGATGTAATGAATGAAACGATTGGAGGATCAGCTGATTTAACAGGATCCAACAACACTTTAACAAAAGGTATGAATACTTTTGATGAACAAAATAGAAGTGGTAGATATATATACTACGGTGTAAGAGAACATGGAATGGCTGCCGCAATGAATGGGATAGCATTGCATGGTGGAATTTTACCCTATGGCGGTACATTTATGGCATTTACTGACTATGCCCGAGGGGCTATTAGATTATCAGCTTTAATGAAATTAAGGGTAGTCTACGTTATGACTCACGACTCTATTGGGCTAGGAGAGGATGGACCAACCCACCAGCCTGTTGAACATTTAGCAATGCTCCGAGCGACACCGAATATTTTAGTTTTTAGACCTGCAGATACAATAGAAACCATAGAATGTTGGGAAATAGCAGTGAAAACAAAAACTTCACCCTCGGTTTTAGCACTAAGTAGACAGAATCTTCCGACGGTTCGAACTGATCATTCTTCAAAGAATCTATGCTCAAAAGGCGCTTACGTTCTTGCGAAAGCAGTTGCAAGACGAAAAGCGGTCATTATTGCGTCTGGTTCTGAAGTTGAAATAGCTATAGAGGCTCAAAAAAAACTTGAAGGTGAAGGTATTGGAACTCAAGTCGTCTCTATGCCATGCTGGGACTTGTTCGCGCAACAAACAGATTCATATAAACGAAAGGTTCTCCCGTCAAACTCTATAAGAGTTGGCGTTGAAGCAGGAGTTAGTTTTGGCTGGGATAAATGGCTAAGTGGAGAAAGAGGTTCGTCGAAAAAATCAGCATTTATCGGTATGGAGAGTTTTGGAGCGTCTGGCCCCGCAAAAAACTTATATGACAATTTCAATATAAATGTTGAAACGGTAATTTCGAAAATAAAATCTCTACTGTAGTAGTTAGGTTATCCCTGGAAAGTAAATGAACTTTGAATTATTACAAAACATAGAATTGAATTTAAAAACTGTACTGGTTAGAGTTGACATCAATGTCCCGTTCTATGACGGAAAAATTTCTGACGCAAGCAGAATTAAGCGAATTAAACCTACAATACAAAAAATTCTTAACAGTGGAGCTAAGCCAGTTCTGATCGCCCACTTTGGGCGACCAAATGGGAAATATGAGGCTAAACTAAGTTTGAGGAATACTTTAGAGGCGTTGCAAAAAGAACTTGGCGTTAAAGTTAATTTCTGTGACCAAACAGTTGGTGAAAAGCCTAAAAATGCCATAAAAAAACTAGAAAAAAATACCGTTCTTCTACTAGAAAATGTGCGATTCTTAAATGGTGAAGAAAAGAATTGGCCTAGTTTGGGAGCTAAGATGTCGGAGTTAGCCGATATTTACTGCAATGACTCTTTTTCAGTCTCTCATAGAGCTCATGCGTCGACAAGCTCAATTACCCACTATTTACCGAGTGTAGCTGGTTTATTGCTTCAAGAAGAATTAGGCACACTAGAGAATCTGATACGTCAACCAAAGTCACCAATTTCGGGTTTAGTTGGAGGAGCAAAAATCTCTACGAAATTGGAATTACTTAAAAATCTTACAAAAAACCTTGACCACCTTGTAATTGGTGGAGGAATGGCAAATACTTTTTTGCTAGCGCAAGGAAAAAATGTTGGAAAGTCATTATGCGAACCGGAAATGATTGATACCGCCAAAGTTATTTTAGCTGACGCTCAAAAACAAAATTGTGAAATACATCTACCTTTAGACATTGTTTGTGCCAAGCAATTTAAAAGCAACAGCCCTTTCGCAGTGTATAGTTCTGACAGTTGTCCTAGTCATTCAATGATATTAGATGTCGGCTCAAAAACAATAAACCATATTCAAACAATTTTTCAAAAGTCCAAAACCCTGCTTTGGAATGGCCCACTCGGTGCGTTTGAGGTTGAACCCTTCGATAATGGTACAAATACAGTGGCACGCCTCACTGCAGACTTAACACAGTCAAAAAGTTTAATTTCAGTTGCGGGTGGTGGGGACACAGTGTCAGCTTTAAACAAGGCTAACGTTACTCAAGATTTTTCTTATGTTTCAACTGCTGGTGGAGCTTTTCTAGAATGGATTGAGGGGAAAGAGCTCCCTGGGCTGGTAGCATTAGAAAAAGCGTTCAAAGTTGACAAACCATAGAGTCATTTTAGCCACAATCAAATAACTTTTTTTTCCTAATTTAATAAGAATTTGATTCCTTTACCGAATCACGTGTGCAATGATTCTATTTGAAAGAGAGAGCTTAATGAAACCCATCAATTTACAGCACAGAATCACAGATTTATTATTTATTGCAACGATAGTTTGCTTGAGCTTTTATTTCACTTATGCTGCTGTCCAAGGTCAATACGGTCTTTTTAATAACCTTGAATTTACATTAAGAAATACAGAGTTAGAACAAGAATTAAATCGACTGACAAGGAAGACTATAATTATAGAGGAAAAAGTTTATAGACTCTCAAATCAATATCTTGACTTAGACCTACTAGACGAGCAAGCGAGAAAAATTTTAGGAATGGCCAGGGCTGACGAAATAATTTTACCCTAAAAAAACTATTTATCTTTCAGGTTTTTGTTATTATACTGTTATTAGTTTAATATTAAACTACAACGGAGGTTCTATATGGCAAAGCTTAAATTGTCAAATCAGGAAGTCAAAAACTTATATAAAGATATGCTTTTAATACGTCGCTTTGAAGAGAAAGCAGGCCAACTCTATGGAATGGGTCATATTGGTGGATTTTGTCATCTTTATATTGGGCAAGAAGCTGTAGTGGTTGGATTAGAGTACGTTTCGTCTGCCGATGATCAAAAAATTACGTCTTATCGCGACCATGGTCATATGTTAGCTTCAGGCATGAGTGCGACTGGTGTAATGTGCGAACTTACAGGTAAGAGCACGGGGTACTCTAAAGGTAAGGGAGGGTCGATGCATATGTTCTCAAAAGAAAATAATTTTTTTGGAGGGCACGGTATTGTTGGAGCTCAAGTACCAATTGGAGCTGGGTTAGCATTTGCAAATAAGTATAGGGAAAATGATAAGATTTGTTTCACCTACTTTGGAGATGGTGCTGCTAATCAAGGACAAGTTTATGAAACATTTAATATGTCAGCGCTGTGGAAGTTGCCGATTGTCTATGTAATAGAAAATAATCAATATGCTATGGGAACTTCTATCGATCGTGCATCCTCTACTCCCGACCTTTATACCCGTGGTGAAGCTTTTGGTATTCCAGGAACATCTGTCAATGGAATGAATGTTCTAGACGTGATAGTTGCGGGACAAAAAGCTGTTAATCACTGTCGATTAGGAAAAGGTCCATATATTTTAGAAATGAATACCTACCGCTATCGAGGACATTCAATGTCAGATCCTGCGAAATATCGGACTAGAGACGAGGTGCAAAAAATGAAAGAAAACCATGATCCTATTGATAGCTTGCGAGAAACTCTAATTACCCAGTACAAAGTCTCTGAAGAAGAGCTCAAAACAGTAGATAAAGAGATTAAAGCGATTATATCTGAAGCTGCAAGCTCTGCAATTGAGGATCCTTTGCCAGAGTTGACGGAACTGTATACCGACGTCTATTTGTAATGCTGCGCTAGCGCTACAAAAAAAGGAAAATGAGATGACAAAGATTTTAATGCCGGCCTTATCCCCCACAATGGAAGAAGGAACACTCGCTAAATGGTTCATTAAATCAGGCGACGTTGTTAGAGCAGGAGATATAATTGCTGAAATTGAAACAGACAAAGCATTAATGGAATTTGAGGCAGCTGAAGACGGAGTTGTAAAGCAACTTCTTGCAAAGGAAGGTAAAGAGTCAATTAAAGTCAATACTCCTATTGCAGTTTTTGAAATGACAGACTCAAATCACGAAAAGTCTAGGCTCGGTCAAGGTAGTAACGAGCAGAAAGAGAAAGGCAGTAAAGCCAATACGAACAAAAAAAACATCGAAAGAACCATTAGCGTTACAACTAATATCGAAACTGAGCAAATATTTACAAATAATAAAAATTCGAAAGGACTTGTCGAAAACAACCCATTACGAACTGTTCGGGAGTCCTTGCGAGATGCAATAGCCGAAGAAATGAGACTTTGTGAAGATGTGTTTTTAATTGGCGAAGAAGTTGCAGAGTATCAAGGGGCATACAAAGTAAGCCAGAACCTGCTCGAAGAGTTTGGAGAAAAACGCGTTGTTGATACTCCCATAACTGAGCAAGGATTTGCGGGTTTAGCGGTTGGCGCTGCATTTTCTGGATTAAAACCAGTGGTAGAATTTATGACATTTAATTTTGCAATGCAAGCAATAGATCAAATAGTTAATTCTGCTGCGAAAACTTTGTACATGTCTGGAGGGCAAATGGGCTGCCCAATAGTATTCAGAGGACCGAATGGGGCAGCAGCAAGAGTTGGCGCACAACATAGCCAAGATTTCTCATCCTGGTACGCCTCAATTCCGGGTTTAAAGGTAGTATGCCCATTCTCCTCAAGGGACGCAAAAGGATTACTCAAAGCTGCTATACGAGACCCGAATCCTGTTATATTTCTAGAAAATGAAATCCTGTATGGAAAGTCTTTTAATGTAAATACGGATGATAATGAAATAATAGAACTAGGTAAGGCTGAAATATATAGAGATGGCACTGATGTGACTTTGGTCTCTTTTGGTATAGGAATGGAATATGCCATTGAGGCAGCGAACAAACTTAGCGAAGACAATATAAATTGTGAAATTATTAACTTACGGACAATCAGGCCTTTGGACAAGCAAACGATTGTAGAGTCAGTAAAAAAAACTAATAGATGCGTCACCATTGAGGAAGGTTATCCAGTTTGTGCCGTAGGAAACTATATATCTTCGGTCCTTATAAACGAAGCCTTTGATTACCTTGACGCACCTATCATAAATTGTACTAGTAAAGATGTACCGATGCCATACGCTGAAAACCTCGAAAGCGAAACATTAATAAAAACCACAGATGTTATAAGCGCCGTTAAAAAGGTTTTGTATAGGTAGGAAAGGAAACTTTATGATTGTCGAAATAATGATGCCTACACTATCTCCGACAATGGAAGAAGGTACGATCTCAACTTGGCATATTAATGAAGGACAACAAGTCAAACCTGGAGACCTGATTGCCGAAATAGAAACTGATAAAGCTATAATGGAGTTTGAAGCTATCGACTCAGGAACTGTAAAAAAAATTCTTTTTAAAGAGGGCTCTGAGGGTATAAAAGTAAACACCATCATAGCAATTTTTGAGACTGAAGCTGATGATTTTGCTGAACACCCAAAAAAAAATGAACCTTCGAGAACTCCCCTAGAGGAACCTGCTAAAAATAAGCTAGACGAACGAAAAGAGTCCGACACCATAGTTGTCAATGTTTCTGATAAAGATACCGGGAGTAGGCTTAGAGCTTCGCCATTGGCTCGAAGAATTGCTGAAAAAAAAGGCATTGATCTGGATCTTATCAAAGGTACCGGCCCAAAAGGTAGAATAATTAAGTCTGATATAGAAAATTGGGTTGCAACCTTAGAGCCTCATAGTAAGAACTCCAAAAATGACCATTCTGGCGCGGACAGTTTAGAAACTCCAATCTCGGCAATATTTAAGAATCGGAAATTCATTGAAATTCCACTTAATAATATGAGAAAAACGATAGCCTCCAGACTTAGTCATGCGAACAAAACAATACCAACATTTTACTTAAGGCGGAAAGTTACTATCGATAAGCTTTTAGCTTTACGAGAAGAACTTAACAATGCGATGCGAGAACCCAATAAAAAAATATCTATCAATGATTTCTTTATCAAGGCTTCCTCAAAAGCACTTCAAGATTTTCCAACATGCAATTCAATATGGAATAACACAAGTATTTTACAGTTAGAGTCAGCTGATATCGCTGTTGCAGTTGCCTTAGAGGATGGTTTAATTACACCGATCATCGAGGATACTGAGACCAAAAGCATATCAGAGATATCTGCTGAGGTTAAATCTTTAGTAGCCAGAGCTGAAAAAAAACAGCTTTTGCAGCATGAGTATGTCGGAGGCGCCATCGCAATTTCAAATTTAGGTATGATGGGAGTTGAAAGTTTCGATGCGGTAATAAATCCACCGAACTCATCAATTTTAGCGATTGGTTGTTCTTCAAAAGAGGCAGTAGCCAATAAAGATAATGGCATAGAATTATCCAAACAAATATCTCTTACACTTTCAGTGGATCATAGAGTGATAGATGGAGCTCTCGGAGCAAATTTCTTAGGTTCCATTTGCAGCTATATAGAAGACCCATATCGGTTAATCATCTAGCTTATCCAATATTTGGTCCATTGAAACCGAAGGTTGATCACAGCCAGATTTCCCAACGATTTTCGCTGGAACTCCCGCAACTGTTGTAAAGTCTGGGACATCAGACAATACAACGGAACCAGAAGCTATTCGACTACATTTACCTACAACAATGTTACCTAACACAGAGGCTCCAGCCCCGATTAGAACCCCGTCTCCTATTTTCGGGTGTCTATCACCTGAGTTTTTCCCAGTTCCTCCCAAGGTTACTGAATGCAGTATTGATACATTATCTCCCACTGAGGCAGTCTCACCAATAACAACTGAGTGGGCATGATCAACCATTATACCTACCCCAATTTTGGCGGCTGGATGGATATCTACACAAAAAATTTCAGACATTCTCATTTGTAAAAAATATGCTACCTCCGTATCTCCTGCTTCATACAAGCAGTGAGCAATTCGAAAAACCTGTATGGCTTTATAACCTTTAAAGTACAGTAAAGGCTGCATAAGCTTGCCACATGCTGGATCTCTTTCAAAAACTGAAAATAAATCTACAATAGCGGCTTTAACCAAAAAAGGATTATCTAAAAAAACACTTTCAAAAATAGCTAATAGATCTCGTTTAGAAAACCCCTCAGAACAAATCTTTTTTGCTAAATTCGAGAGTAACATTTCTTTAAAGGACTTAAAGCTCAGAATATTTTCTTCGATAAAGCCGTCTATCCATGGCTGAGTTTTGACAAGTTTACTTGCTTCGGCAACGATTTGTTCAAAAACTTCTTCAGCTGTAAAGTGTCGTGGGTTCATATTTAGTACTATACTTTCGATTTTATACTGTCGATTTTAATTTGACTATGCTATTTGTATTCACAATAAATAAGGTACCAATCCTAACCGAGATCTTTGAATTATACAATTCTATTGGTTAATCAATCGCCATTTTTTTATGTTCAGCTTGTGCTGATCGAAGTTTTCTGAAAACGCATGTCCTCCGCTACCATCCGCCACAAAATAAAAGAAATTTGTTTTTTTGGGGTTTGCAGCAGCGACTAAAGATTTCACTCCAGGGTTACATATTGCTGTGGGAGGTAGTCCATGCGTTAGATAAGTATTGTAATCACTCTGGAACCTATAATCACTAATCTTAAGCTTGCGACCCAGCTTTACGGCTCCCTTTGTAAGAGAGTACAAAACTGTTGCGTCTGATTGAAGACGCATTTTCGTAGCAAGACGATTTAGAAAAACCGAAGCTATTTCCCTTTTTTCAGCTTCAAGAGATGTTTCTTTTTCGATTAGTGATGCCAGAATGATTAGATCCTCTTTGGTCGCTAACGTAAACAATTCCGACTTCGAATTCCAAATTTCATGAACTATAGAACTCTGGGTAGCTTGAACTCTCCGGATAAAGCCTTTTGCTGACGTCCCTATTGTAACAAAGTAGGTGTCTGGTGCCAGAGAACCTTCTTTTGGAATAAAATCAATATCATAAACAAAGTTTTCATCATTTTTTATTAATTCTAAAACTTGACGAACTGAAAACCCTTCGGGAATCGTAAATTTGTGTGAAATACCCTTTCCCAGATGAAATAACTCCAAAATCTCGTATGTCGACAGCGAATGAGGAACTAGGTACTCACCATGCCTGATTTTCTTATCAACACCACCAATTTTAGCCAAATATTTGAAGGTAACTGCATCGGAAATAAACCCTTTTTTTTCTAATCGACTGGCTACTGAGCTAATACTTTCACCTCTAGAAATAACAAAAATAGTGTCTTTTATATTTAAACCGGGTTGCTTAGCCTGAAAAAAAAACCACCAGGCAAGTATCAATAATAAGCCAAAAAGTATTAAGATAAGAAAATAATTTAATTTCTTTGATTTACGCTGCATATTTTAATTGAATTTTGACAATATCAACGACGCATTAGTTCCACCAAACCCGAACGAGTTCGACAGAACATTGTTAACCACTTTCTCTTGAGCAAACTTAGGTACCAAATTTATCCTTGTTTGAACCTCTGGATTTTCCAAGTTTAGCGTTCCGGGAACTATCTGATCTCTAATTGATAATATTGAAAATATTGCCTCCACTGAGCCAGCGGCACCAAGGAGGTGACCAACTGAAGATTTTGTTGATGACATAGCAATACTACTATCCGGCGGCATTATACTTTCAACGGCAGTAAGCTCTACCGTATCAGCAGAGGTGGAAGTTCCATGAGCATTAATATAGTCAACATTCTCCATCGTTATCCCAGAGTTAAATAACGCATTCTTCATCGCTCGAAGACCACCATCCCCATTGATTGATGGCGCTGTAATATGATGTGCATCTCCAGAGAGCCCATAACCTAGTATTTCAGCATAAATTTGCGCTCCCCGTGAAAGTGCGTGCTCCAATTCCTCTAGAACTAAAACACCAGAGCCCTCTCCCATAACAAAACCATCTCTATTCACATCGTATGGTCTTGATGCCTTCTCCGGATCACTTTGGAACTTTGTAGATAATGCTTTGCATGCATTAAAACCGGCAATTCCTATTTCAGTGATAGGACTCTCAGCACCCCCGGCAATCATCACGTCTGCGTCACCAAACATAATCAACCTAGAAGCATCTCCGATAGCATGCGCCCCTGTCGAGCACGCAGTTGCTACAGCGTGGTTTGGCCCTTTAAAACCATAACGAATTGACACCTGACCGGATATAAGGTTTACTAAAGCCCCAGGAATAAAAAACGGAGAAACGCGACGTGCACCCTTTTCTTTTATAAGAATTGATGTTTTAGCAATTGATCCCAAGCCTCCAATCCCTGAGCCAATCATAACGCCCGTTCGTTCCTTATCTTTTTCACTCGTCGGCAACCAACCCGAATCTTTAACTGCTTGGCTAGCCGCTGCGACACCAAACAAAATAAAATCATCAACCTTCCTCTGATCTCTAGCATCCATCCAATCGTCTGGATTAAAATATCCATCTTCTGTGCTACCTGTGGGAACTTCGCAAGCATATTTTGTGGTAACAGATGTGGCGTCAAACTTAGAAATAAGACCTGCCCCAGATTTTCCTGCGATTAGATTAGACCACGACGACTCAATACCACATCCTAAAGGGGACACTAAACCAAGACCAGTAACAACAACTCGTCTTTTCATGAAAGCCATTTATAAAATATTAACAATTTTATATCACCTTCTACTCAAGAAGCAATCTCTAACAACGTGCTTAACATTACAAAAGTGTTACATTAAAAATTTAAACTATTATATTTTTTCATTTAAAAAATTTAAGAATTATCTTCAATAAATTTAACTGCATCACCAAAAGACTGAATATTTTCTGCAGCATCATCGGGAATTTCTATACCAAACTCTTCTTCAAACGCCATAACAAGCTCAACGGTGTCTAAACTGTCAGCTCCGAGATCATCTATAAAAGATGCACCGTCGGTTATTTTTTCTTCTTCAACGTTTAGATGCTCTACAACAATTTTTTTTACTCGTTCTGCAATATCGCTCATATATAAACCCTCTCATTTGTTTTAACACTATTGCCATTATAGTGTTTGATTTATTAAGACCCATTATTAGTCTTTAATATACTCACTTGGTCCTATACACATCGCCTGTCTATTAAGCAAATATTTTTTTTTGTTTGCAACAAAAGAACCAGCAGTCTACTCAAATAAGTTAAATCATTGCCAAACCACCGTTAACGTGAATTGTCTGCCCCGTAATGTAGCTCGCTTGACTCGACGCCAAAAATGTTACTGCCGAAGCAATCTCTTGTGGTCTACCCATTCGCCCAATTGGTACATTAGCCAAAATTTTATCTTTCTGCACATCCGTCAAGTTATCAGTCATGGCAGACGAAATAAACCCAGGTGCTATAGAATTTACCGTTATACCCCTACTGGCAACTTCAAGAGCGACTGACTTAGACATTCCAATTAAACCGGCTTTTGAGGCCACATAATTTGCCTGGCCAGCGTTTCCGGTGGTCGCAACGACCGAACTAATGTTTATAATACGACCCCACCTTTGTTTCATCATTCCTCGGAGAACCCCCTGCATCAGAAGCATTGAAGCGTTCAGGTTTATTGACAGTACTTTTTGCCAATCCTCACTCGTTAAACGAATAAACAAATTATCTTTGTTAAACCCCGCATTGTTAATGAGAATATCAATACCTCCCATTTTTTCAGCTGCTAACTTCACTAAATTGTTAACAGAATTAGAATTTCTTAAATCGCATAATAAGATAGAAGCATCTGATTCTAACTCTTGTGCTAGTGCATTCAACTTCTTTTCCTTAGTTCCCGACAATGTGAGAATAACTCCTCTATCATGAAGTTCCTTCGCAATTGCTTCTCCTATATCGCCCGAAGCGCCAGTAAGAAGTACTTTTTTATTTTGTAAATCAAACACTTTAATTTTCTCCTAGAAAAGTTCGGACGTCAGCTGAACAGCCTATCGACATTGTACGCATTTCAGGCACAGTACGTCTTACCATGCCAGCTAAAACTCGTCCAGAACCAAGCTCAAAAAAATTAGAAATTCCATTATTCGCCATCTTTAGTATCGTTTCTCTCCACCGAACCATTCCAGTAACTTGAAAATAGAGATTTTGTCTTATTTTTGAAACTTCTTGAGTTTCCATCGCATCAAAGTTCATAATTATGGGAATTTTGGGAGACTCAAAAGTCACCTGTTCTAAAGCAGTTTTCATTATTTCAGCCGCAGGCTCCATCAGCCTGCAATGGAATGGCGCTGATACGCTCAAAAGAACTGACCGCCTTGCGCCACATTTCTTGGAAAGCTCTGCAGCGGCTTCAACTAATGATCTATTTCCAGAAATAACTACCTGGCTAGGATCATTGTCATTCGCAATATCGCAAACTAAAGTGTGTGAGTTTAGCTCCCCTAAGTCTTTAATTATATCCATCACTGCCATAATAGGTAATCCCAAAATTGCTGCCATCGCACCATCCCCATCTGGAACCGACGACTGCATTGCCTTCCCTCTAATACGTAAAAGCTTCGCTGCCTCAGAAATTGTTAATGCTTTTGCGGCGCATAGAGCAGAATACTCACCGAGGGAATGGCCAGCAACAAAATTTAGTTGAGTCATTTGAAACCCCTCACTTTCTAAGACCCCCATGACGGCCATCGAAGTGGCAAGTAATGCAGGCTGGGCATTTTCTGTTAGCGTCAATTCCTCAATTGATCCGTTCCATATTATATCAGATAATTTTTCGTTCAAGGCATCATCAACTTCCTCAAAAATCGTTTTTGCAACCGAAAAATTTTCTGATAATTCTTTTCC
>MDTB01078637.1_pt1 | contig 19006 bp, 15 predicted proteins | sample 811161 | NCBI WGS metagenome assembly MDTB01 (sample SAMN05326650, study PRJNA326480) | marine metagenome | isolation source: seawater | place: Mediterranean Sea | collected 2009
ACAAGACCGATGTCTTGAGCCGAATCATCTCCAAATAAGCCTCCACCGCCACCTCGTCCCGCGACTCGAACGCCATGTCGGATTGTTGGCCTTCACAGACCTCCCGGGCCGTGGTGTTGAACATGGACAACACGCTGGCCAAGGCTGCGGGCGGGGTGCCTTCCAGCGCTTCCAACGCCAGCGTGTACATGACGTCGCCAGAAAGAATGGCCGCATTGTCGTCCCACTTCGTGTGCACGGTGGGACGGCCGCGGCGCAAAGGCGCCTCGTCCATGATGTCGTCGTGCATCAAGGTGAAGTTGTGGAACAATTCCACCGCCATGGCCGCCGGCATCGCGTCGGACGTCTCCCCCCCCTCGGCTTCGCACGCCGCCAAGGCCAGCACGGGGCGGATCCGTTTGCCCCCCAAGGACAACAAATAGTGAATGGGGTCGTACAAACCGTCGGCGGCCCCTTCTGGATAGGACGAAAGGAAGTGGGCGAGGGCTTGTTGCAGGGCGTCTCGCCACTGAGATTCAAGGGAGGAGGAACTCATGACTTGAAGGTTAGGTGAATCACAACCCGCGTTGCAGGATGTTCATGAGGTAAGTGCCGTAGCCACTCTTCAGGAGCGGTTGGGCGAGCGACTCAAGCTGAGCGTCGTCGATGAACCCCATTCGCCAGGCAATCTCTTCCAAACATCCGATTTTGAGTCCCTGACGTTCTTCGATGACTTGGACAAATTGCGAGGCTTGCATCAACGACGCATGGGTGCCGGTGTCCAGCCAGGCCATGCCACGGTCGAGCACGCCCACTTGAAGCTTGCCGGCGTCGAGGTAAGCTTTGTTCACGTCGGTGATCTCGTATTCCCCCCGCGCGCTGGGCTTGAGCCCCTCGGCAATGGCCACCACGTCGTTGTCGTAGAAGTAAAGGCCTGGAACCGCGAAATTGGACTTGGGCTGGGTCGGCTTTTCTTCGATGCTGATGACCTTGCCTTCGGCGTCAAAATCCACCACTCCGTAGCGTCCGGGGTCGTTCACAAAATGGGCAAACACAATGGCCCCGTCGGGATCCGTGTGGGCCCGCAACGTCCGGCCGAAGCCCCGGCCGTAAAAGATGTTGTCGCCGAGCACCAAGGCCACTTTGTCTTGACCGATGAACTCTTTGCCCAGCACAAAGGCCTGGGCCAAGCCGTTGGGCTCTTCCTGCACGGTGTAGGTGAACGAGCACCCCAAGTTCGAACCGTCGCCTAACAGGCGTTGGAATGCCGGAGCGTCTTCTGGGGTGGTGACGATGAGGATGTCCCGGATGCCTGCGATCATCAAGGTGGACAGCGGATGGTAGATCATCGGCTTGTCGTAGATCGGCATCAGCTGCTTGCTGACTGCCTTGGTCAGGGGCCACAAACGCGACCCACTGCCGCCGGCAAGAACAATTCCTTTCACAACTCAAAGATAGGCGACCCCGTCACTCAGGACCGGCCACGCAACCCTTCATGCCGTTCTTCCCCCTTCCCCGGGCTTGTGCCTTTTTGAACTTGAAGTGCCTGCATGTCCAACACTTCCTCCTCGTCGAGCAAGTCAAAAAACGGCTCGCTGAACGTCCTCGTGGTCACGAATTGTGCAAAGCTCATGAGCAGAGACGGGAGCAGCATGAGGTTGGTGAACATCGCCACCAAGAGGGTCACCGAAACCAAAATGCCCAACGAACGCGTGCCGTCGAATTCGCTCATGGAAAACATCATGAAACCAAAAAACAACACGATCGACGTGTACATCATGCTCACGCCGGTTTCCCTCACCGCAGCCAGTACCGCGTTGCGGATGTTCCAGCCGTTGGCCTGGAGCTCTTGCCTGTATTTGGCCAAAAAGTGGATGGTGTCGTCCACAGAGATGCCGAAGGCCACGCTGAACACCAAGATGGTCGACGGCTTGATCGGAATGCCGGACCACCCCATCACCCCCGCCGTGAACAAAAGCGGAAGCAGGTTGGGGATCAGCGCGATGCCCACCATTCGGGCGCTCTTGAACAACAGCGCCATGACCACAGCAATGACCAGGATGGCCAGCGTCATGGATATGGCCAAATTCTTCACCAGGTAGTTGGTGCCTTCCAGGAACACGATGCTTGTGCCCGTGATGGTCAGGTCGTAGCGCTCCGGCGGAAAAATGCTGTCCATGCGGGGCATCAGCTCGGCCATGAGCGATTCCATTTCCAGCGTGCCGACATCCGCCATGTTGGCTGAAATGCGGGTCACCGTCTTGGAGGAATCCACGAAGTTGGCGGTCACCGAAGTGGCGTCATCGAAGTTGGATGCGGCGGACTCGCTGCCGCGGAAGTACGGCCCCATGAACGAACGCTCTTGGCGGTTGGGCAGCCGGTAACGGTCGGGGTCTCCCCCGTAAAACGCCTGCACCCCAAATTTGACGGCATCCACGGCGCTCAGGCTGCGCGAAAATTCTGGGTACTCTTGAAGCAGGTTCTGAAATTTCTCGACGCGCCGAAGGTTGCCGGCACTCAAAATTTGGCCTGGCTTCCGGCCGTCCACCAACACCTCGAAGGGCATGACGCCTTTGAACCGGCCTTCCAGCCAGTCCAGGTCGGTCAACACCCGATCTTCCTTGGGCAGGTCGTCCACAATGTTCCCAGTGGTCTGCATTTGGGTCATGCCCCATGCGCTCATGGCGACGACCACCAACGCGGCAAGGTAGACACGCGTGCGACCCTCTTGTACCGCGCGGACAAACGTGCCCACCACGCGGTCCACCCACACCCTGTCCAAGTGGGTCAAATGGTGCTCCGTCGGCTCCGGCAACCACGTGAAGAGCGCCGGAATCAACACGATGCTGATGCCGAAGGCGACCATGATGTTCAACGCCGCGATTACCCCAAATTCGATGAGCACCGGGCTGTGCGTAAAGATGAACGTGGCAAACCCGAACGCCGTCGTGGCGTTGGTCAGGAGCGTGGCGTTGCCCACCTTGGTCACCATGCGCTGCAGCGCCATCATCTTGTTGCCGTGGCGCTTGAACTCCGCTTGGTATTTGTTGACCAAGTAGATGCAATTGGGCACCCCAATCACAATCATGAGCGGCGGAATGAGCGACATCAACAGACTTACGCGGAAGTCAAACAACGCGATGCTGCCCAACGACCACGTTACGCCCACCGCGACCACAGCCAAGCACACCCCCACCACCGCGAGGTTGCGAAAGAACAACATCAGCAGCAGTGCGGTCACCAAAATCGCCGCACCGATGAAGTACCCGATCTCGCCCTTGACCTTGTTGGTCATGCTGATGCGGATGAACGGCAGGCCGCTCAGGTGCGTGTCGATGTCGTACGTCTCGGACCACCGGTCAGACACCTCGATGATGTCTTCGACAATGGTGCCCCGTTGGGCCGAGTTCAGCATGTCGTGGTTGAAGACCACCATCATCAAGGTCGCCTCGTTGTCCGGATTGTAGAGCAGGCCGTCGTAAAACGGCAAGGACCGGACCTTGTCCACAATCTCGGACGCCCGTTTGTCGCTCAACGGCGGGGCGTTGGGCACGCCCTCCAACAATTCTGGGGCCACAGGAACCAATTCAAACCGCTTTTCCACAAGATGCTTGGACACCTCAAAGGCGTGGGTCAACGCGAACACCGAGTCGATGATCACGGCAGGTGCCCCGCCCACGTGCACGCGCAGGGCCCGAATCTCTTCGGCGAGCTCGTGCCACGCCATCAACCCGTTCCCGGTGCGGAGTTGTTTGTCTTCCACCCCAATCACCAACACGTTCCCTTCCGCACCAAAGGACTCCAAAAACCGTGCATGCGCCAATTCAGCCGGGTCGTCCTTGGGGAGGATGCCGCCGTACTTGTACTGCATCTTCAGGTTGGGAATCTGCAATCCCATGAACACCGTCAAAGCGGCCAACGTCAGGACAGCTGGCAGCCGATGGCGGATCAAAAAGGAAGCGAGGCGTGACCACATGGGAAGATGCAAAGAAACAACACGGAAGGGCGCCAAGCCCCACGGCCGCACTACCTTTGCAGCATGGAATCGTACGACGTTGTTGTCATCGGAAGCGGCCCTGGAGGATACGTAGCGGCCATCCGCGCTTCGCAGCTGGGATTGCGCACCGCGTTGGTGGAGAAATACACCACACTTGGGGGCACGTGTTTGAACGTGGGATGCATCCCGTCCAAGGCGCTTTTGGACAGCTCCGAACATTACCACCAAGCCAAGGAGCAGTTCTCTACCCACGGCATCGAGGTCGGTGAGTTGTCTTTGAACTTCCCTCACATGATTGCCCGGAAGGGCGAAGTCGTGGCCCAAACCACGGAGGGCATCAACTTCTTGATGAAGAAGAACAACATCGACGTGCTCCACGGCTTGGGCTCGTTCGTCGACGCCCACACCATCGCAGTGACGCCTGACGAAGGCAAAGCCACCCAAATCGGGGCGAAACACGTCATCGTGGCCACGGGGTCCAAGCCCAGCACGCTGCCCTTCATTGAAGTGGACAAGAAGCGCATCATCACCAGCACGGAGGCGTTGAGCTTGCCGAAGTTGCCCAAGTCCATGGTGGTCATTGGCGGCGGGGTGATCGGCCTTGAACTCGGATCCGTCTACGCGCGCCTGGGCACTGAAGTACACGTGGTGGAATACGCAGACAGCATCATCCCCACGATGGACCGCGCCATGGGCAAGGAACTCATGCGTTCCATGAAGAAACTCGGGGCCAAATTCCACCTCAAGCACGGGGTGAAGGAGGTCACAGCTGCAGGCCGCAGCGTCACTGTGAAAGCCGACAACGCCAAGGACGAAGAGGTCACCTTCAAGGCAGAGTACTGCCTTGTCAGCGTGGGACGCCGGCCATACACCGACGGGTTGAACCTCGAAGCTGCCGGACTTTCCACCGACGAGCGCGGACGCGTGGACGTGGACGCCCACATGCGCACATCCGTTCCCCACATCTACGCCATTGGCGACGTGGTGCGAGGCGCAATGTTGGCCCACAAGGCAGAAGAGGAAGGCGTGTTCGCCGCAGAAACCATCGCCGGGCAGCACCCACACATCGACTACAACCTCATCCCCAACGTGGTCTACACCTGGCCCGAAGTGGCAGGCGTGGGGGCCACGGAGGAGCAACTCAAAGCCGACGGGGTCGCCTACAAAAGCGGCAGCTTCCCATTCAAGGCGAGTGGCCGGGCACGCGCCAGCATGGACACCGACGGCATGGTGAAGGTGTTGGCCCATGCCGACACCGATGAAATTTTGGGCGTGCACATGTGTGGCCCCCGTGCCGCGGACATGATTGCCGAGGCGGTGGTGGCCATGGAATTCCGGGCCAGTGCGGAAGACATCTCCCGCATCAGCCACGCCCACCCCACCTTCACAGAAGCGATCAAAGAGGCTGCCTTGGCCGCCACGGAAGACCGCGCGCTGCACATTTAACTTGTGCGCATGGCCGTGCGCACGCTTCCCAACCTTCAACCCGTCGTCGACGCCCACAAGCACGTGGCGCTTATTTGGGACGAACGGTCGACAGGGCGCGCATGGCTGGCTGTGGGGGCGTCCAAGTCAATTTTGGTCGACGGTCCCCAGCCTGGCGCTTGGACATTGTGGGACCGATTTGTGGCCGACGCCACAGCCAGAGAGGCCTGGACAGTGGGCTGGCTGGGCTACGACTTGCACGCGTGCCTGGGCATGACCCAAGGTGAAGCCCCCGATGCCCCTCGCAACGCCGCACCGGAACACCCGGGCGGATGGCCCACCCTCCATTGGTGGGAGCCTGAACTTCTTCTGGAGTGGGTGCCGGGGGAACTTCAACCTTCTGTCGTGCGCGGGGAGTCCTTGCCATGGGCCCCGGATGTGCTGGCGTGTCTCGAAGGTCCTTCGTCGGAACCACTAGACTTTGCTGCCCTGGAGGGCGATTGGCAGCCGTTGACGCCCGGGTGGGGTCGGGAGATGTACCTCGACAAGTTCGACGCCGTGCAAGCCGCGCTGAGGCGAGGAGACATCTATGAAATGAACCTCTGCATGCCTTGGCAAGGGCAAGCCCCTGGCCAGGCGAGTTGGTCTCTTTTCGAACGTTTGGCCGGCGTCACGAAGGCGCCGCACTCGGCCTACATCCAAGCCGGTGACCACCGCGTCTTATGCGCGAGCCCTGAGCGATTCTTAGAAAAACGAGGCCAAACCCTTCGAAGCCAACCCATCAAAGGCACCGTGCGCCGCGGAGGCACCCAGGAGGAGGACAACACCCTGAAATTTAGCCTTTTGGAGAGCGAGAAGGAACGGGCTGAAAACGTGATGATTGTCGACCTGGTGCGCAACGACCTGAGCCGTGTGGCCCAGCCGAACAGCGTGGAGGTGGACGAGCTTTTTGGGCTGCACACCTTCTCCACGGTGCACCAAATGATCAGCAGTGTCTCGTGCCAGCTTCAGCCCGAAGTCACGGCCGAAGACGTTCTGCGCGCCACGTTCCCCATGGGGTCCATGACAGGCGCACCCAAACTCAGCGCCATGGACCTCATTGCCTCCCTCGAGGGGCACGGACGAGGTGTGTACAGCGGCACCATTGGCTACGTGGACGCCCAAGGTGACTGGGACTTCAACGTGGTCATCCGCAGCTTGATGCACAGGGCGGACACCGGCCGGGTCGACGCCACCGTCGGCGGGGCGTTGACCCTCTTGGCCCAAGGCGACGACGAATACAACGAGTGCCTGCTGAAAGTTGCGGCCCTCAAATCCTGCCTCGAGCGATGACATCCCTCGAGCATCACGTGCACGACGCCCTGGTGGGCTCCGGATGGACCCAAGGCCAGCCCGTGGTGGTGGGCGCCAGCGGGGGTGTCGACTCCACCGTGCTCTTGCATGTCTTGGGTGCGCTTGGCGTTCCCTCCGTGGTCGCCCACGTGAACCATCGTGCCCGCGGGGAGGCGAGCCAAGCCGACGCGGCATTCGTCGCGCAACTCGCCGAACATTTTGGCTGGCCGTTTGAACAACTTCACTTGGATTCGGAGGAGCTGAAGCAAGGTGCGCAGGGGTTTCAAGGCGAGGCCCACAAGGCCCGACAGGCGTGGTTTGAGTCGCTTCGACATGCCTACCGAGCCCACGCCGTGTTGACTGCCCACCACGCCGACGACCAAGCCGAGACGTGGCTGCTCCAAGCCATGCGCAACGCCAACCCCCTCTCTTTGCGCGGCATGCTCTCCCAAGATGGGACGCGTTTGAAACCGTTTCTTCAAATCTTAAAAATTGAACTCTTGGCGTACGCCAAAGCCCACGAGGTGACGTGGCGCGAAGACGCCAGTAACGCCGGACGCACGTACCGTCGCAATCAAATTCGGCACGACCTGCTGCCCGCGTTGGAGGCTGTGGAACCTGGCGTCGGCAGGCATTTTCGGCAACTGGCCGCCAGCATGGCCGACTTGAACGAGGCCGTCCAGGCCACCCTTCAAGGCATCCGCACTGCGGCCGAAGTGCAACCCGGCATGTGGGACGTGGAAGCGCTTCTTGCCGCGCCCCTGGGCCGCGAGACGCTGCGTCAGGCCCTCCGGGAAGCTGGTTGGCCACAACGCCATGCCGAGCGGGTGGTCGACTTGCTCCAGGAACACACCCAAGTCGGGCGCACCGTCGCGCTTGGCGACCAACACGTCGTGCGCGAACGGACCCACCTTCGTTGGAACACTGTTCTGCACCAAGGAGGTGCAGAGGACGCAGGCGGGGTGGAACTCGAGTGGGAAGACGTTCCGCGACACCAGGAGCAGCTTGGGACAACTGGCCTGGGCATTGGGCGTAGCGCATGTCCGACTGATCCGACGTCCACGCCGATGACGCAGTGCTGGGTGCCTGCCACGGATTTTCCCCTGGAGGTCCGACCATGGCAACCCGGCGACCGCATCCAACCGCTGGGCATGGAGGGGCGGAGTTTGGTGTCGGACGTTTTGACCCAAGCCAAATTTCCTCATGTCGAACGCCCACGCGCGCACGTCGTGGTCCGACAACGCGACGGCGTGCTGCTATGGGTGGCCGGCCTGAAACGTGCCGAACACGCCCGCATTGGCGCTGAACATTCCGGCCTTGTAGGCGCTTGGTTTTCTTGGACAACCCCTGTCGATTTCACCGCTCCATGAGCCGCACACTGCCTGACGCCAAGACCCTTGCTGGACGCGACCGTGACCTGGCGCTGGCCGGGTTCCTGGCGCTGGCCGGGCTTTTCGTCGCGTGCTTGGTGACGTGCAATTTGGTCTTCCGCAAGTTCTTCACCTGGGACATGGGCGGGCTCGCCTTCGAACAAAGTGTGGGCCTGCTGGCGTACCCCCTCACCTTCCTGGTCACCGACGTCATCAGCGAGGTCTATGGGAAAAAGAAGGCCAACATGGTGGTCGTGTCTGGCCTGGTCGCTTCGCTTGTGACCCTGGGCATGGTGACTCTGGCCGGCGAGGTGACCGCGGCGGGGTGGTCGCCGGTGAGCGACGCGGAGTTCGACCACGTGTTTGGCCAAACCGCCCTGGCCGTGGGCGCTTCTATGGCGGCGTACCTCGTGGCCCAATTCATCGATGTTCGCTTCTTTCATTTTTGGAAACACCGAACCCAGGGCCGGCACCTTTGGCTCCGAAACAACCTGTCGACCATCCCTTCTCAAATCCTGGACACCGCCACAGTGCTTGGGTTGTTGTGCGTGGTGGGCGAGATTGAGTGGGTGCGGTTTGGGGCGCTCATGCTGAATGGGGTGCTTTTCAAGACCTTGGTGGCGGCCTTGGATACCCCGTTGGTCTACCTCGTGGTGGGCGGCCTGAGGAAGCGGTTTGATCTGGAGGAAGGCCAAGAGGTGGAATTGTGACGAATTGGGCGCGGCCTGCCCACCATCCTTGAACGTCTCGGTATCTTTGTGACACCTCGGACGTTGAATCCAAGTTTACGCACCCATGATCTCCAACACCCTCGTTTCCTTCCAGCGTCTCGGCATGCTGGCGCTCGTCGGATGGCTCACCGTGGCTGGCTCCCTTGCGTGGGGCCAAATCGAAGACCCCGTGACTTGGGATGTCGCCCTGTATCCCAGCGAAGAGGCTGGGCTGCACGACCTGGTCGTTCACGCCTCCGTGGATGCGTGCTGGCACATCTACAGCCAGGACAACGACCCCAACGAAGGCCCTGTGCCGACCATGTTCGAATTGGACCTGCCCGCGGGCGTTCAAGCCGTGGGCGAGGTGAAAGAGTGCACCCCCATCGAAGAGTACGACCCCAACTTCATGATGGACCTCAAGTACTTCGAGGAAGAGGTCTTTTGGCACCAACGTCTTGACCTATCAGGGGCCAACTCAGCCGACACGCTCAAGGGCTATGTCGTCTTCATGGTGTGCGACGCAAGCATGTGTCTGCCGCCTGAAGAAATTCCCATTCTCGTGGCGTTGTCCGACGTCCGTCCAGGCGCGAATCGCCCCGATTACTGCCCGCCCTCGAAGCACCTCTGCAACCATGGTGACGGCCACGGGGAGACCGAGGACGAGGTCCCAGGTGACGGCGACGAATCTGAAGAGGGCGAAAAAGGCCTGCTGTGGACGTTCCTCCTTGGATTTGGGCTGGGCTTGGCGGCGTTGCTTACGCCGTGCGTCTTCCCCATGATTCCCATGACCGTGAGCTTTTTCACGAAGCAGTCCAAAACACGCGCTGAAGGCATTCGAAATGCCCTCATCTACGGCGCCTTCATCATTTTCATTTACACCGGCTTGGGCTTGGCGTTGACCGCGTTCTTCGGGGTGGATGTACTGAATGTGATTTCCACAGACCCCATCTTCAACGTGTTCCTGTTTGCCTTGTTGCTGGTGTTTGGTGCCAGTTTTTTGGGTGCCTTTGAAATCCAATTGCCTTCGAGCTGGGCCAACAAGGCCGACCAAGCCTCCGACCGCGGGGGCATTGTGGGCATCTTCTTCATGGCCGCCACGTTGGCCATTGTGTCGTTCTCATGCACGGGTCCCTTGGTCGGGTCCGCTCTGGCGGGTGCGGCCACGGGCTCCTTCGCGGCCCCCACTGCAGTGATGCTTGGCTTCTCCTCGGCGCTGGCATTGCCCTTTGGGCTGTTCAGCGCCTTCCCTGGCTGGCTCAACAGCTTGCCTCAAAGCGGAGGCTGGCTGAACAGTGTCAAGGTCGTGTTGGGTCTGTTGGAAATTGGATTTGCCTTCAAATTCTTGAGCAACGCCGACCTCGTCCTTCAGCTTGGGCTGTTGCAACGGGAACTGTTCATCGCCATTTGGATTGCGGTGAGTTTGGCCATTGCCTTCTACTTGTTCGGGTGGTTCACCCTTCCCCACGACAGCAAACTGGAGCGCATCGGAGTGTTTCGGTTCTCGCTCGGGTTGATCTTCATGATGTTGGCCATTTACCTCACCCCTGGGATGTGGGGCGCCCCCGTGAACCTCATCAGTGGCTTCCCCCCTCCGACGTTCTACAGCGAATGGAACCACGGTGGCGGCTCGGGTGAGTCGGGAGGCCACGGCGGACACGTGGAGGCGCGCTTCGACGATTACGAAGAAGGGTTGGCCGCAGCCCAAACTGAAGGCAAGCCCATGCTGTTGGACTTCACCGGTTGGGCCTGCGTGAACTGCCGGAAAATGGAAGAACAGGTTTGGTCCGACTCAGAAGTGGCTTCCAAATTGACGGAAGACGTGGTCCTCGTGTCGCTCTACGTGGACGACCGCACGGCACTGCCCGAGGACGAACACCGCGTGGAACAATACGGCGGCAAGGACTTCCGCATCAAGACCATTGGCAACAAATGGTCTTACCTCCAAGCTTCGCGGTTCAACCGCAACGCCCAGCCCTTCTACGTCATGATTGACCATGACGGCAACCACATTGGTGGGAGTGCTGGCTACGACCCAGACGCCGAGCTCTTTTTGGAATTCCTTGACGAAGGCCTGGCTGAATTCAACCGTTGACTGTGCCACAACGACGGCGAATTCAAGGGCCCTCGGCCCCCTGATCGATCCGACGTTCGCGGCATGAAACACCCCTCCATGACTCGCATCCTTTCCCATTTCGAAGAAAGCGCACGCCTCGCCAACGACTTGTTGAGCGACGCGACATTCTTGGATTCCATGGCGAAAGGAGCTGACGTGTTGATCGACGCCCTGCGTCAGGACGCCAAGATTTTGTCTTGCGGAAACGGCGGCTCCATGTGCGACGCCATGCACTTCGCCGAAGAATTGAGTGGCCGTTACCGCGACGATCGTCCGCCCATCGCTGCGCTCGCTTTGTCGGATGTTTCGGCGATGACCTGCGTCGGCAACGACTACGGGTTTGACCAGGTGTTGGCCCGCCAAGTGCAAGCGCTGGGTCGTCCTGGGGATGTGCTGCTGGCCATCAGCACCAGCGGGAATTCCAGCAACATCCTGGAAGCCTGTCGCGCGGCCAAAGCCGAAGGCATGCACGTGGTGTCCCTGACGGGAAACGGCGGAGGCGCTCTCCGTTCAATGGCTCACGTGGACGTCTGTGTTCCTTGGTCCGGCTATGCAGACCGCATCCAGGAAGTGCACATCCGCTGCATCCACAGCTGGATCGACGCCATTGAACAAGCCTTGACCCAAGTCTGAGTCTCCCATGCTGATTCGAACTTGGGGTTTCGTCGCCACGAAGCCCCACTCCCCGTGGGTCTCTGTGGAGGTTCGCGCGGAACGCGGCGCCTTGGTGCGCACCTCTGGACTGCCCCCCGGGGCGGCTCAAGAGAGCATGGCTCGGCTCCGATCCGCCTTGGCCCATGTTGGATTTCGTCCGCCGACCCAATCGCTCACCCTTCATTTGCACCCGAACTGCACGAAAGAAGACGTGCCTCACCTCGACCTGGCCTTTGCCGCAGCACTGCTGACACTCGCAGGTCGTCTTCAAGCCCAAGACCTTCTCCATACCGCCTTTGTGGGAACCTTGACCCTTTCAGGACACCTCCATGATCCGCGCCTCGGACATGCAACTGGACTTTTATGTCGTGGTGCGGTTCCCCATCCTGAAATCCAACGTCTTATTCATGCGCCGGGTGGAGATTCGCTCCTCCCAGACAACCACAGCCTCGAGCAAAGCTGGGAAATCTCGGACCTGCTCCAGTTGATGAGCTCGACGCCCTCCTGGCAAAACTTGAACGCTTCGCCATCGCCCAACCCTGTGAAGGCTGCTGCCCACCCTCAGGACTTGCATTGGGAGGAAATCCAGGGCGAAGGCCATGCCAAAACCTGGCTGGCGATTGCCGCCAAACATCGCCTGCCCGTGCTGATGTCAGGGCCTCCCGGCTGCGGCAAAACGAGCCTGGCGAAGATGTGCGTAGGGCTGCGCGCACAACGTCTTCAAATGTCGAATGTGCCGTGGCTCGCCCCGCACCCTGCGGGTGGTGTGGCCGGGTTGTTGGGGGCTTGGCGGCGTGGCGCACCTCAACCTGGCGCCTGGGCCCAAGCCGATGGCGGCGTGCTCTTCTTGGACGAGTTTTTGGAATGGCCCAGGCCAGCCCGCGAGTCGTTGCGTCATGTCATGGAAACCGACCGCTTGGAACTGCACCGGGCAGAGGGCTCTGCGGTTTGGATGTCCAAGCCCTGGATCGTGGCCGCCACCAACCCCTGCGCTTGCGGACGAGGTAACGAACAATGCCTGTGCACGCCGGCGGAACAAAAACTGCACCGCAGGAAATGCTCAGCGCCCCTGCTTGAACGCTTCGCCGTTCAACTCGATGTTGGGCACGATCCGTGGCCATGCCCCAAGTCCTGGAACGAAGTCTTCAAATGGCTCAGTCGCCCCTTCCCCATCAAGGGCATTCCATGGAAGAGCCATGCCCGTGACAGTTGGATGAACAGCGACATCCGTCGCGAAGCCAGCCGACGGGTCAGGGCTTCGACGGAACGGTTGGCCGAGGCCCACGCCGATTGGCGAGGTGAAAACAAGGTGACACGAGAAGACGTGGGGGCGGCGGTGGACGTCACTTGGATGACGCGCGAGGGATGGTAATTTGCGCCCATGGCCACCATCCTCCCAGTCCGCGGGCACGCCCCAGTTCTTCATGAGACCACCTGGCTTGCGCCCAACGCCACCGTGGTCGGCGAGGTGAGCCTAGGGAGGGACAGCACCGTGTGGTTTCAAGCAGTGCTTCGAGGAGACGTGGCGCCCATCCACGTCGGAGAACGGGTCAACATCCAAGACGGCGTCGTGGTGCATGGCACGTTTGGACAAAGTGAAACAAGGCTGGACAACGAGGTGAGCCTTGGACACAACGCCATCGTGCACGGGGCGCACGTTCAAGAGGGGGCGCTCGTTGGCATGGGGGCGACTGTGATGGACCATGCGGTGGTCGGCAAGCACGCAGTGGTTGCGGCTGGGTCGGTCGTCTTGGCGGGAACCAAGATTGGAGATGGCGAGTTATGGGCAGGGGTTCCTGCCAAATGCAAGGGTCCGGTGAGCGAGGAGCTTCGTGTCCATTTGGCGCAAACATCCGCACGGTATGTCGAGTACGCCGGTTGGTTCAAGGGCTCGTCCACCCCACCTCCTGAAGGTTGAGATCCGACTGCATGATGTGCTTGGCACCTTGGGCGAACGACCCGGTCCAATCCGTCACCTCAAACCGGTGACGACCAAGGGGTGAGTCTTCCGGCGCGCCCAAACCGAGGTGCGCCAGAGCCTCCGCCAACGCATCGGCCACAATGGCCGGTCCGTCCACCACATTTAAGGGCTCGTTCAGCATCTCAATGATTTTGTCCATCGCCAAGGGGTAGTGGGTGCAGGCCAAAATCAACGCCGTGGTCCCCGCCGTCCATTGGTCTGCGAAATAGGCGTTCACCACAGCTTCGGAAATTGTGCCGTTGTGGAAGCCCTCTTCAATGGCGCTGGCCAACAAAGGGGTGGCCCGGACCTTCGTCCCCACGTTCGCCTCGGCCAGCTTCGCCTGGTAGATGCCGCTGTCGACCGTCGCACGGGTTCCGACCAGGGCCACCTGCTTTCCAGAGTGGTATTGCGCCACCCAGTTCACCACAGGCTGAACCACATCGATCACCGGAACGTGTGCGCCCATCGCAGCCTTCACGGTGTCCAGGGCGTTGCTGGACGCAGAGTTGCATGCCACCACCACGGCCTTGCAGCCAGCGTCCACAAACCTCTTGGAAATGCCTGCGGCGTATTCTTTCAAACTGTCGACACTTTTGTCGCCGTACGGCATATGGGCCGTGTCGCCCACATAGTACAACGACTCCCGAGGGAGCCGCTCTACAAGGGCTTTGGCGACGGTCAAGCCGCCAATGCCCGAATCAAAAATGCCGATGGGCGCGTTCACATGCCCAGTTTGGTCTTCACCAAGTCGGTCACGTCCTCTCCTCCATTGTACAAGGTCACGCCTGTGCTGGTGTCGAAGATGTAGGTGTAACCGTGCTCTTTGCCCACAGCGTCGATGGCTTCCCGAACGCGCTCAATCATGGGGGCGAGCAAGTTTTGCTCCATCTGGGCGAGGTCGTTTTGGATGGTCATCCCAAATTCCTGCAAGCCTGCATCCAGTTGCTGAAGTTCGCGCTCCTTCTGCTGGCGGATGGCGTCGGGCCAGGTGGCGGCCTTTGCTTGGTAATCGGCGAACTTGGTTTCAAGTTCTGCCTGCATGCGGGCCACCTCCGACTCGTATTCGGCGGCGGCCGCCTCGATGGAAGTTTGGGCCTCCGCGCGCTCAGGCAACGTCAACAAAATCTGTTGGGCGTCCAAGTGACCCAATTTTTGGGCCACTGCGTCGGTCATGCCTGCCAAGGCCAACACGGCCAAAAGGAAAAGGTTTTTCATGGGGTTCGATTTCGGAAAGTGAAGGTCGCTCAAGGCCACCCGGTTCAATGTCAATGTGGGTTAAGGAAGGGGCAATTGTTCAATTCTTGCTGCCTGGGCGCCCCACGGTGCCTCCTGCCCCTCGTGTGGCGCTGTTGACCCGGTCTCGGGCGCTGTTTTTGGCACCGTTGATCGCGTCTCGTCCGCGGTCCTGCAAGCCTCCACCCTTGCCGCCGTCGCCGTCTTTGCTCCCTTTGTCGCCTTCTGGGGTGATGGTCTCGCCAGGCACGTAGCCCAGCTTCTTGATGAGGCGGTCCGAAATGTCGTACTTGGGGTTGGTGTAGAGCATGTTGCTCTGGTTGCTCTTGTCAAAAATGACCATGTACCCGCTGCCGGAAGCGATGTCCTTCAGCGACTCGAAAATCTGCTGCTGAACCGGTTCGATAAGTTCCTGGCGCTTTTGGAACAGCTCGCCGTCCACCCCAAATTTCTGCTTCTGCATTTCTTTGGCTTCGGCACGCTTCTTGGCGATCTCGTCTTCACGCTTCACGCGCATTTCTGCCGTCAGCAGCACGCGCTCCGCACGGTACGCCACTTCCAAACGGTCGGCCGCCTCGAGCTTGGATTCGATGTCAGCTTGCCATTCGATGGCAAAATTGTTGAGCTCCGTCTGGGCGGAGGCGTATTCCGGCATGTGCAACAGCACGTACTCTGAATCGATGTAGGCAAACTTCTGCGCGGCCGCGTCAAAGGACAGTGCCATGGAAGCCAACATGGCCACGCCAAACATGGCTTGGCGGAAGGAGCTGGAAAGGGACTTGATCATGTCTCTGGAATTCTGGATTGGCTCGAGGTCAAAGTTCACCCATGTTCATGCCGATGGAGAAGTGGAATTGAGCGCGGTCCATGTTGGGCACGGACTCGAGGTCGTCGAGCCGCCACCCATAATCCAGGCCGAGCAATCCGAACATCGGCAGGAAGATGCGCATGCCCACCCCTGCGGAACGGTACACTTGGAATGGATTGAACGCACGCGGGTCCTCCCAAGTATTTCCGCCCTCCAAAAAAGCGAGGGTGTAAATGGTCGCACTCGGGTTGGTGCTCAAGGGGTAGCGCAGTTCTGCACTGTACTTGGCCACCACAGGGGCTCCGGTGTTCCGGTCAGGCGCAGTCAAACTGAGGTCGTCGTACCCCCGCAAATTCAAAATCTCTCGGCCGTCGAGGACGAAGCCGCTCAAGAACACCCCGCCGAGGTAGAACCGCTCGAAGGGACTCAACCCCGCCCGGCGGTTGTATTGGCCGATCAAGCCCACCCCTGCCGCAGTGCGTAGGACCAGGGTCTTGGGGTTCTCGCCCCCCGATTGGGTGAGCGGCGTGTACCATTCTGCTTTGACCTTCCACTTGTGGTATTCGACCCAGCGGTAGCGGGTTTGGTCGTCCACAGGTGATCCATCTGCGTTCTCGTAATAGTCCAAAGGCCGGAAGGCGCTGTACGGTGGCGTCGCCTTGACGCTGACTTCGACATTGGATCCCCACGTGGGGAAAATGGGGTCGCTCACCGAATTCCGACCCAGCACTGCGGTGAGGGCCAGGTTGTTCGCGCGGCCATTGGAGAAGCTGAAGAACGACCCAAAGTCGTTGAGGTTGAAGTGCTGATACGACAGCGAGGATTGGAATACGAACCAATCGTCTGGCTTCTTCCACCGCTGGCCCAGTCCGATTTGAGCACCCGTGATTTCCAAAGACGTGCGGGCCTCGTTGATCTGGTCCTCGATCATCTTGGGTTGGCCGTTGCTTTGGATTGACCTCCACACGCTGACGCTGAGCGAGTTGGGCTTCTTTCCTCCCAACCAAGGTTCGGTGAAGCTGAAGTTGTAGCTCTGGAAGAACAGGCCGTTCGATTGGGCCCTTAGCGACACCCGCTGTCCGTCCCCCGTGGGGATGGGCCGCCACGTGCCCTTCTTGAACATCTTCGAGGCCGCGAAATTGGTGAAGCTGATGCCAAGGGTGCCCACGACACGTCCGCCGCCCCAACCACCACTGAGCTCAATTTGGTCCGACGGCTTCTCCTCCACGGTGTACTCGATGTCCACCGTGCCGTCCTCCGGGTGCTGGATGGGGTTCACCCCGAACGCTTCGGGGTTGAAATAGCCCAGTTGGGAAAGTTCACGCTGGGTGCGGATGATGTCCGTCCGGCTGAAGAGGTCTCCAGGACGGGTCCGAATCTCGCGGTAAACCACGTGGTCGTTCGTCTTGGAGTTGCCTTGCACCATGACCCGTCCGATGCGGAATTGCTGGCCCTCCATCATGCGCACCTCGATGTCGATGGTGTCTCCCACCACGCGCCTTTCGATGGGTCGCGCCTGAAACGTGAGGTACCCGTCGTCCTGATACAGCGAGCTCAAATCCAGTCCCTTCGGGTCCATGAACACCCGCGTTTCCAAACGCTCCAGACTGAACACCTCTCCACGTTGGATGTCCAACAAGCTGTCCAGTTGGGTGGTGCGGTACTTCGTGTTGCCCGTGAACGTGATGCCGCCAAAGTAGAAGGGGTTGCCTTCCTCCACGTACACGTCCAACTTGACTTGCCCTTCGTCGCTTCGGCTCAAGCTGTCGCTCAGGATGCGGGCGTTGCGATACCCTTGACCGTGGTAGTGGTTGACCACGCCCTGCAAGTCGGACTGGAAGGAGTTCTCCAGGAATTTCGAAGGCTTGTAGAACCGCCACCACTTGCGGGCTTTGGTTTCCTTCATTTTGCGAGCCAACACCTCCTCATCAAAGGCCTCCACCCCGTGGAACACAATTTCGTCCACCTTCACCTTCTCGCCTTTGTCGATGTGGATGCGGAGTTTGGCCCCGTTGGCAAACAGCGTGTCAGACTGCTGCTCCATGGCAATGGCGACGTCCAAGAAACCTTTGTCCACGTAGTGTTCACGGATGCGCTTGGTGGCCACCGCCAGGACGTTGTCGTCCAGGATGCGGCCCGTCAACAAGTCAATCTTGCCCTTCACCGTTTCCTGCTCTGAACGGTTGACACCCGCAATGCTGTACCTGGTCAAGCGCGGCAGTTCCTGCACCCGAATGACGAGGTAAACGTCGCGGTCCCGCACCTCGGCCACCTCGATTTGGATGTCGGAAAACAAATCCTGTGCCCACAATCCTGTGACCGCCCGGCGGATGTCGTCCCCTGGGATCTCGACCTCTTGGCCCACCTGAAGCGAGCTGAAGAGCTTGATGGCCTGGACATCTGTGTACTCGGCTCCCAGAACCGTCAACCCCGCGATCTTGTACGTGCTCGTCAGCTTCAAGTCAATGAGGTCCTCCTGCCCTTGCGCCAGGCTGGGCATCAGCATCCCTGTGGCCATGCACCATGCGCTCAGGAGGCGCAGCAACCACATTCTCACACAATCCATCACGTCTGGGGCAAATTGGGAACGGCGCCAAAACGGCGTTCGCGGTTCTGAAAATCTCGAATGGCTTCGAAGAAATGCTCTCTTCGGAAATCGGGCCAAAGCACTGAAGTGAAGTGGAACTCGGCGTACGCCAATTGCCACAACATAAAATTGCTGATGCGGTGCTCGCCTGAAGTCCGAATCATCAACTCGGGGTCCGGCAAATCGGCCGTCTGCAGGTACTTGTCGATGGTGCTGGGCAAGATTTCCTCTTGCCGCAATCCGTCTTGCATCATGCCACGGATGGCTTCGACCATCTCCCACTTGGCGCTGTAGCTCAACGCCAAAATCAAATCCAAATGCACCACGCCCGTGAAGTCTTCTTGGGCACGGATCAATTCGTTTTGGCAAGCTTCGGGCAAGGACGACACGTCGCCAATGGTGCGCAACCGGACGCCTTTGCTCGCCAATTCGCGGGTCTCACGGACCAGAGATTGCACCAACAAATCCATCAGTGCGTCGACTTCTTCCTTAGGCCGGTTCCAGTTCTCGGTGCTGAAGGCGTAAAGCGTGAGGTGCCGAACCCCACACTCGCGGGCGGCTTCCACCGTCGCCCGAACGGACTCCACGCCGTGGGCATGACCGAAGACCCGTGCTTCTCCGCGGCGCTTGGCCCATCGGCCGTTGCCATCCATGATCACCGCCACATGCTCGGGGACCCTGTTGGGGTCGATCCCAGCCGCCCTGAGCACGCGCTCGCGGGCCTCGTCCGAATGTGCCTGAGGGGTCGTCATTGTTCCCAGCAAGTTGTGGCTTTTTTGCTCACGCGAAAACCCAAAGAGACCAAAAAGTACCCGTACCGATCTGCCCGTCC
>MDTB01032027.1_pt1 | contig 19000 bp, 15 predicted proteins | sample 811161 | NCBI WGS metagenome assembly MDTB01 (sample SAMN05326650, study PRJNA326480) | marine metagenome | isolation source: seawater | place: Mediterranean Sea | collected 2009
CCGCAAGAAAGACAGTACCGGCATCTGTTTTATCGGTGAACGCCGCTTCGCCGACTTTTTACGCACCTATATAACGGATCAGCCCGGTCCGATTACCGATCCTGAGGGTCGGATTTTGGGCACTCACCGCGGCCTTCACTACTACACTATTGGCCAGCGTCAGGGCATCAATATCGGCGGCAAAGCCGGTAGACCTGAATCGCCCTGGTATGTCGCCGCCAAGCACCAAAGAGACAATCGCCTTGAGGTGACACAGGACGAACGCGCTTTACACACCGGGTGGCTACATGCAGTTGATGTCAATTGGCTTGAAGATATTGCCCTGCCCTTACGTTGTCAGGCGAAAGTCCGTTACCGACAACAGGATCAGCACTGTCGGGTAGAACGCGCCTGTAATAATCGCCTGTTGGTGTATTTTGACGAACCACAACGGGCGGTAGCAGAAGGACAGTACATAGCTTTCTACGACAATGAACAACTGCTAGGCGGAGGCTGTATTGACCTTTGCCCGCGCACACAAACTACAACGCCTTTTTCGGAGCCTACGACCTATGTCTGAATCGAGTCACATTAACGCCATTTCTGCCATTGATGGTCGATATCACAGCAAGGTCGAACCACTTGCGCATATCTGCAGTGAACTGGGACTAATGAAGTTTCGCACCCAGGTCGAGTGTCGCTGGGTACAATTTCTCAGCGATCTTCCCGGGGTGCCGGAGCTTGCAACGCTTAACGCTGAAGATCGCGAATTCATCGATGCGGTCGCTACCCAATTTGACGAGGCGGCGGCATTGCGCATTAAACACTTCGAGGCAACGACCAATCATGATGTTAAAGCCGTGGAATATTATGTGAAGGAACGTTTCAGCGAGCGCCCAACGCTACAACCGATTAGCGAATGGATTCATTTCGCCTGCACGTCCGAGGACATCAACAATACGGCTTACGGTTTGATGATAAAAACAGCCGTCGGCTCCGTGCTGTTGCCACAAATGGACGCACTCATTGCCGCGATTGACAGCCTCGCTTTGAGTCAAGCAGAACGACCCATGCTGTCCCGCACACATGGGCAAACTGCGTCACCAACTACCCTCGGCAAGGAAATGAAGAACATTGCGGTGCGCCTGCAACGCCAGCGTAATCAATTAGCCAAGATCGAAATCTTGGGTAAGTTCAATGGCGCCGTGGGCAACTTTAATGCCCACTTGAGTGCTTATCCGGATATTGATTGGCCAACTGTGTCGGCGGATTTCATCGCTTCGATCGGGCTTACAAACAATCCCTGGACCACCCAAATAGAACCCCACGACTACATCGCAGAGCTATTTCATTGTCTTATGCGCTTTAATCAGGTGCTGTTGGATTTTGACCGCGACATTTGGGCATATATCTCCAATGATTATTTCAAACAACGCAAAGTCGAAGGCGAAACCGGATCCTCGACAATGCCACATAAAATCAATCCGATAGACTTTGAAAACTCCGAGGGCAATGTGGGCATGGCCAATGCCATGCTTGCGCATATGGCTGACAAACTGCCCGTCTCACGCTGGCAGCGGGATCTTTCCGACTCTACCGTACTGCGAAATACTGGCGCTTGTTTAGGGCACTGCAGTATTGCCTATCAGGCAACCATGAAGGGTCTGTCACGACTTGAGGTCAACGCCGAGGTAATTGCCGAAGATCTGGCACAAAGCTGGGAAGTTCTAGCAGAGCCAGTGCAAACAGTAATGCGCAAGCATGGAATCGCCGAGCCTTATGAAAAATTGAAGGCCACGACTCGCGGCAGACGTCTTTCAGCAGAATTATTTTCGCAACTCCTGACGGAACTGGAGCTACCCGAATCTGCGGTGCAGGAACTATGCGATCTGACACCGGAGCTTTATATTGGTATGGCAACTGAGCTTGCGCGCAAATCGTATCGCTAATAATGGGCGCAGAATATTCGGTAACCGAGGTCTCCTGGGCTACGCACCAGCAGCAACTCATGGCGCTGCGGTTTGCGGTATTCGTAGGTGAACAAGGTATCGCAGCAGACGATGAGCAGGACCCCAACGACCCGTACTGCCGACACTTTGTGGCTATGAACAGCGACAATGCCGTTATTGGGTGCGGCCGTTTAACCCCAGAGGGGCAGATTGGCCGCATGGCAGTGCAATCAGCCTTGCGCCAGACTGGTATCGGGTCCGCGATACTGCAGCATATCCTGCAGTGCGCCCGACACAGCGGCAGCAAAACCGTTTTTTTACATGCACAAACAGACGCTGCAGAGTTCTATGCGCGGCACGGATTCATCAGCAATGGTGAGGCATTTATCGAGGCCGGCATACCCCATATTGGTATGCACTGCCATCTCGCTTAATCAGGGATCAGGACGGAATTATGAATACAGACTATCGCAAACCACTTGGCGACAGCGGTCTCGATTATTTCGACGCACAGGCAGCAGTTAACAGCCTAGAGGATGGCGCCTATGCGCGGCTTCCCTACACCTCAAAGGTCCTGGCGGAAAATCTAGTGCGGCGCTGTGAACCTGAGCAACTTAATGCCGCATTGCGGCAGCTCATTGAACGCAAACGCGATTTGGATTTTCCCTGGTATCCGGCCCGTGTGGTCTGTCACGACATTCTCGGGCAGACCGCGCTGGTAGACCTCGCTGGGCTGCGCGACGCCATAGCGGCAAAAGGCGGTGATCCAGCCAAAGTAAATCCAGTGGTGCCCACCCAGTTGATCGTTGACCACTCATTAGCCGTAGAACACGCGGGCTTCGAGCAAGATGCATTCGAAAAAAACAGAGCCATTGAAGATCGCCGCAACGATGACCGCTTCCATTTTATCAACTGGACCAAAACTGCGTTCAAAAACGTCGATGTAATTCCGCCAGGGAACGGCATCATGCACCAGATCAATCTAGAACGTATGTCACCGGTTGTGCATGCTCAAGATGGTATTGCTTTCCCGGATACTCTAGTGGGCACCGACAGTCATACCCCCCATGTGGACGCACTGGGCGTCATCGCTATTGGTGTAGGTGGCCTAGAGGCCGAGAGCGTGATGCTCGGCAGAGCTTCCTATATGCGACTGCCCGACATCGTTGGTGTGGAACTCGTCGGTGAACGGCAACCGGGCATAACCGCCACCGATATCGTACTTGCCATAACTGAATTTCTGCGCGCGCAGCGGGTGGTCTCGACCTACTTAGAATTTTTTGGCCCAGGCGCGGCTGCCCTGACCCTTGGGGATCGCGCAACGATTTCCAATATGACCCCAGAATTTGGTGCCACCGCGGCCATGTTTTACATCGACCAGCATACTTTGGACTACTTGCGCTTGACTGGGCGCGAGGAGCAGCAAGTTCAATTGGTCGAACACTACGCCAAGACCGCAGGCCTGTGGGCAGACGCTATGGCCGAAGCAGATTACGAACGAGTGTTGCAGTTTGATCTTTCAACAGTCTGTCGCAATATCGCGGGACCCTCGAATCCTCACCGCCGAGTGGCAACCAGCGACCTATCAGCTCAGGGTATCAGTGGCACCGTAGATACCAATGAGGGCGAAATGCCCGATGGTGCGGTAATCATTGCAGCAATCACCAGTTGCACAAATACCAGCAATCCACGCAACGTTATCGCAGCAGCACTGCTGGCACGCAATGCCAATGCCCGGGGCCTGACCCGCAAGCCCTGGGTCAAATCCTCCTTGGCGCCGGGCTCTAAAGCCGTACAACTGTATCTCGAAGAGGCGAACCTACTCGGCGAGTTAGAACAGCTCGGCTTTGGCATCGTCGCCTTCGCCTGCACCACCTGCAACGGCATGAGTGGCGCACTAGATCCAAAGATACAAGACGAGATAATCGCACGTGATCTCTACGCTACGGCAGTGCTTTCCGGCAATCGAAACTTCGACGGGCGAATCCACCCCCACGCCAAGCAGGCCTTTCTAGCTTCGCCGCCTCTGGTTGTTGCCTATGCAATTGCCGGCACCATTCGCTTTGATATAGAGCAGGACATTCTTGGCTTGGATACCGAGGGCCAACCGTTACGCCTAACCGATATTTGGCCCAGCGACGCAGAGATAGATGCCATCGTCGAGCAAGCGGTAAAACCAGAACAATTCAGCGCGGTCTACGACCCCATGTTTGTCTCGCTCAAAGATGTTACCGTGCACACAGATCCGCTTTATGAGTGGCGCGAGCAGAGCACCTATATTCGTCGCCCGCCCTATTGGGAGGGCGCGTTAGCCGGCGAGCGCAGCCTGAGTGGCATGCGGCCGTTGGCAGTATTAGGCGACAACATCACTACCGACCATTTATCACCATCTAACGCGATCCTGCGCGACAGTGCGGCAGGCGAATACCTGCATAAAATGGGCTTGCCAGAGGAGGATTTTAACTCTTATGCAACTCATCGCGGGGATCATCTAACAGCCCAACGCGCGACGTTCGCGAATCCCAAATTGCTTAACGAGATGGTCCAGCAAAACGGTGAGGTCCAACAAGGCTCATTGGCCCGCATAGAGCCCGAAGGTGAGGTAGTACGCATGTGGGAGGCGATCGAGACCTATATGCAAAGAGCCCAACCATTGATCATTGTTGCTGGTAAAGACTATGGCCAAGGCTCCTCCCGCGATTGGGCAGCCAAGGGCGTTCGACTAGCCGGCGTGGAAGCTATCGTGGCCGAAGGTTTTGAACGCATACACAGAACTAATTTGGTTGGCATGGGCGTTCTACCACTGGAATTCATGCCGGGTAACGACCGTAAAACTTACGCTATTGATGGCAGTGAGCGCTTTGATGTTTTAGGTACTGTGAGTCCTGGAGCTGAACTTGAATTAATAATGACCCGAGCCGACGACAGCACCGTGACTATTCCTGTGCGCTGCCGCCTAGATACCGCAGAGGAGGTCTCTATTTACAGCGCTGGCGGTGTATTACAGCGCTTTGCTGAAGATTTCTTGCAAGCTAAATCTAGCTGAATAACACGCATAAGAGGATAAACCGCTGTCATGAGCAACACCGCATTTTTTGCCCCACAGATTTCCGTTCCTGCTACCTATATGCGAGGCGGCACAAGTAAGGGGTTATTTTTTAACCACGCCGACCTGCCAGATGTGGCAAAACGGCCGGGCGCGGCCAGGGATGCTCTACTGCAACGGGTTATTGGTAGCCCTGATCCTTACGAAAAACAGATCGACGGTATGGGCGGCGCCACGTCTAGCACCAGTAAAACCGTTATCGTTCAAGCCAGCGAGAAGCCTGATCATGACGTTGACTATCTGTTTGGCCAGGTGGCAATAGACCAGGATTTTGTCGACTGGAGCGGCAACTGCGGCAATCTGTCGGCCGCGGTTGGCCCTTTCGCGATAGAACAAGGGCTAGTGGATCCTGCACGTATCCCCACCAATGGCATTGCAGAAATTCGCATATGGCAGGCCAACATTCATAAAACCATTATCGCCCATGTGCCAATCAGCGGCGGTCGGGTCCAGGAAACCGGCGATTTCGAATTGGACGGCGTGACCTTTGCTGCGGCAGAAGTACGCTTGGACTTTATGCAACCCGTCGACACCCAAAATGAAGCCCTCTTTCCCACTGGCAATGTAGTCGACACGTTGCATGTTCCTGGTATCGGCGAATTTGATGCAAGCATGATCAATGCCGGCATTCCAACCATTTTCATCAATGCCGACGCCCTAGACTACAGCGGCACGGAATTGCAGGCGGATATCAACCCTGATAGTGAGGCGCTGGCGCGGTTTGAAAAAATCAGAACCGCAGGGGCGCTGGCTATGGGCTTGATCGACACCGCTGCAGAAGCTGCAGCACGCCAACACACCCCCAAGGTAGCCTTTGTAAGTCGCGCCAAAAGCTATACCGCTTCCGGCGGCAAAGCAGTCCAAGAGCAAGATATTGATTTACTGGTGCGCGCCCTTTCCATGGGCAAGTTGCATCATGCAATGATGGGAACAGCAGCAGTGGCCATCGGCGCCGCCGCAGCTATTCCTGGTACCTTAGTCAATCTGGCGGCCGGCGGTGGCGATCGCGACCATGTTGTCTTTGGGCATCCATCCGGCACCCTTGGCGTAGGAGCAATCGCCGAGCAAACCAGCGACGGGTGGACCATCCGTCAGGCCAGCATGAGCCGCAGCGCCAGAATCCTTATGGAAGGCGCTGTTCGCGTACCCGCTATAGCCTAGCGTTCTGCGATCGGTTCAACCTTACGCGGCTCTGGACCTACATAGTCTGCGCTAGGACGAATAATCCGGTTATTTTCCCGTTGTTCCATCACGTGTGCAGTCCAACCAGCGACTCTTGAACAGACGAATATCGGCGTGAACAGCTTCGTAGGAATGCCCATGGAGTTGTAGGCCGAAGCATGGAAAAAGTCTGCATTCGCAAACAGTTCCTTCTCGTCCCACATCAACTTCTCAATGGCACAGGACACCGGATACAGAATCTTATCACCAACATCATCAGCAAGCTTTTCTGCCCACTGCTTAATGATCACATTACGCGGATCGCTGGTGCGATAGATGGCATGGCCAAAGCCCATTATCTTGTCTTTGCGCTCTAACATGCCGCGCACGCCCTCGGTGGCCGCATCCGGCGTGGCGAACTTCTCAATTAGCTCCATAGCTGCTTCGTTCGCACCGCCGTGCAGCGGCCCGCGCAGCGAACCAATGGCGCCCGTTACGCATGAATGCATATCTGATAGGGTCGACGCGCATACGCGTGCAGTAAAGGTCGAAGCATTAAATTCGTGCTCAGCATACAGAATCAGCGACGTATCCATTACCTGCTGATGCAACTCATTGGGTGACTCGCCACTGAGGGTGCGCAAAAAGTGCGCGGCTAAAGACGGCTCGTCAGTTGCGGTATCTATGCGCACACCGTCGTGACTGAAGCGATACCAATAATTGATGATACCCGGCAGCGCTCCTAACAATCGATCTGCAGTACGTTGCTGGTGCTCAAAATCACCCTCCGGCTCCAGGTTGCCCAACATGGAGCAGCCCGTGCGCATGACATCCATGGGGTGGGCGCTGGCAGGAATACGCTCGAGCACCTCCAAAAGGGTCGACGGTAACTCTCTGTTTGCCATAAGCACATTGCGATAAGCATCCAACTCCTGCTGACTAGGCAAATGACCATGAAAAATCAAATACGCCACTTCCTCAAAACAGGTGTTTTCTGCCAAATCTGTGATGTCGTAGCCGCGATAGGTTAGGCCCGTACCGGATACTCCGACAGTACACAACGCTGTGCTGCCCGCGCTTTGCCCACGCAAACCTGCGCCACCAAGTTTTTTATCAACCATTAGTTTCCTCCCATTCGCTCAGCACAGCAGCCGAGCTTGCCTGTTTTCGTCAATGCGTAACCTAGCCTGCTTGTTCTGCAAACAACTGGTCGAGCTTTTTTTCGTATTCGTGGTAGCCAAGAAAATCATACAGTTCCATGCGCGTTTGCATCGTATCTACAACCGCAGCTTGGGTCCCTTGTTCACGAATTTCTTTATACACGTTGAGTGCCGCTTTATTCATTGCACGAAACGCCGATAAGGGGTAAAGCGCCATGGCAATGTCCACTCCAGCCAGTTCTTCAGTGGTATAAAGGGGTGTTTGACCAAACTCTGTAAGATTGGCCAGCACCGGTATACCTGCTGCACTGACAATGGATCGATACATATCAATCTCGGTCATAGCCTCTGCAAAAATCGCATCAGCCCCCGCCTCAGCAAACGCGCCAGCGCGATCTACTGCGGCACTAAAACCATCTACTGATAGCGCGTCGGTGCGCGCCATAACCACAAAGTCCGCATCGGTCTTCGCATCCACGGCTGCTTTAATGCGATCGACCATTTCGGCAATCGATACAATTGCTTTATTAGGACGGTGGCCACAACGCTTTTGCGCAACCTGATCTTCAATATGCACAGCAGCCGCACCCGCAGCAGTCATATCCCGAATCGTCCGCGCAATATTGAACGCACCACCCCAGCCAGTATCAATGTCTACCAGCAATGGCACTTCAGTGGCAGCGGTAATGCGGCGCACGTCCTCCAATACGTCATTGAGCGAGGTCATTCCCAAATCCGGCAGCCCGTAGGATGCATTAGCGACTCCGCCGCCCGACAAGTAAATCGCTTTATAGCCTACTTGCTCGGCCATAAGCGCCGTATATGCGTTGATGGTGCCTGGAATCTGTAACGGCGATTCGTTCATATAAGCCGCACGAAATTTCGCTCCCTGACTCATAATTTGTTCCTGTATTTGGATTTCAGCAACGGTCATTCTACCTTGAACCAGCCGGTTGCGGAGATAACCAGTCGTCGAAATTAAATCAATGGATTAAGGCGCGGTGATCAACGCCTGTAATTCTGCGTAATCATTGGCCAGCAGATACTGGGGATATATTTCTCGCACATTGTCCGGTGCCTGAAAAAAGATTCCCCGATCAGCTTCTTCCAACATTGATACATCATTGAATGAATCCCCCGCCGCAATGACACGAAGATCCAGTGATTTAAACGCCTTTACCGAACATCGCTTAGGGTCCGTCTGGCGCAATCTAAATCCGACAATCCTATCCTGCTCGACCACCAGCTTGTGACAAAGCAAGAACGGTTGCTGCAATTGTGCCATCAACGGCGCGGCAAATTCGTAGAAGGTATCGGAGATAATTGCGACCTGATAATGCAGTCGTGCCCACTGTAAAAATTCGTAGGCACCCGGCAGGGGCTGCAGCTTGGCTATTTGCGCTTGGACATCCGACAAAGTGATGTTGTGCTCGTCAAGCAATTCCAAACGATAGTTCATTAGGTCTTCATAGACCGGAATATCTCGAGTTGTTTTCAACAATCCGTCGACCTCAGTCGCCCGTGCGACCGCCTGCCAAACTTCAGGCACCAATACCCCTTCGAGATCTAAACACAGTACGTCCACAATCGTCCTTAACCTTTGTCCAAGGTGTAAGCATATAGCAACAGATTCTTTTTTATTCACCAAAACCGTTGTTAACCTGCGCGCAAATCAACACAGAGACACTTTCAAACAGTCATGACCACTCTCTCCCGGCACCAACAGCAACTCGTCAACAACAGTATTAAATTGATTCAGTCGGCGTTCGAGCGCTATCCAGCTGATAACATTGCTATCTCCTTTAGCGGTGCTGAGGACGTTATTCTGATCGACCTGATGAGCCAATTGGAGCAGCGCTGCGAGGTTTTCAGCCTCGACACCGGACGTTTGCACCCGCAAACCTACCGCTTTATCGAAACCGTAAGAAACCACTACGACTTACCGATCAAAATCGTTATGCCAGATCCGAACGACGTCGCGGAACTAGCACAGCAAAAAGGCCTCTTCAGTTTTCGCAATGATGGCCACGAGGAGTGTTGTGCCGTTCGCAAGATAAACCCGTTGCGCAGCAAACTGGCCCAGCTAGACGCCTGGATTACCGGTCAACGTATCGACCAAAGCGTGACCCGAACCGAGCTCGCCGAAGTACATATGGATGGCGTATTTGACGGCCGCAATGGCGATTTGGAAAAATTGGATCCTCTGGCCAATTGGCGCTCAGCCGATGTTTGGGATTACATTCATGCCCGCCAGGTGCCCTACAATCCTCTACACGAGCAAGGCTTTATCTCTATTGGCTGCGAGCCATGTACACGAGCTGTCGCCCCCCACGAGCACGAGCGCGCAGGACGCTGGTGGTGGGAAAGTGCTACCCACAAGGAGTGCAGGTTACATCGCCAGAATCTAATCGCCCACGGTTAGCTATTTTTGCGGTAGCGAAATCTTTGCAAACAACTCTTCACGCTCTTTGCGGGTCTTACATGCCAACGCGTCTTGCAACATCCATTCATCTAAGTGTGGCGCAAACAATTTGATGAAACTAAGCATGTAGCGGCGCAAAAATGTGCCACGCCGAAAACCGATATAGGCCACACTCGGTTCGAACAAATGGCTGGCATCTATGCGCACAAGATCTTGGTCTAGGACTTCGTCGAACGCCATGCTCGCGATAATACCCACCCCCAGACCAAGTCGAACGTAGGTTTTGATGACATCCGTATCGGTAGCGGTAAAGACCACGTTGGGCGTGATATTCGCCGAACCGAAGGCATCGTCCAACTTCGAACGCCCGGTAAAACCGAATACATAGGTCACGATCGGCAGATCCGCCAAATCCTCTAATGTCAGCTGCGAGACCAGCGCCAGTGGGTGATCCTTGGGCACCACCACACATCGATTCCAGCTATAGCAAGGCATCATCACAAGATCCTGGAACAATTCCATACCTTCCGTCGCGATCGCAAAGTCAGCAGTGCCCGCATCTGCAAGCTGGGCAATTTGCTCTGGCGAACCCTGATTCATATGCAGACTCACATCTGGGTATGCCTGGCGAAAAGACTGAATCACTGGCGGTAAGGCATAGCGAGCTTGGGTATGGGTGGTGGCGATACTCAAAGCCCCCTGAGTCTCATCCGAGCACTCTTGAGCCATTTGTTTGATGGTTTGCGTCTGGCGCAGAATATCCCCGGCCATAGCAATAATTTGCTGCCCTACCGTGGTAATTTCGGCAAGGTGTTTGCCATTACGGGCGAAGATCTCTACACCTAATTCATGCTCTAAAAGTCGAATCTGCTTGCTGACGCCGGGCTGCGAGGTAAACAGAGATTCGGCGGCCGCAGAGACGTTTAAACCGTTATTAGCTACTTCCCAGATGTATCGAAGCTGCTGCAGTTTCAGGGCGTTAACCTTTGATAAAAATTGGCAAGCTAGCGATTCTAATATAATTTTTTAATATTAAAAATACTTTTTATATTATCAAAAGAATGATTTCTGCCCATCCACCTTAATCTTTACGATTAACAACGCCATGTGGGACATGGCCGGTAGCCAAATGACCCGCCGCGCGATTGCAATGCAGTTCGTGATCGTCAAAAAAGATATCTGCCGCGAAACCGCGCAAAAACTCGGTCTTATCCATCCCGCCTAAAAACAGCGATTCGTCCAGTCTTATATCCCACTCGCGCAGGGTACGAATCACCCGCTCGTGGGCGGGCGCACCGCGTGCGGTGACCAGAGCCGTACGAATAGGACTTTGACCCTCTGGAAACTCCTGCTGCAGGCTCTGAAGGGCTGCCAGAAACGCTTTGAATGGACCACCGCCCAGCACGTCTGCCGCTTTTGCCTGTTCATGTTGGCTAAAGGCATCCAGCCCATGTCGCTGGTAGATCTGCTCAGCTTCATCGGAAAAAAGTACCGAGTCACCATCGAACGCTAGCCGCAGTACCGAGTCATCTGCATCTGCAGGGCCCCCGCCGCCGCCCAACAAGGTGGCCGCGGCGACGTTCTCCTCAAGGGCCAGCCGCACATCGTCGCCATGAGTCGAAAGAAATAAGTCACAGCCAAACCCATTGATATAGCGATAAGGTGACGCCCCAGAGCAGAATGCTGCACGGGTTATGCCCAGATCGTGTGCCCGTATAGAGTTGAAAACCCGTAAACCAGTGTCTGCAGAATTCCGCGATAGCAATATTACTTCTACTCGATGTTTATCAAGCAAATTATTGATATTTAGTATTTTTTTTACCAAATAAAAACCGTCGCCAGGCTCTAGAACCACATCTTCCTGATCGATCTGATAACGTCGATAGGCCTCCAGTCCCTGGCTTTCATAAATTTCATTTGAAGTAGATAAGTCGAATAAGGCGGTAGACGAGATCGCCACCGTTAACGGCTTGGCTGGTATGGTTTCAGGCATCTAGATCAGGGATCAGTTCGCTTTCTAGGCGATGGATCATGTCTTTGATTTTAAGCTTACGTCGTTTCAAACGTTGAACGCGCATAGTGTCGTGATGACGCGCTTCGAGAAGATGGTTTATTACTACATCCAGGTCACTGTGCTCTACCCGCAGCACTTCTAACCACTCAAGTATCTTTTTTTGTTCATCTGCCTGGATCAAAACTGGCCTCGTCGTAAGCGCTCATTGGTTCTTAAACCGGTCACGCTTACTTGTTTTTCAGTCAATTGAAGAAAGCTTGCGCCTCTTCTTCAAGTGCAGACAATCTGCGCACCCAGTTATCAAGGAGCAAAAAGTCGTTATCGGAAATGTCGAAGCTACTAGCAATCTCTTTCAGCAAACACTCTTCTTCGATTTCAAACGCGCCATCGACATAGCTCAATTTAATTAAATTGATGACCACAACCATGCGCGAGCGTTTGTCTTGGAAAACGTCTTGAATTCCTTCCAGCTCGAGATAATCCAGCTCCTCTACTTCGCTGAGCCCCATCTCCTGCTTAAGCTCAAGCAACATTCCCTCTTCGTTAGGGTCAAGTAGACCGTCAGAGACAATAACGTTGTGGGCAAGACCCAACATCGCATGACGTTGGTCGGTGCTGAACGAGGATAGCCACATAGCCGTTTATTCCTATACCAAGGATTAGGAGAGAAGCTGTTGACCGAGGCTAAAGATCATAATGATCACAGCCAACCAACCGACGCCTATCAAACCTTTCATTACCAAACCTTGGTCAAAGAAATCTTCGATCAAATGCCACATTACACGGCTCCGTTATATTTAGCGGGGTTATTTTAGCTGTTCTCGTCACATACTGGATAGCAAAACCGTAAAGTCTTTGCATTTTTTCTCTCCGAGCCAGAGCCCTGCGCCCCGTCACCGAATGTTTGAGCAGAATACATACCGCAGACGACGGGATAGACCTCTTTCCTCATCTGCTTGGGTTACACTATCTGGGTGGTTAATGCGTTCGTAAAAATTTCTGCTGCGCTGCTTGAAGCGAGTCACGATTTCATCATCGTCACGCCCAACGAACGGCTGGCCCGTGAGCTACGCCGCGGCCTCAATCAAGCCCACCAAGCGCAAGGCCTTGAGGCATGGCCGAGTCCCCAATGCTTAAGTTTGAATCAATTCTTACAGCAGCACTTTGCTAGCTGGCAGGATCATACCGACAAAGCGATGCGGCTAATCACAAATAGCCAGTTGCTGTCGCGATTTTATCAGAGCGCCGATCCGAGCAACCGCCACCTGAGTCCAAGTGCTGCGCAGGCCCTAGACTTACTGTATCGGTACGATATCGAACTCAACGCCCTTGCAGACGGCAGCGAGGGTGGAGAGTTATTTGTATCCTGGGCACGAGCGGTACTTGAGCTTTCTCAGCCCGACGAAATTTATATCAGCCAGCTAGCAAAAACATTATCCCAGCAGGCCAATCCACCGACTAAGCCCCTGCTGCTACTGGCCTTTGACCATCTGAGCGTGACAGAGCAGAGCTACCTCGAGACCTGCAATGGCGCAAGCGGCGTAAAATGGTTGAAAGATTTTGAACATATCCTTGATTTCGCCACGATTGAGCTGGGCCAATACACCCCAAATCCGCCACAGAAACAACCGCGCCTTTTTGCTTGCGACTCCATCGCCACTGAGCTAGCGGCAGCGGCACAGTGGTCAGCGGATGTATGCCGCCAGCACCCTAACGCCAGAGTCGCCGTCGTGGTGCCTAAATTGGCCCAGCTGTACCACCGCGTACAGCGTCAGTTTTCGGCCACCTTTGATCCTGAGGCGGGCAGCGCTACGCGCTGTTTCGACTTATCTGGCGGTAGCCCGTTGGCGGACCAACCGGCGTGGCTTCATGCCAGCCTACTACTCAACTGGTGCCATACACCGATCACCAAGGAAGTGCTCGAAACCTTGTCGTTTTCGCCATTCATTGCAGCACCGTGGTGCATCACCTCGTTGCACAGTTGGCCGCCCGAGCAGCGCGCGCTGGACCTGCGCTCTGCTGTCACTGACAGTGCCGCCGATTCCATACAGCAGCAACTGGATAGCGCGCCCGCAAGCGAACGCTTCAGCTATTGGCTGACCTTCTTCGACGAAGTATTGCAGCAAGTAAACTGGCCTAACTTGAGCGAACTTGAATCCGCCCAGTTTCAAGCGGTGACACAGATTCGACAGTCCATGGCCGGGCTTGGGCGGGAACAAATGGATGATGACCACTTAATCTCCTTCGAGGCGGCCCTAGAACTACTGACCCTGCATCTGCAATCCCAGATGTTCGCACCCCAGAGACCCGCCTCTCAAGTCCAGGTACTCGGCCTGCTTGAGACTACCGGATTCGATTACTCGCATCTCTGGGTTTGCGGTATGGACGCCAATAGCTTCCCCCAGACCGCATCGCTCAATCCATTTATTCCAACCGAAATTGCGCGGCAACATGCACTGCCGCGGGTCACTCCTGACCAAGAATTGGCATTTGCACAACGCACGCTTAACCAATGGCTCAGCAGTGAGGCTGAATTAAATTTCAGTTACGTTAGCCAACTCGATGGTTATGAGTTGCTGGCAAGCCGGGCCATTGCCGATATTGCCACTGCAACAACCTTAGCGACGCTGCCAAAACCAGAGATATACCACCCCTTCTATCGTCGCGACGGTGTGCAATTAGTCAAAGCTGAGGATTTCAAAGGTACTAGCGTACAAGATCAGCGCATGCTTGGTGGCACTAGTGCACTGCAAGACCAACTAGAGTGTCCGTTCCGCGCCTATGCCCAGCAGCGCCTCGGCCTCAGACAAGAGCGAGAACCGTCTGAGTTCCCAGACGCACTGGAACGCGGATTAACCTTACATGGGGTTATGCAACATTTAGCCGAGGGCTGCGAATCCGGCGCAGAGTTCATGGAGCTTAACGATGGGCAAATTTATCAGGCCTGCGCCGAGGTGTTGCGGAAACGCGCACCCTTGCCAGAGCAATTCTTCGACAATGAATGTGCAAGACTCACTAATCTGATCAGACGATGGTTGGATATTGAGAGCCAGCGACAACCATTCACGATCGACGCAGTTGAACGAGAGTTTCAGCTCGAGCTCGCGGGCCTAACCTTCGCGCTACGCGTGGACCGTATCGACAAGGTCAATAACCAAGCTGTGGTTCTCGACTACAAATCCTCCAGCAAGTCGGCGAGCGGCGCGACAAAGTCTCCGCCCACAGATCTACAATTGCCCATCTACAGCCTGCTTGATGAGCAAATTGCCAGCGTGGCGTATGCATGTATCGGCGACAAGGAAGTGAAAGCAGTAGGTATCGGCGAGCAAGCATTGTCCGAGGCCAACTCAGGCGCCTTGCAAATTAAGCCAACGCCACGGCCCTGGGCTGAACAGCGCCAGCAATGGCAACTGGCGCTCACCGACCTAGCCCACGCACTTCGCGACGGGGATGCGACTGTCACCCCACGCAAAGGCGCATGTCGGTATTGCCATCTCCAAGGGTTGTGCCGCATCAATACACCGACCTCTGACGAGTCAGATTATGAATTCGACTGATCTACCGCCACCTGTGGATCAGTCTGCTCGCGCTAAAGCCGTAGACCCCAGTCGCTCATGTATCGTTCAAGCGCCTGCCGGCTCAGGCAAGACCACCCTGTTGGTACAACGTTATTTAAATCTGCTGGAGCGAGTTAATCGGCCCGAAGAAATCCTTGCAATAACCTTCACCCGCAAGGCCGCCACTGAGATGAAACAGCGCATTCTCAGCGCATTGGAAACCGATAATCCCGTTGCCATGCGGGTTCGCCAACGCGATGCCTCATCGGGCTGGGGACTGCGCCTAAACCCTAATCGACTTAAGGTACAAACCATTGACAGCTTTGCAATGGAACTTGCTACCCGAATTCCGAAGCAAAGCAGTGTGGCAGGCCTGACATTATTGGAATCAGCGGATCATTTGTATCAGCGAGCCAGCGAGGCATTACTGCAACAACTCACAAAAGGCGCGCCTACAGCACCAGTGATTGCCGAGTTCTTGGCCTTCCTGAATAACAATGCCACCAACGCAACCACCCTGCTGAACAATATGTTAGCCCGCCGTGACCAATGGCTAGATATCAACAACCAATTGGCATTACAAACTGCAGGAGCGCCAGAGGAGATGCAGAGCGTGCTGCAACACGCGTTGACCGAACTGCGATCTCAGGTTCTGAAAGCTGCCACAGAAAGCTTACCGACTCAGCACCAAACCAAGATCAAGTCTATTTACGCCAGCCTATTCCCTGAAACAGTTGCCGAGGACTTTGACGCAGCTCTGAGTACAATCGCGCCATTGCTACTGACCTCGCAAAACACTCTGCGTAAAACGGTGGATCGTCGCGTCAACCCAGCCTTTGCCGACAAAAATCTACGTGACGAGGTCAAAGCGTGGCTATTAGAACTGGCAGCAACGTCTGCAGCCGAACATTTCAGGCATATTAAGCATCTACCTCCGGCACAGGCGACAGCGGCACAATCGCAAATCCTGACCACCATGAGTATTTGCCTAGCTCTTAGTGCAATCAGCCTTAACAATGTATTTGTTAGTGAGGGCGCAATCGATTTCACTGAGTTGCAACTGCGCGCTAGCGCCGGTCTGCGAGATGAATCTGGCCCGACGGACCTTGCACTGCACTTTGACTACAGAATTTGCCACTTGCTGGTGGACGAGTTTCAAGACACCTCCCACAGCCAGATGCGCTTTTTTGAACTGCTCAGCGAGGGTTGGCAGGCCGACGGCAATAACACCTTTTTCGCTGTCGGCGATCCGATGCAATCTATCTATCGTTTTCGCGATGCGGATGTATCGCTGTTCGCCAAATGTCGGGAGCAAGGCCTAGCAGGCCTGCCGCTTGAGGCCCTTGATCTAGTCGCTAATTTTCGCTCGGTGCCCGATTTAGTGAGTTGGTGCAATGACCTTTTCCGCGGCCTGCTGCCGCCGAACGGCAATCCGCGTCTCGGCGCCGTGAACTTTACCCAATCCCAAGCGGCCAGCACGGCAAGGCCAATATACGACCCGGTAGTCTGCAATGCCTACGTTGATGCCAATCAGGAGCTGCAGGATATCGTCGCGCACCTGAGCAACATCGGTGATGGTAGCGTTGGCATTCTGTGCCGTTCGCGCAGCCACCTTTTGCCACTAGTAAGCGAATTGAGCGCCGCCGATATTCCATGGCGATCAACAGATATAGACCTACTGGCCGAGGTTCCGGTCATTCAGGATCTTATGAACGCGCATCGGATTCTGCAAAATCCTGAGAACAAGCTCGCATGGTTCAGCATCTTACGCAGCCCCCTGGTCGGTTTACGACTGAGCGAGTTGCAGCAGCTTAGCGAGCTAGAAAATTTCGTCATAGAGCTGCCCGCACTGCAAAACCAGTATCCCGCACTAGAGCGTTTCACTAAAGCTCTGGATTGGGCGAAGCGCCATCTCTATGAATTTCCGTTACGCGAAATCATCGAGGGGCTTTGGCTACGGCTGGGTGGCCTTAATGCTTATGACGAGGTGGCGTGCGAGCATGCTCTGCACTGGTTCGAGCTGGTCGAGGAACTTGGGCGCGACGCCTACCACCTGCCCACTCTAGAGCGTGGCGTCTCGCGGTTATTTGCCAATCGTGCTGGCACCGAGCAGGTCGAAGTAATGACCATTCATAAATCTAAGGGATTAGAGTTTGATCACGTCATCGTTCCGTTCCTGCAACGCGGCACTCGGCGTGATCAAGCGCCACTTATGTTATGGCAGCGGGGTGACAATAGCCTATTGATTGGCGCGAAAGAGGATCCAATTCACGCATGGCTGCACTACGAAGAGAAAATCCGCGCCGCCAACGAACGCAAACGCTTGCTTTATGTTGCATGCACTCGCGCACGCAAAAGCTTGTGGCTAAGCTATCAGACCGACGACTTCGATAAAGCCAGAGATATGGCGGAATGGATTAGGGTTCGAACCACCGCGGTAGAGTCTCAAGCCACTAAGCCGCCACCGCAGAATACCCCCCCACCCCTTTTGACTGCGCTGCCCGCCGATTATCGATGGCAGCCGCCGACCCAGAGTAAATCGAACATAAGCGCAGACAAACTCAGCACAAGTGAAGATCTGATAGGTGGCCGTTTCGAGGTTGCCTTAGGCCATCTGGTGCACAAAGCACTGGCTTGGATCGGCACTACTCAGCGGCAAGATACCGGGGCCTTGACCGACCGTTTAGGTATCTGGGCCCAAGAGCAAGATATTGAGCCGGATCGATTAGCACTATTGATTGCAACTGCTGAACAGCATATCTCTAGGATGCTCGCCGATGCCGACGGGCAATGGGTACTGGCTAACCATCCAGAGGCTCGCTGCGAGTGGGCAATCAGCGGCGTGGACGCCAGCGGCCAATTGCAAAATGCGGTGCTCGATCGTTTTTTCGAAAGCGATAATCAGCGTTGGATTGTTGACTATAAAACCGCCATGCCCGCAAACGCAGCCCAAGAGCAATTTTTGCAAGAGCAAAAGGATCGCTATCGGCCACAATTATTGCGTTACCGGGCGCTGATAGAACGCCTGTACGCTGACAACCCTAAACCCGTCCGTATTGCACTGTATTTTACCGGACTCGGGGAACTGCATGAACTTTGAGTCAACTAAGTAATTTGCTTTTTACGTAAGTAAATTGCTTTTTAATTACAGTGCTTTAGTATCCTGCCGCATGAGATATACAAACCACCTAATCTTCGGCTCCCAGCGCACAAGTTTTTGTGCTGGCGCCGTTGTTTCTTGGCAGGGCTACCGATTTTTTGTTAGCGATTAGCTGACCTTCCTAATTATATGAAGGCAGCCTCCTGCCTTCGCTGAACCCCGCAAGGCAGGCGTCGAGCGGGGTTTTTTTATGCCCCAAATGTCGTTGACCCAATGCTGAGCAGGACCAAGAGGAGATGCCAGTGCAGTTAGAAAACTTAAACGTTGAGTCCCATGAAGTGTTAATTACACCCGAACAGTTAAAACGACGCTTGCCCGTCCCGGAGACGGTGCGCGAGCAGGTAAACCAGCATCGGGACAGCGTTCGTGAAATCGTCGAAAAGACCGATAAGCGCCTACTTGTGGTGGTTGGACCATGTTCAATTCATGACCCGAGCAGTGCCTTGGCGTATGCAAAGCGCCTGAAGCTACTTGCCGAGCAGCTGGATGACC
>MDTB01124121.1_pt1 | contig 18997 bp, 9 predicted proteins | sample 811161 | NCBI WGS metagenome assembly MDTB01 (sample SAMN05326650, study PRJNA326480) | marine metagenome | isolation source: seawater | place: Mediterranean Sea | collected 2009
AGGGCGGGTCCGCGTGATCGGAGCATATGCGTTTAAGCACTCCTATCTATACTTCCATTATACCATTTAGGGGGGTTTTCGTGTCCCACTTTTGAGAGCGTTTTTAGCAAAACTCAGCGCAAGTTTGCTAACAGAGAAAAGTTTTTTTCAAAAATATCGAAAAAAAATCCAGATACCTTCAAATTGTCATCTTTCTTATTGCATCCCCGGCTTCTTAAAAGATCACATACTATGGTTAGGCTCTTAATGCATCGATAGAGAGAGGAGCAGGGGGGTCATCGCCCACTCTAAGCCTCCAAATGACGGTAGATCTGTCCACGACCCTTCCACTAAAAGGCGTCGCATCATTGCACTTCAATCAATACCCTTACGATGGTATAGTTTTTTTTAAGTCCAATTTTTTTGCTGCAAAATGAGAGAGACCGATTGGGGCTATCAACGACTGGCGATCCGGAATTCTGTTTCGCTAAAGTCTGCCGCCTTTAGATGGCATCGGCGTCTTTCGAGCGTTATAAAAAATAGCTTAGAAGGCAGCGCAAGGACTCGGGCGTTCGATATCTGCTGTGGATGGGGTATCGCTGGCAGTATCCACGAGCGGAAATTCAGGAAAGGCAGAGCCGACAACTTCTCCCGTTCTGGGCGAGACGAGCCCGAGAGCGAAAGATCCCAACCCCTGCATCCTCTCCAAAGAAGATCTAAGGGATCGCTTTTATCCGGCTTTACTTCGGCACATAGTGGAAATCGCGATCTTTCCTCAATAAAGACCGAACAACCCTTAGCTCCTCGAGTTCTCTTTAGCACAATTGTACTAGCGAGCAGCTTGTTTTCTTTTTCTGTCGTCGCCTCAGAGGCGCCAGAGTGTGACCCGGAAGAAATCCGACTCTACTCCTCGAATCCTACGGAAGAGATTACCGATGCCGTCGTCTCGCATCTTGACGAATTAGCTCGGGCTAAAAACGGATACGAAGGCTTCCCTGACCTAGCCTGCCTTCTTAATCTGTACGCGATTAATGACGCAGATGATGCGCCGAGCGCTGTCGAAAAAGCGAAATGGTTGCTGGATAGGACCCCTACAGACGCAATGGATGCGCTTTTAGTTGATGCATCGAAATCGGGATCATTCATCTTCGATACGTTCTATAAAGATGGCATGTGTCTTTTTCATCGGCTCGCAGATTCGGTGGCGTCATCGCAAGTTTGTGCCCCAGGGCTGGAAGCGATCAATCTTGAAATTGAAAGACTCCAAGTTGAGCAGAAAGCCTTAATTGCTGAGTCATCTTCTTCAGAACTCATAGAAGACAGTGACGGTCAATCGCTCTCGGGCAACGAAGACGAGCAGCTTGTATGGTGTGTGCTTGGAATTGGCACGCTTGAGATTTTTGTTGCTCAGCATTCCCGAGAAGTCTGTAAAGAGCGTGATGGTCTTGGATTTAATAAAAGACAGACAGCTTTGCAGGTAAAGGAAAAGCAAGAAGAAATTCTTGCAGAAAAACGAAAGGAAGAAGACCGGCAAAAGGAAATACGAGAAGCTGAGGAGAGGAAAAAGGCAGAGACTGAAAAAGAAAGAAAGAGAAAAACTGCGAAGAATTCTTCTTCCTGGGATAGCTGGTGCGCTCGTTACCCTAACTCATTCGTATGCGAACAGCAGGAGAGCTTCCCTGATGAAGGTAGCACCGAGGATCAACCAGATTCCTCCGATGGCAATGCAGTCAAGACGAAAGTTGTTTACCAGCCGTTGCTGATTCGTGCCAAGCCTAGCGACGAGCGGTTTTGCTATCAAGTGTGGAAAACTCAAATTAGGGATACTGATGGAGATCCGAATAAGCAGACGGGAATTGATTTCTGTTGGGATTTTTTAAATCTTGAGGGGACTTGGTGGATTGCCGCACAAGAAAACCTGGTCCTGAGGCCTGCGCGAAAGAAGTTGATGGAAAACAACTTTGAGGCCCACATGATGGGTGCGCAGTTTCTTGGGGGCTTTGTCGCTAGCATGTACCGCGTCGCAAGAGCGCTTCGGGTGGGTCGGGGTGTGAGGCGTGACGAACAGAAAGCGTTTGAGTTTTATCTCAAAGCGGCAAACAAAAAACACACTAAGTCTCAGTACTTCGTGGGTTTAATGTATATCGCGGGTATGGGAGTTGCGAAAGATCTGACTGAAGGTGTTGTGTGGATCAAGAAGGCAGTGTCTGCAGGTGATGGAGATGCCAAAGCCTATCTTGGCTATTTGTCGGAGTTCGGAATTGGGGTTTCTAAGGATATAGCGGAGGCAAAGCGCCTCTACCGAGAGGCTGCGCGAATGCAGCATCCCTTTGCGAAAGAACGGCTACAGGCTATCGGGGCAGGGTGAACTCGTGTTAATTCTTGCAATGCAAGACTTGAGAATTCAAATACCGGAGGTAGAGAGGTGAAACACACCTTAGTATTTTGGGCCGCGTTGCTGTTATCGAATGTGATGGCAATGAACGCGGCTGGTATGGAGCCCAGACACTTTTTCTATGAGGAAAAGAATGGCCAGGGCGAGATTGTTATAAGGGCTCTCTCGGTGTTTGAGGGAGGGGTGGGTGAGGAATATCAATATCGGTTAACGAGTGATTTGCTAACAGGACGTTTAGTCCGTGCACTCTCTTCGGGTCTCGCTGTTTTTGCCCAACCTGAGGGTAATTACTCTTCGGTATGGATAGGCCAGATTCAGGCAAGCAATGTTTCTCTGATCAGGATGGATGGAGTGGAGGCCCGCGACCCAAAAGCAATTGACGTAAGGGAGGGAGACAATGGAACGTTTCATCTTGCGTGGCTGACGCCCGACAGTCGGACGATTCGCTATGCGCATGTCGATCCATTTGCCGATAAGTGCTGTATCTCGGTAGCGTCATATCGAGATCAAGCGGGTTTTTCTCTTCCCCCATCCTTTTATTTGTCCTCTCATGTCCTCGTAGGGAGAAACCGGGTTGCGGTTGCCGAGACGAAAAAACGAGAAGGAAACCCGGAAACTCAGCTGAGTATTTTCCAGGTAGATGGCCGCTCTGGGGGGCTAGAGGGTAGCACTGTCGATCAGTCGCTAAGCGTATCTCCAAAAAAGTCAGGGGTATCACTTACTTTGGCGGAGCTTGCCTCAGGATTTGGTTTTGGGGGGCTCAAACGACTGGCAGGTGAGATCAAGATCGGCTCGCATCTGCAACCAGAAGCGGAGCACTCCTGGTACGGGGAGAGTTACATCGCTCTGGGACATCACCTAAACGAGGATATGACACAGCTGGAGCTGAAACTCACCGCGGTTATCGATGACAACAAACAGAAAACCACAGGGAAAAAGTACCAACGCACCTACTTTTCTGATGTTTCTATTCTCTCGAATTTAGCAGAGCCCCTGAATGCATATGAGTCGGGATTAGGGCGTGGCGGGCTTGCTTGGCTTGAGTCAAGCCCTGGACACAAGGTCACGGTCGTGGTGTACCGGGATGGCAATCTGGATACCACGGTACCTTTGAATTCGGAAGTAGCAGGGGCGGTATCAATAAAACAGACTGCGGGGGATACCTTGTACTGGATGGATCAAGGAGAGGATTTTCTTCCGGTGGTGTTGTTGAGAACGGGAGACGGTATGGTCTTCCAGGTGGACCTTGAGGAGCCAGATGACTTTACCATCCTCCCAGCAGATGACGATGTCGAGTCGCTTAAGGTCTGGTCTGCGCAAACATCTGTTGACGATGATCACGTAGCGTTTGTGCTGCCGATTTATGCAGATGGACGAACGACCGAGGTCTACCTGCTGTCTCGCCGTTGGGAGGGCGCCTACCTTAAATATTTCTGGGAGCCACTTCGGCAGATCTAAACCAATTAGTTAGAAAGTTCTCGATGACTCACCAGACAACAGATTTCCCACGCTTTTTAAGCAGATTAAAAGCACTTGTTCGCATGGCGTTTTCAGTCTGTGCTTTAGCAGCCTTTAGCACTGGGACGAGCTTCGCGAGTGGATATTCTGTCCCAACCGTTGTTCCGTTAGGAGTACAGATCGCGGTCGATGATCTCGACGGATCTTTTGATTACCAGAATCCGAAAACAGACTTTCAAGTTCGTTTCGTTGAATTGCTCGATACGGAAACATTGAAAATTGTGACGCAGAAAACGGAAGGAGGGCGCAGTACCCAAGCGCGATTCCTTGTTGATCTTGATGAATCACTGAGACACGCGACAGACTCTAGACCACCGAAACTCTCCTTCGTCTTATACGACGGTTGGGAGGAAGAAGTATTGGAGGACGGGGAAGGATGTGCCTTCTTGTGGGATGAGGACTTTCGCCCCTACCTAGAAGGGCATCTCGCTCTTCGAGAAGGATATGTTTCCGCAGGGGATTATCCAGACGGGCAGGGATGCCATCTCATATCCGCATTAAACGACTCGGTGAAGGAGGTACCCGACGGCGCTCTGGAAGTAAGTTTTGATGCCGCGACAAACCTACTTAGCATCATTAGCGGTAATGAAACTGCTGAGTTCGAGGTCTCACCTGACTTGGATCTCGCTGATCAAGGGGTCGGTGCTCTTGCAAGACGTATTGATCAAAGTCAGACGGTTGAGGTCGTCGCGGTCGAGCTTCGGAATAATTTCTGGAAGGTATTGTCGGTTAGCCGAGGAAACAAGATTGGCGAATTGCTAGGACCTGAAGTCGCAAACCCAAACAAAGGTTTTATTCCTCGCTCATTGTCAGTTGCTCCAGGGAAAGATTTGCGATTTGGTGTGATTGCGCCTCGTGCGGAATCTAGTCTCTGGGAAATTTCGATCTTTGAGTCTCGAGATAAGCGGTCGCCGGCAAAACTGATTGCGAAAGTGGGTTCAGATGGTATTGCCTATAGCGAACATCGAGGATTCGATCATGCAATCAGTTGGACGGGTCCAAAATCCTTATTGTTTTTATATCGAGACGGACTTTCGATCCATCATGTTGAAGTCGCTACGTCACGGCCAAAGACTATTGGCAAGTTAACTTTGTCTGAGGGCCAAAAGTTGACAATTTCGGGAGAGATCCGAGGGTATCGGTGGACCCAAGATCTAACGCTGTTTCGATTGGAGGCGATTTCGGCACTGCCGCTTGTCGCGAATCAAAAGATCCGTATAGCTGCCGTGGGTATTTTTAATTTTAAAACCCCAGTTCAAGCTGGACAGGTGGCGTTGCCACTTTTGTTAGATGTACCCTGGAACCTGGACACCCAATGATGAAAGCCAGGCTGAAGCTTGTCCGTAGAGTCGTCTTTATCGTTCTATGTTGTTCGGCTATGCCAGTGTCGTCTAGCTCGGATCTCACTGAACTTGCAGACCGGATTGTTACGTTCTGGGTGCAGCAAGAAACAAAGGCGCCCAACGCCAAGGGCGAGCGGTGTTGGAAGAAATCAAAAGCGCGCGACGTAAGCGATGCGTCCCAGCTCATCAAAGAGATTGATGTTGGGCGATGGCTCCTAGCTATTCCCGTTGAAAGGCGGGAGAGCAATTACGAAGTCGCATTTCAACTGTCTATTTCCGGTCTCGAGCAGCGCCTCTCAAATAGCGGCTATGCGAAGACAGCCGTATTGGATGAGAGCGGGAATGGGGTGCGTCAGATCTATGTTAACGAGGCGCTCCATCGTCTGGAGTTTGCGGTTCTTGATCCGGTATCCGCGAAGTCAATACTGTTGACCCAGGAGAGCGACTTATTCGAGATGCTGAGTCGCGCATTTGAAGAATGCAAAAATCAGTCGAGATTCCGAATTGCCGATATCGCGAGACTTGCGTACTTGCTGATACCCTACATGAGCGACCAGACGCTCGTGTTGCTGATCAACCATCTGCTTGATGATTACACGAGAGCATACGAGGCAGAAGCTATAAGAAAATGGACGACACTAAGCCGGCTTAGTCAGGTGGTAAGTCTCGTCCATCCGAGACGTAAAACGACTGCATTAGCACTGGTTTCACCTGAGACGCGACGGTATCTCACTAGTGATCTCAAGTCTCGAATCGACAAATCCATGGCTAAACCCAACCAGAATGAGTCTTTTCTGGTTATCAAGTTGTGGCGTTATGTCGCTCTTCAGCAAGCCCTCCATGTCGACCAGACGATTTTGGATTTACTGGAGACCGTTGAGCACACTTCTGCGGATCCCTTACTTCAATATACGTTGCTTGATACGGTTCGGTTGCTCGTGCTGGCAAGTGATTCCGGGTGGGTTGGTGATCTTCAAAAGGCCTCCCACATTGTTAGAGCCATGATTTTGTTCGAGTTGGGGACCTCGAATACCGGCTTGAGACTCACCCGTCCGATCAACGACAACAACGTGGTGGTGACTCCTTATCCGCTCTGGCTTGCCCTCGTCCCACCTTATGTTGAGCTTACTGGTTTCATGATTGAGCACTCGGGACAGCTTACTGCGGAGAAATATAAGAACAGTCGCACTTTTAGTCGGGACCAATATGTTTCAGGAACCATCGAACAAGAATTTTGGCAGTTATTTGAGAACGTGGTGAATTAATTATGTTGAAGATCACGAAGACAACAAAAATATTTTTCATTGGGCTCGCCTTTGTTGTTGCTCCACTGGCAAGTGCAGATACTGAAGTGCGTACCCTCCAGTCGTGGAATCTGCCGCATCCTTTCCAGGGACCAAAGTCATTAACCGAAAATGTTTTCTCTTTTTTACTTAATCCCGCAGTTCGGGAATTTGCTCGCGTTAATCAAGTTCGAGTCACCTACTCGAAGGAAGATGACTGTTTGATCTTGTCTGGCGCAGAGGATGCCTTGGAAAAGGTGAGAAACACCCTTTCCCAACTGGAGGTATATGGTCATCACTATGCAGACCTCCTAGCGGTTGAAGAGACGAAGGTTGGAGAAAAACCGGTATACCGATTCAAAAAGATTTGCACGAAACAGGGTGGAAAAAACCTACTACGGCTTGAACTTGAGTTTCTTCCGACTGTGCCAGAAGAATGGTCAAAGCCAGTCCGTTACGGCATGCGAGGAGGTACCTACTCAACCTTAGGAAGGTATGAGTTTCCAACCACTGTAACAGGGTCTAAAGAACGAGAGATTGAGGGTGAGCTGCTTTTCTTGTCAAAGGCGAATTACGAGGCAGTTCATGCTCTGTCTTATCGGGGAATGTCCAAAGCTGATTTACGCCAGAAGCTAAACAACGCGTCGGACGAAGCGTCGGTTTACCTCGATGTTCCGTACAAACAGTTGATAGATGGCGGCAGGGATCAGAGAGCTGAATGGGCGCTTTATCAAGCGGGCAGTCGAGCACTAAAGTTATTTTGTCCAAACTACAACAATCCGCGAGTGCGCGCTTTGTTTGGGGATCAATCATTCCGTTTAATTCTGCAGAAAATAGTAGATCTGCAATATCACTTTGATGCGGTAGGAATTACTGATACTGGTCTGCAGCCCACTGATACGAAGAATCTTCTCGACTTTCATTCTTGGCGCCAGTACTCCAATACCACAAGAGACAAGATAAAGCAGCAGATATTGAATGAGTGGAATACATGGATTTCGAGCAAAGAAAAGAGAGATGATAAAAAGTTTGATCGTTTTCTTTATATCGAGGGAGGACAGTTATACGACATAGAAACTGATGAGCTACCCAAGGTGAAAGCATTCTTTGCGGACAATATTAATGATCAAAGATTTTTCGATAACCTAAAGGCATTTCTTTTGGAAAATCAGATCATTGATCTGGAGGTAAACGGAAGGAATGACTTCATTACGGCTGATCGCTTTCGTTCTATCCTTTCGTCCGAAGAAAAACTCCTTAGCGGCCAAGAGGCCATCGTCTTTGATCTTCCCGTGCCCTATAACGATCACATTGAGAGTTATTTCACGGCGGGTGGGAACTTTTTTGGTCTTACTGGAGATATCTCACCAGACGTGGTCTCTCAGGCAGAGGAGATGACCCAAGGAGCGTGGGCGGTAGGGTCAACAAAGACGCTCGGCCGCCTATTGCGAACTGAATGTCCTTGCTTGGTCATTGGCCAGCATCCATTTTATGTCTACACGAGAAAAACAGATCCCTATGAGCTGAAGAGTCTTCAGTTCGCATCCGACGCGCCAACAGCATATCGCATTGCTGAACGCATCAGGGCGACGAGTGAAAGAAACTAGTTTCCAGACTGGTATGGCCTTCGGCGCACTAAGACGGTCTCTTGGGCTGGTGCTTCTAGTGTGTCTCGGCAGTTGGGTGTTGCTATCCCTGGATTTAGGGTGGGGCAGATCTATCGCGGTGTTACCCGACTTCTTGATTTCCACGTTGTACCGACTTGGATACCTCCCCGCGCTCTTACCCAGCCTTGCTATCGTCTTTCTGAGCCTCCTACTTCTGGTGCTAATCGCCACTTTCTCGGCATGGCTCGAGGTGCATAGCCCTAGCAAGTTATGGCGTCGCTACAGTCTCATCCTCTTATTTCCCTCTTTTGTCCCCGTCTATATATACGGACTAAGTGTCGAAAGCGCAGTTTCCTCGAATGCCGTCTATTGGGTGGTTCTCGGACCGTTAAGTGTTTCCATCGGTAACGGGCTCTGGTGGTGGTGGCATCGTGAGTTTGTCGATGGTTTGCGGAATATTCATTTGGACAGAGGATCTGTCGGGATCGCAAATCTAGGAATGGATCCTCTTAAGTTTTTTGTTTTGCCAGAGTTTCGACTATACGTGGCGAAGCGTCTTCCCGAGATGTTTTTGTGGGTGGTGGTAAATGCGTTGTTTTTTGAGGCTGCCGCACCAGAGCGAAGCGGTGTGCTTTACGACTTAATCTTGTCTCTTTCAGATGGTCGTCGAGCTGTAGATTGGAACGGAGTCGTGGTTGCGGTGGCATTCGTCGGATTGGGTTGGGTATTTTGTGCAGTGATCAGCGAGAAGACCATACGTCGAGGCGTGATTTACCAGAGTTGGTTGCTAATCCGAGATTATGTTCTCGAGAAATTCCCGCAGCGGAATTCGACGTTTCGGGAAGCCGTGCCCACCCTAGTTTGTTTTGCGCCCGTTTCGTTCTCACTTCTCGCAGTGTTTTTCTCTATCAGGGGTACTGTTGATTACTGGGAGATCTTAGTTTTGATGACAGGACTCGCTCTGGTCGCTCAACTCTTGATCCTCAGCCAAAGAGTCAAACTAAGAGACCGGCGATCAGTCGAGAAGAACGAATCGAAGTATCTGCTTGGCTGGCTTCTCACAGCATTATTGATCGCGATATTTCTTTATCAAGTAAATGATGCGGACTGGGGTTTGTCTTCCGTAGCGGAGCAAACATCTGCGGACATGGGATTGGAGGAAGAGGATCTCATTTATATGGATCAAGGAGGGGGTATGGGAGAGAGCCAGTTACAGGCGATCCCAGTGCTCATTGCGACGTTTGGGCTCCTCGGGAATTTTGCACTCTTTGCCACTGGTGCGCTCGTTGTTTATCTTGTTGCGTTAGCTGCGCTTTTTCTATTCTCATTTAACGCGGTCTACAGTTGGGAAGGGGCTGGCGGGAAATGGTTCCTGTACAAGGTTGTTACCGGGATCCTACAGGCGGGATCGAAGATTCCGCCGTACCTATTCCTCGTCCTGGTTGTGTTTTGGCTGGGATTCCAAACTTTTGGTGGTTGCAGCAAGCAGTTTCTATGGGGTGTGGCACTGTTCATGGCGCTCCTGCCGACCCAAATGTTGGCGTTATATTCTGCTGTCGAGGATGCAGCAGGCTCTCGGTTTCTCACTGCGAGAAGGGCTATTGGTCATTCTGCTCGGCAAACGTTTTGGTTTCTGATTACCAGTCATTGGTCGAGACTCATTCCAGGCCTGCTGACGTTTGCGCTCGGCTTAGTAGTGCTGATGGATATGTCGATGATCTGGCTTTTGGATGATCGAGGCACCTTCACGTGTCACGCCAACCATTGGCTGGATGACCTGCGCAATGAAAGTATGCCCAGTTTTTTAGCTCTCTTGATTTGGTCCTTTTATCCCGCTTTGATCTATCTTTGTATCTACAAAAGAACGAGCGGTGGCCGAAGTTCGACAAGAGTCAGAACATCAAGCTAGTAATAGGCGCGCTAATGAATCCACTGCTCAAAATCAGCGATGCACAAATTACGATCTCGCGAGGCCCACAGTCCCATACCGTGCATATTCCCGAACTTGAAGTGTTGCCGAGGTCGACTACGGTCCTCTTGGGTCCGTCCGGATCAGGGAAGTCTGTTTTATTGAAGTCGCTGTCTGGTGTATTCCCGGAAGGCACGACAGAAATGACCGGATCTTTCGAGGTGTGTGGCGAATCTTTAGCACAATCCGACTTGACAGAGGCGGTAAGCAAAGCTCCTCATCTGAATTCGATGTTCTACATCTTTCAGGATCCAAGAACCTATCTCCACTCCCGGCTATCTGTAAGAGAGTACGGTTCTTTGCTATCGAGAAAAGAGCCCCATCGAGAAGATGTCGAAGAGCGTTTTACTCAATTAATTCGAGATGCTGGCCTTGAACATCGCCTGGATACTGCTTCAGCCTATCTCAGTGGTGGTGAAGCCCAACGTCTGATGCTGGTGATGATGCAAGTATTGAGGCCCAAGCTGGTATTAGCAGATGAACCACTTTCGGCACAAGATCGTCTTCACCATGAAAATTTGAGAACGCAGCTCAATCGCTATGTGCAGCATGCCGATGAAGAGCGTGGCTTACTATTGGTGACACACGAAATACGTGATTTAGAGCAATCATTCCAGGGTGGGTCGACTCCAAGATTCTATGTACTTGAGGAGGTTTCTCCAGGTTCATTTTCTGTATCACCAAAAATTGATTCGTCAGAGGTTGTTAGCGCGCTGTCTGGAATAAACGATGATGCTGACAAGGCCGAAAATATAAAAAATGCAAAGATACCGGATACGGTTAAGCAGTTTTTCCTCTCGGCGCGTCAACTTTCAGGTCGCCACCGCGCCTATAGAGAGGCTCGCGTTCAGACCCAGACTCCTTTGTTAGATGTATCTGATTTGTCATTTCGGTGGTCTAGAAGTCGGAACAGCGTTGCGCTGTTTGAGGCGCTCAGTTTTGCGAGCCACACTGGAGAAAATCTCGGAATCATGGGTCTCAGCGGTGTGGGTAAGTCGACGCTCGCGGAAGTTCTGTTAAGACTCGTGCAGGGTCACAAAGGAGAGATTCTTTGGTTCGGATCAAAAAACCTCAAAGATGAGGACTTCAGGAATCAAGTCCAGTACGTTTTTCAGGACTGTGAAAGGGCGATGGCCTGGGAAACGGGTTCTCTTAAGACTGCGGTGCTTCGCGCGATCGGACAAAAAGCTTCGGAACTAGAACCGCAGGAGCACAGTCAACTTAACAACATATTGCAAACGTTGGGCTTAGAACACCTGAAGGATAAAGAGGTTCTTGAGCTATCAGGGGGTCAGTTACGGCGGGCATACATTGCAAGGGCGCTCTTCAAACTTATATTTGATCAGAAAACAGACCACCCGATAGTGCTGGTGTTGGATGAGGCAACTGTCGGACTGGACCTCGTTGCTCAGTATCGACTGCTATCGCTGCTGGATTCCTACTGCGCGGATGCCTCAAGAATGTTAAGCCTTGTTGTGATCTCACATGATCCAGTGGTTGTTCGTTACCTCTCTGACCAACTGGTGGTTATGCAAAAAGGTGATCGGGAGAGATCAGGTGCAGGTATTGTTGAGACGCTCTTTGGAGAACAGATTACCAAGGGACCCTATTCGCACCAGCACACGCGTGACCTAATGAACACACAACACCTTGCGCGCCAAGCGCTTCAGTAAAGTGACAGAGACCTAAAGCATGAACTTCGCGACCCGTCTATTAGTTGTTGGTTTCGGCGTACTTTATCTTGGTGTTGCCGCCGCCCAATCACAGGACCCCGATCGATGTATCGATAAGGTGCCTGTGTGGGTGGATGATTCTACGGATACGTTCTTTGCCCCCTTTATTGCCAATCAACTGCAAAGAAAACTTTCAGATATCGAATCAATGGAAGAACTTGAACTTACCCGTGTACAACGAGAGAGAAAGAGTCAATTTACAAGTCCCCGTCGGGACGATGAGGTTGAATTGGAGGTAAGTGATTCCGAAGTCAAGAAGATCAGGATTCGGACTTCCTGGAAAGGTGGGTTAAAGGATTTGGTTTTCATCCAAGCCTCTGGAAATGCTGTGGTTAATGATGGGGATCTCCGGCTGACGTTTTCGATCTCAGACGATAAGGCACCAAACCTCTCTGTGACTGGAACAACCTGTAACTTCACTTCGCGTCGAGGCGCAACAATTGTTTCGAGCTACCCCGAAAAAGTTGATGGAAGAAATCAGAACTACAAGAACCTCGCAACGTTTCTGGCATATCAGTTAATAAAGCTCTCTGAGGTGGATGGCTGTAACCTGGGAAGTGAGACGAAGCCTGTTTTGCTTCAGTTGAGTAGTAGAGATCAGGCCCTATCAATCCCAATGGGGGCGGAGCTGATGAGTCTGGAGGCGAGCGCTCAAAGTGAGGATCGATATGAGCAAGTTATCTTTCCTGAACAAAACCCAGCTCTCGCTGCGCTTGGTCAAGCAGAGAGTGTATTCTTTAATCGACCAACCGATTTTGTTTATCGTACTGCTCACCCTTTTAGAGATCTCGAATGGACCGAAGTGGAGCAGTGGCAGGTCCCGGATGATGATATCTGTGACGTATTCGATAAGAGTAGGGCTGATGCCTCAATACGCACTTTCACGTTCAGCATTCCGGATGAAGCGTTAGACAACGCCCTGTTGAAACTGAAAATTGATACTGGCGCCGACTTTTTTCAGAGATCACCAGACCTAGTTCTGAGTGCGAAGTGGTATTCGGATGCCGCGATGACCCAATTGGTATCTGAGAGCGCCCTAACCAAGGTTGCAACCAGCCAAAAGACGTCAGAGGGGATTCTGGAGTTAAGAGGGACCCCCCAAAAACTGCTTCCCGGACGATATGTCGTTAAGCTGGAGTGGAAAAGATCGACTGACGTGCCGGTGGCAGAGTCCGCTTCATTTCTCTGGAATTCCACGGACGAATACAACGTGTCTGACAATCGTGGAGTTTTCGGACCGCAGTTTATCAAACTTCTTCGGAGTCCCGACCGAAGCGCCAATCGGATTATGAAGAATTATTTTTTCGAACAGGCTATCACCAAGCGATCGATTCGATGGGAAAGTTGGCCAGATTCCTCCCCGAAACGCTTTGCAGCAGCCATCCTCTGGCACTTCGAGGCAACGGGTCAGCTTCCTTACCTATCGCAATGGGAGGGAGAGGCAGGGATTGCACCAGAGTTAGTTAGAGCTCTCAGTGTGGTTTCTAAAGTAGATGGAGGGCTTACAGATCCTGATGCACAGCATGCATTACAGTATTTAGGGAGACTTGAACGCGCACCTGATAGCTTCAAAAAAAGAAACATTAGAAAGGCGATGTGTGTTCTGTCATCAGAGCTTGAGCAGCAAGGTGAGCCGATACCAGCCCTGTGGATGAGATGTGATGGCTAGGCTGCTTCGATTATTGACGGCCCTCGTAGGGCTGGCCCTGTTGGGCCATACAGGCATTGCTTCGGCCGCACCTGATTGCTTTCGGATTTCTGAAAAAATTAAGAGGATGCCTGTGAAAGAAGGCCTCCTTGAGATAAGAAATGCCACACGCCAACACCTTCGTGCTTTCAAACGTAAGGGAGCATCCTATGAGGGGCAATATGACATTGCTTGCTTGATCGGTCAGTACATGACGCTGACCGACGGCAATTCTTCTGCGATCTCCGGGGATGAGGCCTTTCGACGCTACGAGGATGTTGAAAACTGGTTCGTGAAGCGATTCAAAGAAGATCTCGTGGGGTATGCGAAAGCAATCGCCACTTATAAGAACAATCCCGACCTCGTCGATCAGGAGCGAGAGGAGGGCTATGCTAATTCAGAGTTTGTCCTATGGTCTCTTGTAGGATCAGTGAACGATGCATACCAGACGATGCCGAAAGTCTCTTGGGATACCGGCAAGCTTTTGGATGAGGTCTGGTGTGGAGAAGCGACGCGAGCGAAGGTCGGATTGAAGCAACATCTGCGGAGACTTCCAGAAGAGGCGACTAAAACAAACTGGACAGCGTTATCCAAGTCGGAATTTGAGCGCGCACGATCCAAGTTTCGACCAGCACCTGAAGGACTAGACGCAATGTGCGGAGGGGCTGATCTCGTCATCTCGTCTCGTGATATCGCGAACCTCAAAAGCCGATACAAGAAAGTAGCGAAAGCTGAGGTTAAAAAATCCTGGATCAGCAGTCTTGAAAAAGATACACAACTTAACAAGAAGAACTGGAACGAAATCGCCTGGCTAGGCCTGTCGTGCACGAAGGAACCTACTAAGCAGCAATATAACCTGTTCGAGATTCTGCGTTGGTATGACGATAACTCGATAAACGGAAAGTGGTGGGCTGATGCGGCCCAGCGAAAGCGGGCAGAATTCCTATTTGATGGGCAACTAGAAAGAAGCCTACAGCGTGCAGGGGATGCATGCACTGAACTGATTCGTCGGGAAATTGATCAGTTTGGTAATACTGCGAAGAAATGGCAGAGCCAATATCGGGGGACGGTGGAAAAGTCCCTCACTAGCGTCTGGTTAGATGAGCCAAAAGCGCAGACTCTTGCGAGGAAACTGTCAGAGTTCGAGAGTCATGTAACACTTATTACGGGCGCCCCGAAACTATGCGCATCACCTTCAAAAAGTGATCGTGCGGCGATTCAGAAGCTGAAAGCATTCACCGATACATCTGCTGGTGGTAGTTCGGCTTTTCAGAAGGAAACAACCGTGGAGCTGTTCGTTGACGCGAAACAGTCGTTATCGTTCGTAGAGCGAGCCGCGTCGCAATGTAAGGGTATCCCTCAAATTCAATCTTTTGTCGTTGAGTTCAAGCAATCTAGCAAAAAGTACGAAAGTTGGGCTCGTAAGCAAAGTGCTGTCGTTTGGGCCCACGCTACTAAAGGGCAGTTTAAATCCGAACTCGAAAATCTTATCCGTCGCATTTATCCAGACGCATTGCCCTCGGATGAGGAGAAACGCGCAGTTGCCTTCCTATACGATCCTGAAGAAAGGATTGATCCAGGATCCCAGCAGGTACTGATCGGCCTATCGAATCGACTGTCTCTATTGGCTGGGGATGCCAATATCTACCATCAAATTCTTGATAAGCGGAGAGAGTTTGCGGAGAGTTGGGAGGACAGGATTCTCAGTAACTGGGTAGATGTCCTAAGTTCAAAAAATTGCAAGGTGGCAGAAAGTTCCATTCAGCCACTCGCTTCCCTAACGCGTCAGTGTACAAGCCTGGACCAAGAAGACGCTCAAGTCCTCGCAAATTATTGTCGACTGAAACAGCTTGCCCAATCCATTACGAAAAAGAGTGAGCGTGAGGGCAATCACGGAGGTGGTGGAGATTCTGACGGTGGCGCAGGGAGTGGTGGCGGAGAAAGCGGTGGCGGAGCCGGCGGTGGCGCAATGTTTCTGCCAGAGAAGCCGTTTTGGGACTATGCAAACGCAATTCAAGTAGCTGTCCTTGGTCCTTGGTTCGGTGAGGCGTCTTTCACCGAATTAATTTTGGAAAACCCAATAAGTGCTCCAGTTGCAGATGCAGGATTTTTAGACGCTAGAGGACTTCATACAGCGCTAGTACAGATTTCCAAGAAGGGCGACTTAGAAAATTTGTTTAAGTCCAAGTTACAAGGTTGCAATTCAGGGAGGCGCTATAAAAAGGAAATCGGAGAACTCAAGGAGTTGCGCGACTTCTATATTGGCGCGTACGAAACACTTTGTAGGGATGACGAGTTATCGAATCGCTCTCCGTATTGTGGTGTGGCACAACTTCTTCACAGGGGTCAAAAAAGGACTGACGCAGGCATCGGAGATGGCCAGGGAAGTGAAAAAGTCCCGGAAAACGAAAAGAAGATTACCGTTATTTGGCGATCGAATATCGACAAAGATTGGATAAGCGTATCGTGGAGGGATAGGGAAAAAAGGGGGCCAACTGGGCCCAACTTTAAAACAGCTATTCCAGAGGGTGCAGCGGTTCAGGTCAAATGGTGGCCGGATCGTAGAAAGCCAGAAAAGTCTGTTAGTTTTCTATTCGACTGTTGCGAGAAAAGGGATATTGAAAAACGCTCCAACGGGGCAGTCTTGGTGGAAAAGGATAGTCAGGGATCCGTATTTCGTATTTGGTTTGATTCCGACAATGCAACAATCCCAACGCGGACCAACTACGACCAGTCTTGCAAGATCTATTATCCAAGCATGTGGGGAGGTGTAGTAAAGACGTTGCAAGAAAGACCTGTTTTTCTTTCTCGAGAGGTGAATCTTGATGTTTGGCCAAAGCGAAAAATTCGTTTGTCGACCATTAAAAAAGATATCGAATTGGGCACAAGAATTCCAAGAACATCACTGTTTCTTTCTGCCGTGGGCACAGATGTTCTTGTGCTCTTCCCCACCGATAAAGTCGATAACGTGGCAATCAAAGACTGGTTTAGCGGAAATGATAGACCAACCAGAAATTTTGTGATCACACTGAAGGCCATGGATGTGAGATGCAAAATCCATCAGTAATAACAATCGGTAACTCGTTAAGAAACTTTCAACGGCTTAGATTGGATAACCGACATTCTTATGAAAATTAATCGGTTTATAGCTCTGCTAGGCGTTTTGATTGCGGCGCTGTTCTCGAGCACCTCGCTTGGGAAGGATTTAGTTGATCTTTCTCAAGACTACCGCTTAGCAGTCGGAATGGAGTCAGGCTGTGCAAAGCTAGAAAAACTCGAACAACTTGATCAAGAGCTCGCCGGATTTATAACCGCGAATTCTGCAACGGAGATTGCAGCGCAGTTAGTATCGGGTCAGACGGTTACAGGGCTCAATCAAAGCGAATTAAAGGCTTCAATACTAGAGCTCTCAGGGGAGCTGTCGCGTACTGCACGTGGGATTCATGACGATTTGGAGCGTCGTCTTGCCGGCATTGATAAATCAATCGAGGGTGCTAACGCCTCGCATGTACTTGCGGAGTGGACCCACGAGTTTGAACGCCTCACGGGCAGATATCATTGTGTTGAGTTGGATTTAAGTGAGATTGGAAATCGCCTTACTCTTGTAAAACTGAATACTTTGATTCAGCGGGAGAAAGATGGGGCGTTGGCGTTTAACCAATGGTTAAGCACCATCCTTAGGCCTGCCTTACGAGTAGAGAATTCCTGTGATAAGTCTGCAAGACTGGATCGAGCGATTGCGAAGTTTCGTGATGTTCCCGCAAGTCTTGGAGACACGGATGCGTTTCAGAACTATAAAAAAGGCGAAGGAGATGAAACAGTTTCTTTGAAAGGGCTTCTTGATATTGCCCAGAAGACAAAACGCAGCTGCGAAAATGCGATTGCCGAGCAGGATGGGCAAGCCTTTGAGGCAATTGTTGAAATTGCCGCGCTTCGGGATCAATTAGACAAAACGCTAGGAGCAAATGAGCGGGCTGATCTTCTCCAGAACATTGTCGAGAAGATAGATGAGTTGATATCACGATATCCCGATTCACCAGTAGGCCAAAGTTTTATTGCGGACGGTTGTTATGGCCCTCGGATATGCCGAGAGCAATTCGCCTACGAGTTAAGACAAATCATCAACCAACTTGCTTCTCTCGAAGAAGAGGGATCAATTGAGTTGGAAAGGCTTCATCAAGATGCAGAGTGTGGCAGAGATCTGCAGAAGACTATCGATGAAAGACTCTTCTGTTTTCAGTCTGCGCTTTCCCGAACGGCGGTCATCGAAGGTCTTTATCGGGAGACAGTAGCAGGGCAGTGCCTTTCCAAAAAAGTATCGTGTCAACCTCTTAGAAAGGAACAACTAAATGATTCAATAGCAAAACTTGTCCGAGACTGCGAAAAGAAAGGCACAAAGCTAGTCGCCAGGATTGCTTCAACGGAAGACAGACTCACAGAGGAAGGGTCGGGGCTCACAGATCAGAGGAATCTTCTTGTGGAGCTGAAGGCCGGTTATTCGGAGTTAGAACTTCATCAAGCATGCAGTCCAGAAGCTCAGGAGAAGATCAAAACTCTTGGTATAAGTCGCACGCAGGAACTCGAAGCAAAGATTCTGGAAATTTCGTCTTTAATTTCAAGACATGCGAGGCACTTTAGGTCTATTCAAAAGACGTGTGCACGAGCCTTGTCCAAGCCACTCTCCCGAAACGATCTTCCTAGGATTGGGGAGTGTCTCGCCGAGTTAAATGAATTCGCGAAAACGGCTGTGGGTTCTGAGCATGCCGAGGTAATTCAGAGAGACGATCCTGTGGTGCCCGACGTGAACTGGACTCGGGTCACAGTCCCAGAGAACGAGCTAGGGGAGCTAACTATTGAAGGATTTATTGATGGTATGCGCTTGGAAGTTGTCTTAAAAGAGCGCCAAAATTGGACTCGTATATCGCAGCAACTAGTTAATCAAATGAATGCCCCCAGGACGATCCGTGTCTCGAGCGAGATCAACGACAGACTGGTGGATCGATTCCTCGTTGAGCTAAATGAGATCAGATTAGGAGAGCTTGTTATCCCGCAGATAGTTGCGGTTATCGACCCAGAATTATCCAGTAGTGAGGTTGTCATTGGACTTGATGGAATAAAAGAAATCGATCGCGAGACTGTAGAGACAGGTCTTGAGTTGCGACTGGGTTCCGTGGTGGTCGATAGTGAAGAAGAAGTAGGAATTAGTCTTAGTCAAATCAATCAACAGTATGAAGATTTGTTAAGTGCCACAGTCGACGAAATCGACTCAATACTAAAAACACTGGCAAGCAGTCTCGATGAGGCGCTCATCGAACGTCACACAGACGACTATTCAGAGGTGATTGAACTCATCTCCAGTTTGATCAACGAAGCTTCAATCTTCGATCAATATCCCGCGTTAGTTCTGAACCTTCGGGCTGATGAGATTGACCAGGTCAATTCCCTCCTTCTCGCTTCTCTCGCTGCAGAAAGGGAAAAACATG